>Ga0208039_1000239_pt1 | contig 47153 bp, 52 predicted proteins | sample June2015DPH_20_1_2_FD_184722 | JGI IMG/M metagenome (GOLD analysis project Ga0208039, IMG submission 184722) | Peatland microbial communities from SPRUCE experiment site at the Marcell Experimental Forest, Minnesota, USA - June2015DPH_20_150... | ecosystem: Environmental > Terrestrial > Soil >... | reverse complement strand
CGTTCAGCGCCGAGATCGTCCCGTCGAACGGCGCCGTGATCTCCGCCTCCGCAATCGTCGCCTCGTCCGCCGCGACCTGCGCCTGCGCCGCCGCCACCGTCTGCGGATTGACCCCGTTCTGGAAATTCTTCAGCGCCGCCTGCGCATCCGCCAGCTGTGCCTTGGCCAATTTGTACTGCCCCGTCACCTTTGCGATCGTGGACGGGTCATTCTCCGGGATCTTGCCCGAGGCGACGTATTTCGCGTAGAGGTTCTGGTAGTTCTGGAGGGCCTGCATATACAGCGTGCGGTTGGTCTTCGTCGGGCTGGCGCGATATTGAGATAGGGCAGCCTGCAGGTCTTTCTGGGCGACGCTAAGTAACGCAGGTGCATAGTTGACCACGATGCTGTTGTAGGTCATCTGGGCGCTGGTAAACGCGATTTGGGCGTTGGCCAGGGCGACTTCGGCATTGGCATGCGCAGTCATCGACGACTGGGCATTCGCGAGCGCCTGCTGCGCGCTGACCAGGTCCTGCTTGGCCAGGTTGACATCCGACGGCAGCGAAGCCGGATCCAGCGCCGCCAGCACCTGCCCCTGCTTCACCGCCTGCCCCAGGGTCACGTTCACCTGCCCCACTTCTCCGGTCGTCCCAAAGCTCAGATCCGCCGTCCGCACCGCCGCCAGCGTCCCCGTCGCACTCACCGAAGCCGTGATCGTCCCCAGCGCCAGAGCCTGGGTCTGCAGCGCCCCCAGCGTCGCCTGATACTGCCGCTGCTGGTAGTACGCGTCCCCAAATACCCCCGCCACCAGCACCACGATCACGATCGGAATCCAGATCCACCTGCGAAGTCTCTTCATCTCGTGTCCCGTCCTTCCCTTTCCTCAGTGGGCCCCATCCTCCGGCGCCCGTCCGCTTGCCCTCAGCCTGCCACCGGCGCCTGCAAAGATCCGGCCCGCCCCTGCCTCTCAAATCAGCACCACCAGACAGCGCCCCTGCCCACCAGGCTGTGCAGCCTGCCCCGCAGATACCAACCGCCGCAGCCAGTCTCGCCATTCAGGGACCGAGGCTGACCCCGCAGTGTCCAAACAGCTTCGTGCCCCAGCCCGCTCACTCTAGGCTACCCTCTTCATATATCTATGTGTTTCGGCGCCCGAAAGTTTCAGGCCACAGATGAGATTCACGTGAATGATCCGAAGGCAGCCTGCTGGAATGAGAAGACCCGGCTCTGTCAGCAACGGTTGAACAATGGGTCAAGAGTAAGGGTCAAAAGGTAGTCCACTGCGGAAGGCTACCATGGGCCTCCATTGGGCGAGCCTTGGGCGCGAGGATCGCGGAGGCTGGAAGGATGACCAACGCGGAAGAGTGGGCGGAGATTCGGCGGTTGCATTGGGTTGAGGGTTTGTCGAAACGAGGGGTCAGCGGCCGATTTGGGCTGACGCGCGAGAAATTAGCGCGGGCGCTCCATCCGAAGGCGCCGCCCTCATATCGGCGCATGGCGATGCCTTCGAAATCGGACCCGTTCAAAGTGCGCATCGGGAAGCTGCTGGGGAAGTACCCGCGATTGTCCGCCGTGCGGGTGCCCGTGACCTTGGGGCAGGAGGGTCTGAGTCGAGGGATGACTATCTTGCGCCTCTACCTCCAGCAGGTGCAGCCGCGGCGGGTCCAGACCTTTCGTCGGATGGCGTATCCGCCAGGCGAAATCGGCCAAGTAGATCCTGACCCGTGGGCTCAGCCCGCCCCCTCAGCCCGCGCACCGAGAGCGGACTGCCGATCCGGGCCACGTAACCTATGGTAGCCCCAAACCCATGCCAACGTGCCGGGGCCATAAGATTGGGTCGAAGCGCCATGGCCACAAGCCCTGTGGACCATGGCTTTGAGAGAACCGGTTCCCCTGTCCTTGAAGAAATGCACATGGTCAGAGGACGTGAGGCCTCGATGCACAACGAACAAGGGACGTAGTTCGCCCAGCTGGGCGATGTGCGGTGCCGTCCGGGGCGTGGGACGGGGATCCGTCGAGCCCGTCGAGCTACGGTTCGTATGCTGACCTTGGCATTGTCAGCATCAGACTCGCCTGCCCAGGCCGCAGGCCGGGTAACCAACGATCCCGCGGTTATTTGCCCAAGGGGCCTACTGGGTTCTTCCGATGAGGATTCTGCTTGAATCAGGCGGAAGAACACAAACGGGCATCATTGTAAGGCAATGAAGAACCGAGGCTCAATCGGCCTCGGTTCGTGTTCTTGGAAACGGTGAACGCAATAGGCGCGTGTCGTTGGGGATGTTTCCGTTGAGGGGGAGAACGCCCGAGACAACGGCTCGATGTGGATAGAGAGTTACCGAGTTGACCAGGGCCTGGACGATCCGCTGCCTGGTCTGGAAGTCTGTGCGGGTCATGGCGCGCTTGAGTCTCGCCGAAACGTCTCCCAGGTCACGCACGGTGATCTCGGGGTGTCCTAGGCTTTCCTGGTGAGCTTGGAGGCGGTGCTTTTCGTCATTGAGGTGGGTTCGTGTATCGTCAACCTTCTTCAGCTGCGCCTTCAGCTGATCCAGCGAGATAACCTGAGCACGGTAGGCGTCAACGAGTCTTTCCTCCTCGGTAGAAAGCCTCTCGAGGGCTTCTTGATTTGCGTGCACCTCCCCCTGGGTGGGGCCAGTTCGGGCCGAGTAGGAGTGGAGCCGCTTGGCAAGCTGGTCGCGTATGTTGCCCGGGTCGCTGACGAGGTCGACCAGGCTGTCCCAGACTTGGCGGTCTAGGACATCTCTGGACACAGCAATAGGTTGGTCGTCGTGGCGGAGTGCGGTTTCGCGATGTGACCAGGGGGAGCACTTATACAAGACGTTGCCGCGCCGTGACGCCCCGCAGATATGGCTTCCGCAGATACCGCATTTGACCAGCGTGCGGAGTAGATACTGGTTTTTCCAGTTGTTGCGGGCGGACACCTTCACGTTGTGGTCGAGCTGAGCGCGCGCGGCTTGGAGGGTTTGGAGGTCGATGATGGCTGGGACCGGAATAGGGATCCATTCTTCGCACGGTCGAGGGACACTGGAGGTGTTCCTGCGCTTGGGGTAGGGGGTGTCGAGGCGGCTACGACGAGGTTCGGTGGCCCGGGACTTGTAGGCGTAGGTCGTGCCGGCATAGGCATCGCATCGGAGCATGTGCGCGAGGACACTGGTCCTCCAGTGGCGGCCACCGGAGCGGGCGGCGTAGTTGTGCTCCTCTAGATACTTGGCGAGCTTGCGGAGGGAATAGCGGTCCTCTATCACGAGGCGGAAAGCCAGGCGCATGACCTGGGCTTGATCAGGATCGATTTCCCATTTGGGTGGGGCGTCCTTGGTCTTGTTGATGCGTCGGTAGCCATAAGGGACGCTGCCTCCACCGAGGCGGCCTTGGCGTGCATTCATGAGCCGCCCTCGCCTCGTGCGGTCAAGGATCTTGGTGCGCTCGTATTCGGAAAACAGTCCTTGGATCCCGAGTAAGAGGCGGTCCTCCGGGGTGTCGCCGAGCTTGTAGTTGGTGAAGAGGACTTTGACGGCTCGCTTCTCGAATTCCTCCATGATGACTACTTGGTGGGCTAGATTGCGGGCCAGGCGGTCGGGGGCCAGGACGAGTACGGCTTCGATCAATCCCTGGGCGGCCAGGTCGCGGACGCGGTCAAGTGCGGGGCGGACGAGATTAGTGCCGGTGTACCCATCGTCGAGACATTCCTCTACGATGGTGAAGGAGTGGGCTTTCGCGTGGTCGCGGAGTGCCTCCAGCTGGGACTGGATCGTGCCTTCCTGCGGCTGGCTTTCAGAAGATACACGCGCGTAGACGGCGACCTTCATGGATCAATCTCCGCAATGCGGGCCAGGGAGGGGCGGTCGCGAGTGTAAGGCTCCGGCGGAGGCGGGCAGGGGGTGGTTCTTGTCGAAGTCCCCATGACTATTAGTGGGGACTTTGAGACAGAAGGGAGCCTTGGAGAGATCGTGATAGTCTGATCTCGAGGGGTGGCAGCGGCTCAGTTGTTTCCGTGAGAGTTGGGGCGATCCCGGCGTCTACTATGGCCTTGATGCGGCGGTCAAGCGTGCGGGGGTGGAGCTTGGCCTGTGTTGCGAGTTGGCGCTTGCTTTTGATGAGCTTGGCCTCGAGGAAGCCGAAGTAGTAGAGGCCGGCGAGGGGGCCATGCTTCTCGGTCAACGCGGCAAGCGCCGTGTCTCGGTCGGCAATTGGGCGTCCAAACATTTTCAGGTATGCCAGGTCAAGGTTGAGGATCATGGCGATACGCTCGGGCGTGACGTCCCGCAGTGTTGGGTTCTTCAGGCCGAGGAGGTTGGCGATCGTCTTGGGCTCGAGGAGGCTGGTCTCTTGGCGGAGTATTCCCGCGGCCTGCTTGTTGCGTGTCTCGCGCTCCTTGTCATAGAACTTGGTGGTGACATGCTTGGCCCGGAACTCAGCACCCTCGTTGCGATGAAGCTTGGTTCTACGGTGTGGATATTCGAGCTGGCCGATGGCATTGATGTAGTCTGGGACCAGTAGTGGGCCGACCTGATGGTTGTAGCAGGGATCGAGGCGAATGAGAGTCCCCTCGCCGAGGTCAACTTGCGGCAAGCGGCTATCAAGGGCGAGGAGCGCATTGGCCTGGGCGATGGCTGCCTCAAGGTCGTCGATCATGCAATAGTTGTTGCCGAATACAGCCATGGGGAGAGATAGCTCAATAGAGGTGAGTGGGTTGCCTTGATAGTCGACGGGAAAGTATGTGCAGCGGACGGATATCGCGGCGACGGTGAGTTTGCGGTTGCAGGTGTATCGCTCATGAATCTTCCCGTCCGCGGTGTACTTGACCTGCTTGTCCCAGAGGGGGAGTTGGGATCGGTCGGGGGCAATAGGGTACTTGACGCGGATCGTCGGACTGTGTCGGTTGGTTGGGCGGAGAATCCGAGAAAATGAGCCGGAGGATGAGATCGAAGGCCTGGGCCAGGCGCTCCTCTGCGTCGGCGGTCGCCTGGTATTGATATTCAATCTTGATGTCCTCGGTAGCCCTGTCCACAGTCCGGTCCACTGAGAAAAGAAGGAGCCCAGTGTTGATCCTGGGCTCACATTAGCAGAACCGGTCTCGGAAAGTGGGGACAGTTGAGTGAGGCTAATTGTCCCCGAGTGCCTGAAGCCAGGATTTGAGGCGGGGAATTTGCTTATTAATTCGCTCTTCTAGGCGCTTCTTAGCAGCCTTGTACTTGGGGCTCCGTGGGTCCTTGGGGAATTTGCCTGGGTGGCGGGACATGTAGGTGTCGGCAATGTCCTTGGTCTTGTAGCCTTCAATCTTCTGGCGAACGGCGGTTGCGGCGGGGATCATGGCGCGTGAGATTTCCCGGCGTTTGGCGGGGAAGGTGTCCCTGAACTTCTGGCGGAAACGGCGGATGAGCGACTGAGTGTCGGAAAACTGAGAAGCAATTATGAAGATCATGGGTTGGCCGTCAATGGGAAGAGCAATTACGTCTCCGAATGAGTTCTCCGGCGTGGGGGTTGTCTTCCCGGTCAGAGCGTAGAGGGTAAGTTCGTCGGCGAGGCGTTGGATGTGAGGGTCAAGAAGAGTGTCAACGTAGGGGTGGAGGGTATTGCCGATGGTAAGGTTTGGGGGAAGCTTCTCTGCGAGTTCTATGAGAGCTGCTGACAGGGGGAGGTCACCTGGGATTTCCTGAAGCTGGGAGAGGAATGAGGCGAGGGGGAAATCTAGGGGTATCTGGCGCTGCAGAGCCTTATAGAAATCCGAGCGGATGTCATCGTATGAGACGCCGCTAGCCAATGCCTCCTTAAGAGTGGTGTCCTCATCGGGGCTGGGACCGGGGAGGTTGTACTTTCGGAGGACTTGGGAGATGAGTTGGTGATAGGTGGCGGCTGTTAGTTCGCCAACGATTTGCTGAAGGGTCATCGCTGGTGGCCTCCTTTCCGGGGTCGCTAGACTGGTGAAGCCTGCCGAGGCGGCTTCAGGGAGTTGTCACCGGCCCAGAATACAAAAGTGGAGGGGATAGTAGCATGTCGGGCATTCAGTACAGCAAGCGGTAAACCAGATAATCGCCCACCGTCGTTACGTGCTCAAGGCCTGGCGAACGATCCAATTGGGCTTCAAGAGAGGGGCCTCCTGAGGGATCGCTCAGGTTCAAGAGAATGAAGCTCACTCCCCAACTCCTCAGCCTTGCCAAGCATTGCGACTCGGGACATCGTTCTAGCTCGGGGTATTGCTGGCGATACCAGTAGGGGAGGAAGGTTCCATAAGCGAATGAGATAGGCTTTCCATGGTATCGGGTGTAGAGCATCTGGGGAGCACTAAGAGCACTTGTCAAGGGAAGTTCCATTAGGCTGCCCTGTTCGGGCTGAGCAGCGAGCCAAAGGTCGACTGGGCGTGGGCCAATCGGTTGCAGTGGTATCGGCCCTGGCCAGAGCTCGAACAACGCGAGTGCGACGACGGCAAATGTGGCCAATCCGGTCTTGAGGTGGGAATTCCTCGGCTTGACTTCCGCACTGATCCACAGTGCGAAGCCTAGGCCTGAGAGGAGGGAAAGGCCGAGGCTGGTGAAGGCAGCAAAACGATTCCAGGCCCGCATGCCCGTCAGGGTTGGGATTACCCAGCGGAGGAAAAGGGCAGGAAGCGGTATGGTGAGGCCTCTTGCTGCCAATGGGGCGTAGGACTCGTGGGCAGGAAGCCAAGCGCCGATGGTTTCCATGAGATGATTGAACCCATCTACGACTGCCGGCGGGGCAGGGAGTACGACCGGGTGTCGGGCAACGTGCAGCGTGGTCCCAAGGCTCAAGATGAAAGCAGCTGCGGTCATCGCGGCCACAGCACTTTTCTCCCTAGCTTGACTCTTGAAGGCGCCGTAGGCCGCGAATAGGAGGGCAACATAACCGCTGCCCAAGACAAATTCGAGTGCTATTTGGGGATAGGCTGCGGGAACGCCGAGGACGTTCTTCATTACCCAGGTTCCCCAGAGAGGGTTTAGCCCAGGAGGCAGGATGTAGTCCGTTGGGCTGGCAGACCAGTAGTCCGTGTCCTGAAGTGGGATTGTCAAGTTGACTGAGGCTCGTAGGGTTAGGTAGGGCAACGCCAAGGGAATCGTAATGGCGAGAACCAGGAGAAGAAGGATCGCCATGTGGCCGATTGTCCTTCGGTCGATAACGTGGGACTGAACAGTGGCGAGGCGGACAAACAGGTACAGGGGTCCGAGTATTAGAAGACCAAAGGCGTAATAGATTGATGCCCATGCGGCCAGGAGGTAACCCAGGCCGGCGAGGGCAATCCAAACGAGTTTTCGGGAAGAGACCCAGCCCTCCACGGCCAACAGGAAAACAGGAAGACCTTCGATTGACATCAAAGGAAGGATTCCGCCGTAGCGGACGATGTGGTATGGGTTGAGGATGAATAGGACGCCAGCAAAGACTCCGGCCCAGCTGTTGCGGGTCCATCTGAATATGAGTACGTATACGGCCGATGCAGCAAGGACAAATGAGGCCAAGGCAAACAGGTTGTAGGTTGCCACCTCGCCGAGCATTACCGTGAAAGGGAGTCCGATCAGGGTGTGGAGCGGTGTGATTTCACCAAAAGCAAGTGGAAAGCCGGTAGGGTAAAGGATCCTGGGGGCAACAAGAGGGCTCGTGTGGAGATCCACCAAGGCGTGTTTGAACCACCATATCTTCCACAAGTATTCGTAGTTGTCGGCTAGATACCAGCCTGGCACCCTGTCGCTTAAATGGATGATTAGTGGCCAAGTGACGACTAGTGTCAGGGACAGGAGGAATGCGAGGGCGCCGATATGGCCAAAAAGTTGTCTTCGGTGGCGGTGAGAGCAACTCATGGGAGGGATTTGGGAGGCGGACTCCGCGGACGACAAGTCGGTCGGTGGCTGTTTGGGACTCATGCAATAAGGGCCGCTGCTGGGCAGAGCCGCCTAACAAGTGATTCTACAGATCCCCCTCCGGTTGATGATTCGCGGCGTGGGATGTTGGCCCATTACCCGCGCGCGAGGTAGTTGAACCTTAGCATGTCCCGTTTGTGCATTCAGCAGTCTAGCTGGGAGAAGTCTACTCTAGTGCCAACTCGAGGGCAAATTCGACCTGATGCATTGCGTTCGCGGTTTCTGGTAGAGGGGGGCTGGACTCGCCTGCCCTGGCCAGGCCGGGGAACCAACGACCTGCGGGTTATGAGTCCCAATCCTGTCCCCGCACGATTTTCAGGATTTGCTCGTGTTTCTTACTGTGCGCTCGGACCTGCAATGGAAACGAACCCCAAGAACTTCAACTGGCTGATCAGAGAATTCTTTTTGGCACGGAAGTACAGATGTTCTAATCACAAGAAACCCTTATCTGCAGCAGCTCTGTAGATCGAATTGCAAGTAGAAGCTTTCCCCGGTTCAGCCCGGCTTCTTTTCGTGCTCGGTTGTGACCGTTTTGCTGGTCTTCACGTTGCGTAAGGTGACCGCTCCTATAGCCGCGGCAACCAGGGCGGCTAGACCGCCCAATGCCAGACCCCAGCGTGCCCCTGCTGCTTCGGCAAACCAGCCGACGATGGGCCCGCCGATGGTAGTAGAGCCCAGGAAAGCCATCGACCAGAATGACATGACCCGGCCGCGCATTTGCGGCGAGCTCTGTAGCTGCAAGGTGCTGTTGCCGAGCGAGGAGAAGTTGATCGAGCAGATCCCCACCAATACCAGGGCCAACCCTGAGAGCAGCAAGCTTGGCATGAAGGCTGCCGCCAGAACCGCCAGCCCGAACAGCAGGGAGGCGCTGACCAGTTTGTAGGGAGTGATGCCTTTGCGGCTGGCGAAGAAAATCCCTCCCATAGCCGCCCCCAACCCCATTGAAGCGGTCAAGAAAGCGTAACTGCTGGCATCCCCCCTAAATGTAAACTGGGCGATCAGCGGCAGGCTGACCTGGAACTCAAAAGTGAGCGTGCCAATGATGGCCATCATCAGCAGGGTAGAACCGAGGATGGGTGTGGAGACCACGTACTTGAAACCCTCCTGGAGCTGGCCTTTGGCGCGCGGCATCGGCGGGGTGATGAGCAGTTCGTCGGCATGCATCATGCCAAGCATGATCACCACGGCAGCGTAAGAAAGCCCGTTGATAATGAAACAAGGCGCCAGCCCAAAGACGGCGATCAACCCCCCGGCGATGGCCGGTCCGATGATGCGGGCCAGATTGACCAGGGTCGAATACAGTGTAACGGCGTTTCTGAGGTTATCTGGTCCGACCAATTAAATGTAGAAGGTCTGGCGGGTTGGGTTGTCGAAGACGGTGACCATGCCCAGACAAGAGGCCAGGATATAGACCATCCAGACCCTCACCAGACCGGTCGCCACTAACACCCCCAGGATCAAAGCCAGCACGCCGGATACGGATTGGGTGAAGTAAAGGATCTTTCGTTTGGAAATGCGGTCGGCTATGATGCCGCCGTAGGGGCCCAGGAACAGGATGGGCAGATACTGCAAGGCGGTAGCGAGGCCCAGGGCGGCGCCTGAATTGGTCAGCTTGAGCACCAGCCAAGCCTGGGCGATCGACTGCATGAAGGTGCCGGTGGTAGAAATGATCTGCCCGATGTAATATAGTCGGTAATTGCGAACATGCAGAGACGAGAAGGTATCCTGGCTAAATTGTCGTAGGTAACTGGACAGATGTCTCATGATCGCGTCGGTTTAGTCCCTTATGTCGAATAGTTATACTATTGTCCAATACCTTCGCCATTTACGGTAGATGAACGGGCACTTTAGTCACATGATCATACAGCTACCCGGACGACGCTGAGGTTCGCTGCGTCGAAGCTAAGAACCGAGACTTGGATTGCCTTGGTTCTTACATTGCGGCAGCGGGGCTCAACTTGAACCATAGTCCTTCGGGCTACCCGCCCGACTGGCTCCGTACGCAGCAAAGCGAACGCCGCGGTTCGGCTGATCCGCGGTGTTCTGTTGATTGTTCGGGGTTCTCAAGCACCAGAGACCGTCGGGTTATGAGCCCTTGTCCTGCAGAGGCAGCCTCAGACCTCAGTTCCAACCGTTCGAGGGTACCCCTTATGGTTCGGCCCGAGTGAGCCCGGCATGGTTCGCGGCCGAGAACTTGCATTCGATTACCTCGCGTGTCGCCTGAGGTCAAGGTTTGTCCTGGGCGACTGCTATTGTTCTTTGAGTCTGTTCCCCCTCAACCAGTCAAGAAAACTGTCGCCATGTGAGTCCCGTTGCGAGCCCAAGAAGCGGTGAACTCCACGCTTTGCCTGGACGTGTAGCCCCGGCAACCCAAGATCTACCAAGAGGTGCAAGGTCGAACGACAAGACCGGAACGGACTCATCTGTTTACCAGGCCGCCATTTCGGGCGCGATCGTGGTAGGGAACGGTCCACAAGAAGAGTTGAGAGAGTGGCTCCGGCGCTCGGCTGACCGGGAGCTACAGAGCGGTGGTTTCGTAAGATCCCTGAGGGTGCCCGCTCCGGACCCATGATTTGAACTTCAGGACCAGTCGGAAGCCTTGGCGATGCCAGCGGAGGAGAGTATCGGGCTTGAGGCTAGGGAGGCTTTCCTTGCAATGCTGGACCTGGCCGACGAGGCCGCTGAATCCGTAAGGGAAGAATAGGATGGCGCCTGGGCCATGGGGAGCGATATGACGCGGACGGGAGGCCGCCTATCACTCCCTGAGGCGGGGATACAAAGACTCTCTGCGCGCGAACAGGGTGATTCACGCGATTAGGAAGAAGCGCGGCCAAAAGGGAGCGGATCGAGGGGGAATCCGTATAATAGGAGTTAGGCAGGATCTGCGATGCCTCCCGGGACAAATCCTTCGTGAAGGCCCCACGCTTCTTCTGGCGTCTCATCCAATTCGGGCCACGCATAGCTTACGCCCTCGGCTTGGGCCCGCTCATTGGCAGGTTGGTCTTGCTGCTTACCACCTATGGCCGGAAGACCGGCCGGCCGAGGGTAACACCACTGGTGTACGAGCAGCGAGGTGAGATGATCATTGTCGCCTCGGCGCGCGGTCCCTCAGCCGATTGGCTCCGCAACATACTGGCGAACCCAAAGGTCAGAGTCCGCGTCGGCCGCCGCCAGTTTGATGGGATGGCCGAGGCCGCGACTGACCCCGAGAAGATCGCCGACTATCTCCAGCGCCAGATGGAGCGAAATCCGGCGGCCTATGGAGCAATTCTCCGATCCGAGGGCCTCTCATCTAGACCCAGCCGCGCGGACCTCATCCGATTCGCCCCCAGGCGGCCAATGGTTACCATTCGCCCAATAGACGATGCCGCCTAAGACTTATGAAAGTGCGACCCAGGTCAAGGATCCTCCGTGGCCAGGCCAGGGGGCAGTCCGTCGCGATCGAGCCGGTCCCACCGGAAACAGCTATTCGCCGTGAGAACGGCATCATGTTCAACAGGGGCGTCGCAATCGATTTGTGTGTCTCAGGGACGCACGTTAGGCTCGCGCTTGCCCCTGCCTCGAAAGAGCTTCGGCTTCACGGAGCTTGTCAACGATGCTTGTCCTGACCCAGCCACAACTTGCAAACAGGACCGATCACCAGGGGTAGGTCACTCAGGACCTACACGACGATCGGCATGTGCGTGATCCGCTTGGCGGAACGTGCCACAATCGTCGGCACCGGGTTTGCTTCTCTCCGCCTTCGACGCTCGAAGAAATCCAACGATTCCTATCCAGCAATCTCGCTCATGGATGGCCGCGCCATCCGGTCCCATCATCCGCGCCCTTTACAGGTCAGCGTGCTACAATCGCTGCGCTTCCCCCCGTGGACACTGCCACGGTAGACGCTCGGGCAAGCTTCGGCCCCCCATCTAGAACGGACGTCCGAGGAATCGATGAATGCGTCGGATTCGCCAGCAACCACAAAAGCCCTCCTTGGGCCCATGCGCCTTCCTTTCCTCGTTCTGACACCGGCCTGCGTGCTCTTGGGAATCGGCGCCGGGTTCTATCAGTCCGGAAGGGTGGATCTACTTCAGGCCGCGATCGTTCTGATCGGCGCGGTCGCCGCCCATATCAGCGTCAACGCGCTGAACGAGTACTTCGACTTCCGCAGCGGCCTCGACCTGCACACGCAACGGACACCTTTCAGCGGAGGTAGCGGCACTCTCGCGGCGCAGCCGGCGACGGCGCGCAGGGTCTTGGTGACCGGGCTCGTCGCGATGGCTATCACCGGCGTGGTCGGCCTGTACTTCGTGCTCGTACGGGGCACGGCATTGTTGCCGCTCGGCGTGGCTGGAATGCTCACCATCGCCGTCTACACCGTCTGGCTCACCCGGTATCCCTTCCTCTGCCTGATTGCCCCCGGGTTGGGATTTGGGACCTTCATGGTCATGGGAACCGGCTTTGCGCTAACCGGGCAGTACTCGTGGACAACGTTCGTGGCCTCGCTGGTCCCCTTCTTCCTGGTCAATAACCTGCTTCTGCTCAACCAGTTTCCGGATGTCGAAGCCGATCGCGAAATCGGCCGGAACACCTTGCCCGTCGTGATCGGGCGACGGGCCAGCAGCTGGGTCTACATCGCATTTCTGCTCCTGACCTATACCTCGATCGTAGGCGGGGTGTTGGCCAACCACCTTCCAGCCTGGGCGCTGCTGGGTCTCCTGACGGTGCCCCTGGCAATCCGCGCGGGAAGTGGCGCCTGTCGGCGCGCAGATGACATCCCGAATCTCATCCCGTTCATGGCGCAGAACGTCCTGCTCAACATCGTCACGCCCGTTCTCGTGGCGGTCGGGCTCTTCCTCAGCTGATCGGGCAAAGGGTCGGCACAGCGGGCAGTCCAGCCACAGGGCATGAATCCTCAAGAGACTGCATCGATGGGCCTGGATGGCACCTGCGCTGGCCGAAAGCTCCATCCGTGCACGTGCTGCAATGAAAATGCCGCTCGAGGGGAAACGGGGGGACGGGTCCTGTCAAGAGTTGCGGGACTTCGGGGCAAATCCCCTGGGGTGGAACGGGTGACCTCTGGGCTACCAGCCTGACGAGCTTCAAATGATAAGAGGGGCCGCAGATCAATGGGATCTGGGACCACTCTCCGAAATAGACAGTCCTGCTGGCGAGGGAGGTGTCAGGCAGGCTGCCGGCCGTCGGGTTGTGAGATTCATTGCCTCACCGAAAAACCGCTGCGAATAGCCGAACCTGGCGATGTTCGGTGCCGTCCGGGACGTGGGCCGGGGGCCCCTCGAGCCTGGCGAGCCGCGGTTCCTCGGGCATCCTTGACATCGTCAGAATGGGACTCAAGCGAGCGATCCCGCGGTTAATAGCCCGGCGAGGCCAACTGAGTTCTTCTGATGAGGATCTTGCTTGAATCAGGCTGAAGAACGCAAACGGGCGTCATTCCGGGGCAATGAAGAACCGAGGCTTAAGTTGCCTCAGTTCTGACTCAAGGTCGCGGGGGTTGGACTCGCCCGTCCCCTCGGCCCGCGCACCGTGGGCGGGCTGGTGATCGGGGCTAGCCTGCCTTGCCGCACGGTAGGGGGGAACCAGCAACCTCCGGGCTGCCAGCCCGGAGGTCTATGGTTCGAAAAGGAAGTCGCAGATCAAGTAGATCTGCGACTTCCGTTCTTCCCAGGAGCACGGTGGCCCACAGAACCGTAGACCTCCGGGTTATGAACCCTTGTCTGGCAGCGGGACCCTCAGACAGCAGTTACGCCCACTTGAGGGTGCCCTCTCATCTACGGTGCAATTGGGCCTGGCAGGGTTCGCATCCGAGAGCAAGAGGGAAGATACCTCCGGCGCTATCTCGCGTCAAGGTTGATTTTGGTCCATCCACGACCCGAAGGAGCTTCGCGGACTAGACGACACAAGTATCAAGTTTCGCCGACCCTATGGCTGGCAGATAGCGAAGACTACCCAGATAGTTGATACCATGGTCGATACTCAACCGGCCATGGCAATCTGCGAGACGGATGGGGTTCTTGACCAGGAGAGGGGATTCTTCGTGCATGTATCCATGCAAAAGGTGCCCCCAAGCGGATTCGAATCGCTCTTTGCGCCTTGAGAGAGCCCTGTCCTGGGCTACTAGAAGATCGGGGTCTTTCTTGATTAGGCGTTGTGTCACACAATATGCTCGCACAAACAAAGAAAGGGAGGACATCAAACGATGTAAGAAACTCGCTTGTCAACCCGTTAGACAGCATGTATACTCACTTAGTGGGTATACATGCCAAAATCACCCGCCTCTCACCGCTCCCGTTCGCCAGAATGTGCCCTGCTTGGGTTTCTCTATTTGCAGCCCGGTCACGGGTACGACCTCCACCGCCTGCTGATCGCCGAACTCGGCGAGACCTGGCATGTCAGCCAGAGCCAGACCTATAACATCCTGAAAAGGTTGGAAACACAGGGCTACATTTCCTCAAGGACCGTGGAACAGCAAAAACTTCCTGCTATCCAATATCTGAAAATCACCACGGCAGGCCGCCGTCGCTTCGAAGCCTGGCTGGAAATGCCCACCGGAAGCAGCGTGCGCGCCATCCGACTGGAATTTATTACCCGCCTGTACTTCGCTCAGAGGCTTGCCCCGGAGAGAATCCTCCCCATGTTCGACGCCCAGACGACCGAGGTCCAAAAAACGCTTGGCGGGCTCGAGGCGAGACAGGCTGCGCTTCCTGACGGGCAAACATTTAACCGCCTGAGCCTGCAACTGCGCATCCAGCAGCTCAAGGCCGTTGTCGATTGGTTGGACGAATGCCGCGAGGCATTCTGATACTTTCCCAAGGAGTCGAAAGAATGAAACGCACTGCTTTTGCCATTCTCTTAGTTGCGGCCTTGTTGCCCGCCTGCAGACCGGCTTCGACCCCCGTCCCAGCGACATCCGCTCCACAAGTCAATACTCCTGTTCCACCAAAAGCGACATCGCAGCCGCGCACGCTGACCGTCTTCGCCGCCGCCTCGCTGACGGAAGCATTTACCGAAATGGGCAAGGACTTCGGAGCCGCCCATCCCGGTGTGACCGTCAGCTTCAACTTTGCCGGGTCGCAGACCTTGCGCACGCAACTTGAACAGGGTGCGGTCGCCGACGTTTTCGCTTCAGCCAACCAGACGGAAATGAATACCCTCGTTAGCGACAATCTGGTCGCGGCGAATTCCTCCCAAATCTTCCTGACCAACATCCTGATCGTCATCCTTCCCGCCAACAATCCCGCCAGCATTCAAACCCTGCATGATCTGGCGCGCCCGGGGCTGAAGCTGGACCTGGGTGACACGACTGTCCCCGCCGGAAAATACGCTCGCCAAATTCTGGACAACCTTGACAAGGACCCGGCTTTCACTCCCAATTTCAGCACCCAGGTACTGGCCAACGTAGTTTCCAACGAAACCGACGTAAAGCAGGTGGTGGCGAAAGTACAGCTGGGCGAGGCGGACGCGGGTATTGTCTATATTTCGGATGCGATCGCTGCGCCTACACTGAAAACGATCGAAATCCCCGCCCCCGACAACGTTATCGCGAAATACCCGATCGCTGTACTGGACAAAGCTCCACAGCCGGACCTGGCAGCCAACTTTATTGCCTACGTGCTTTCATCAGATGGACAAGCGACCCTGAAGAAATGGGGGTTTACCCCTGTTGCTGCCTAAACCGTGAGTCTGCCGAACCGTCTTACGCGTTGGATATCATCTGACGGCAGATCAGGCTGGGTATTCATCCTGCCCAGCCTGGTCCTGCTAGCTTTGTTCGGACTGCCTCTCTTTGCCGTCTTCTGGAAATCCATTGACGAAAACTTCTTCACCTATGCCCTCGCACCAACGGCGCTTTTGGCCCTGCGTCTAAGCCTGCTCACCAGCAGCCTGTCCACCCTGCTGGCTGTGGCGTCAGGGATGCCGCTGGCTTACATCTTGGCGCGCTGGAAATTCCAAGGTAAGACCGCCCTCGAATTGCTGATTGACCTGCCGGTTGTCCTGCCGCCCTCTGTGGCGGGACTGGCACTGCTGATCGCATTCGGGAGACAGGGTGTTTTCGGGCAGTGGCTGGCCCCGCTGGGGATCAGCCTGCCGTTTACCACCGCGGCCGTCGTACTGGCGCAAACATTCGTCGCCGCGCCGCTATTCGTCCGCTCGGCGAAGGTTGGGTTTGTAGAAATCGACCCCCAGTCGGAGGAGGCGGCATTTGTGGAGGGGGCAGGCCAGCTGCAATTACTCCGTTTTGTCATGCTCCCGCTGGCGTGGCGATCTCTGCTGACCGGAATCATCCTGACCTGGACGCGCGCCCTGGGTGAATTTGGCGCGACGATCATGTTCGCCGGGAATCTTGTGGGGAAAACCCAGACTATGCCACTGGCAGTTTATCTCGGCCTGGAGCGCAGTCTAGGAGTGGCGTTGGCACTTTCGGTGATGCTGGTGATGGTGTCGGTGGTCCTGTTGGGAGTGCTAAGAAACTTGGAAAAGAAAGAGCACTAATTGGTACTGCGAGAATCTGAGAAGAAGAAACGTCAAGTTATGGCAGACAATCCTTTGAGATCGGATGCGATGGGAGACCAGAAATGCAGACGCCCCGAGAGGGGCATCCTGTCACTTAGTTTGCGTCTCTGTCAATGGTGTAAAAGGTGTCGCTTCCCATGAGGGAATCTAGCTCTGAGCAAGAGCCGTCGAATTGGCGTCAATTGCAACGGGATCGGCCCTGGGACCAGGATTTGCTCTGGCTCTGTGAATTGCTGCATCGTCTCCAGGCTCAAGTGCCTGCGCTCGATCTCCCATTCCTCCTGCATCTACACCAGCAGAGCCTGTGGTAGCCGAAAACCTATCCCAGCACATCGATGGTAGAGGAGTCGGGCGAAGCGCGACGGACAATAGTGTGGAGGACTCTGGTTCTTCTAGGTGGTGCCCCTCGGATTGGAACCTAAGACCGCGTGGCGACTAGCCCCACGTGTCTGCGAAGGGTGTTAGATCGGAGACCGGCAAGGGATTCGACATGCCATTTGGGTCTTAGGCATCAAAATGAGAAACAGAGAGCCGAGGCTCAGAGCGTCTCGGTTCTTCATTTAAGTAGCGGGGCCAAGACTCGCCTGCCCTGGCCAGGCAGGGGAACCTGGGACCTCCGGGCTAGGAGCCCGGCGTTCTATGGTCCGAAAAGGAAATCGCAGATCCGCTCGATCTGCGACTTTGGTTCTTCCCAGGAGTGTTCCGGCCCACGGAACCGAAGCTCGCCGTGTTATAAGCCCTCGTCCAGCGGAGCCACCCTCAGACAGCAGTTATGCCCACTTGAGTGTGCCCTCTCATCTACGGTGCAATTGGGCCTGGCAGGGTTCGCATCCGAGAGCAAGAGCGAAGATACCTCCGGCGCCGTCTCACGTCAAGGTTGATTTTGGTCCATCCTCGACTTGAAGGAGCTTCGCGGACTCGACGAGACAAGTATCGAGTTTCGCCGGCCCTATGGCTGGCAGATAGCGAAGACTTCCCAAATAGTTGAAACCATGGTCGACACTCAAGCGGCCATGGCAATCTGCGAGACGGATGGGGTTCTTGACCAGGACAGGGGATTCTTCGTGCGTGTATCCATGCAAAAGGTGCCCCCAGGGGGATGCGAACATCTACGGGTGTCTAATCCTTATTGTGTGATCTACCTCCTTGTCCCGATCCTAACATAAATGTTGGATCAGTTTTCGGGGGCTGGTCAAATCCATATTATCCAACCCGCAGTATTTTCCGTTAGTCATTTGATCATGTTTGTGCATGCAATTATTGACAGCTATTTTTTGCAACTAATTCCCAATTTCGCGAATGTCGAGGAAAGTATGCGTTCCGTCCGGTAGAAATAGTCATCGGTCATTTTATCCTCTAGAGCGTATTTCCGGTACACCCAATCAGCATAGTGATAGTTCATCCTGTCAAACATCACATAGTCAACCTTTCCCGCAAGGATTTCCGCGAGGCTTTCTGCCTTGGGAAGGATCGGTGCAATCATGACGTAAGTCCTTATCCTGGCCCGATGTAATTCATCAAGTGCCCTAACCCTTTCCTTTATTGGGGGAGCATCTGGTTCAAATAGCTTCCTGATACTATCGTCAGCTGTGGTGATACTAAGACCGACTTCAAAACCTCTTCCTCTTCTTAGAATATCTATGTCGCGCAGAACCAAAGGAGATCGCGTTTGGACGATAACCGGCCAGCTATTCTGTGCCAGTATTTCCAGACATTGACGTGTAAGCCTATATTTTGCCTCTAGTGGTTGGTATGGATCACATACTCCACTTATCCAAACCCTGCCTGGTTTTTTCCTACTAATTTCTAGCCGTAGTAAATCAGGAGCGTTTACCTTGACATCGACAAATTGACCCCAGGGTTCCTGGTGCCCGGTGAATCTTTTCATAAAATGAGCGTAGCAGTATGAACAACTATGCTGACACCCTGTGTAAGGGTTAATGACATAGGGGTAGACTTTCGATACGGACAGAATAGTTTTTGACTGTACTTCTTTTATGATCATGTTTCTATCATGAGCGTGATCATCTTAGCCGGCCTCAGGTATGTTGCATTCAGTGTAGGGCAAATACCCCGCTGGAATCAACCAGCTGTCATGACAATTGTCGGACGGACAGGGTTTTTGGCCAGGACGCCTCGGCTTGCATGCCGATCAGCGGTCAAAGGTCACTTCGCCAAGCAGATTTGGAGCAAAGCCGGATCATAAGAGTCGGTGTTTCGTTTGACCTTTCCTCCCTGCAATTCACTAATCGACGCGGCCCGGGTCGAGAAGCTCTTACCGATGGTTGGTGTCCCAGTCATGACCCATTCGCTGCCAACCCAGTTACCTGCGATGAAGAGTGATTCTAGTTCCAGTCTAGAGTCAGGAATGGTAGCAAAGAGATTGACGTAGCCATCTTTCAGCGCTTCTATGCCGCGCGTGACTGATCCAAGGGCCACATCCTCATAGAAACAGTCTTCCGTAAAGAGCGATGCCATCTTCTCTACATCGTGAGACGAGATCGCAGCAACCAAATCGCGGATCACTCTTGTTTCCTCCTCTGTCATCCCGATTCCTCCTTCTCGTCGCAGATTGAGGGGGAGATGCCGCCCAACCATGATTCGATAAGTGGAGTCCATACATCATACACTTTGAGCATAGAACTCGCAGAAAGGGAACTCCGCGGGATGATCCAATCAGGATGATCTGGAAGTGCAGTCGGCAGAGAAACCCGGAATTGAGGATGAGTGAGTGACTTGGCCCGGACCGCTGGTCCAGGTGGAATGCGAGTCGCGTGTCAAAACAAGCATAATGGAGGCGTGACACGACCCTACCAGGTTCATCGAGAGAATGGCTGGCCGGATTCCGAGGTTGCCACGAGCCAGCCCGGGCACGGATTCCGAGGGCCGGTGCTGAAGAGGCGGGGTCTCTGGTACGAGAATCAGAGGGAAGCTACGAGCGCATGAACCCTGTGGGCTATGGTTCCTGTAGGTTGGTTGCGCCGGACAGGAACTAAGGGTCGCCTGGTTACCTGCCCGACGAGGCAAACCGAGTTCTTCCGATGAGGATTCTGCTTGAATTAGGCTGGTAGCTGGGAATCGACATCACTTGGGAACAACGAAGAACCGAGGCTCAAATGGCCCCGGTTCTTTGTTCTTGGAAGCAGGGGCTTGGACTCAGCCGTCCCCTCGGCCCGCGCACCAAGGGAGGGCTGGTGAGAGGGGCCAGCATACCTTGCCGCCGGCGAGGGGCAACCAGCGGCCTCCAGGTCATCAGCTCGGCGGCCTTTGGTTCGAAAACGAAGTCGCAAATCCACTCCGTCTGCGACTCTGAGTCTTCCCTAGAGTGCGCTGGCCTACAGAACCGAAGCTCGCCAGGCCATGAGTCTTCGTCGTGCCGAGCCAGCCTCAGATCGCAATTCCACCTTTCTGAGGGTGCCACTTGTGGTTCGGCACAACTATGCCTGACGAGGTTGGTGCCTGCGTCTGAGGGCAAGAGTACCCCTTCGGTCCGCCCCTTGTCAGAACGCGGAAATGTTGTTAGCGGGCGACCGTTCAGGTCGATTGCCGCAGGGATGGGGTTTCTGGCTAGGACAACAGGGTCCGGCCGATGAAAACAACCAGAAAAAGCGCCAGGTTGGTTAGTTGGAAGATATCAAAGGGTTTGTCCACTATTTCTTGTCCCATTCATAACCCCGGCGCAAACACTTTCCTGAGTGCGGGGGCGGGAAGACCGGATTTATCGACCAGGGCCATGAGCTCAACGCCAAGCTGGCGCATTTCATCAGGCGCCTGGGAACAGTGCCAACCGGCGCCGACCTCGGCCAATTTTGTGGAAAAGAAGAGACGCATGACGGCGACCAAGACAAAACGCGGGATGATCCTGACCATGTTTGTACTAGACGGGATGATCTTGAACTCGGTTGCGCGGAGAACGTCGAGCGTCTCGCGCATGGCATCGACGAGCGGCCTGAGATCGGCTGGTGAGCGCGCCAGGGCATAGGTATCGCAGCCATGTTTGATAAGAAGAGGCGCAAGAGGAGCGACGAGGGCTGCATGTGTCGCCAGGTAGTCTGATATATCGGTCGATGCTTTCGCATTCAGACCGGCCTGGCATAAGACACCAATCAGCCGTGTCAGCCTTGGTGTGATCCTGCCGTCAATCTCGCCGAAGGGCGTGGCATTCCTGGAACCACCCAACCCGCTGATGGCATGGATGACGCTTCCATCCCGCTTTCCCCCGCCGAACACGAAGCCCAGCATGACCCGCTCCTTGCCGAGCGCCCCGGTAAATTCATCCGGGCCGGATGGATTGTTGACCATGAATACGACATTCGGAGACCGGTTGCAGGACAGTACCGGCAGAAGGTCCGGGACTTGGTTTTTCCGGATGACAACCAGGATGTAATCGTAGACATCCTCCGGATCGAGGCGGTTGATGACCGGAACCTTCGTAAGGCTGCGCGTGTTCTTGAACGGATCTTCGATAACAATCCCACCGCCCCGGATCTCTTCATACCGCTTGCCGCGGGCGAGGATCGTCACGTCCACCCCCGCGTTATAGAGACCCACGGCACAGATCGACCCGTTTACGCCGGCTCCTATGACGAGAATCCTGGGGTTATCTATTTTCATCCCAACCTCCTTTTTGCTTCCTAACAGGCATTTTTCATGACCACGAGCGAGAAACCAATGTGCCCATTTCATAAGGAGACAATGATCATCACTGCCGTTGCTATGTCGTATGCGGTTGTGTGCTTGACAGAGCCAACGGAGGTGCTAGAATACTTCTTAGTAAGAAGCAACTATGATAGTGAGTATATCCTAATAACCATTGTTAATATGTCACACCAGCCTTTTTCGCGTCAAGGTGATAGATGGCACAATCGAAAAGAACCCAAACAGAAAGTCGACCCACCCCCACGATTGAAGATTACTTGGCGATTATGTACGTGATGGAGCGTGATGAGGATGAAGTCATCGCGGCCCGCCTGGCTGAATCCCTGGAAGTGGCACCGCCGACCGTGACCGTGACGCTCAAACGCATGGAACGCGATGGCTGGATTGCTACGGAGCGGGGCAAAGACATCCGCCTTACTGACAAAGGATGCATGGCAGCCAGCTCCGTCATTCGTCGCCACATGCTTACCGAGTGGATGCTAGCGCGCATGCTGAAGGTCCCCTGGTCCCGCGTCCATGCTGAAGCGGACCAGATCGAGCACACCATCTCGGACGAGATCGAATCCCAGATGCGCACCAACCTGGATGATCCTCAGCTCTGCCCTCACGGAAACCCGCTCCCAGGCTATGAACATATTGCGGCTGACTGGCTTCCACTGACCGGCGTCCTACCTGGCGAGAAAGTCATCATCCGGCGCATCCACGAAACGGCAGAAGAGAACCATGAGTTGCTGGAGTTCCTCGAAACGAATGGCATCGTTCCTGGGGCTCTGGCCGAAGTGACGGAGATCTTGTCTTTTAATCAAACGCTGAGCCTGCAATTGGGGAAACAGAAAGTGGTGCTCGGCTTTCCGGCTGCCAAGTACATCTTCGTGGAAAAGGCTGCCTGAAGCCTGCATCGAAGAGGAATTAGCACATGCAACTCGTGGAATTACAGCCCGGCAAGAAGGCGGTCATTCGACGGGTGGAAGGCGGGCGCTCTGTTCTTTCCCGAATGGCTGCATTGGGTTTCACGCCGGGAGCCGTTATTACTGTTCTCAGGAGCAGCGACCATGGGCCCCTTCTGGTTTCCTTGCGCGGTTCGCGGGTGGCCTTGGGTCGTGGAGAAGCCGCCCACATATTCGTGTCTCTTGCCGGGAAAGAAAAACCCACCGAAATAGAAACGATCAACCAGAGTAGCCTCTCCATTGCGCTGACAGGCCAACCCAATGTAGGGAAATCCTCCGTGTTCAATTTGCTTACTGGCCTGAACCAGCACGTCGGCAATTGGACGGGCAAGACAATTGAGTGCAAGATTGGCACATTTAGATTCAAAGGGACCAAGTTCTCGGTCGTCGATCTCCCCGGGACCTATAGCCTGACCGCCAGCTCTGAAGAGGAGCGCTTGGCCCGGGACTATATTGTCAAGGAACACCCAGACTTGATCGTCGCCGTGGTAAATGCAGCAACACTGGAACGCAGCCTTTACCTGGTTGCAGAGCTTCTCCTTCTGCCGGTGCCGATCGTTGTCGCGCTCAACATGACCGACGTGGCCGAACAGGAGGGGATTCAAGTTGAACCCAAAGTGCTGGAAGCAGCATTAGGCGTTCCAGTCGTATCAATGATTGCCTCAAAAGGTGTCGGCCTGGTGGACCTCGAAGAAGCCATCTTTCGGCTGTCAAATCACGAAATCTCATATCAACCGAAACGCCCTTCGATTCTGCCTGCCCACCAGGCTGTATTAGATCAGTTGAGAGGTCTTGTCGGCTCTTATGTGCTGCCATCCTATCCTGAGGAGTGGGTGGCCCTCAAGCTGCTGGAAGGGGACGAAGAGTTAACTGAGTTGATGAAATCTGCAATGCCTCCCGAGGCCTGGGAAAAAGTGCACGCATTGTTATATAAGCACGAAGATGCCATCCTGGACATTGCCGGCGCCCGCTACGAGTGGGTGGCCCGCATTATCCGGGCAGCGGTCGTTGAGCCAAAAGTGACCCGCGTCGGGATGACTGCCCGCCTGGACAGAGTCCTGACTCATCCCATTTGGGGTACATTGACCCTGATTGCAATTCTGGGTGGGGTGCTTGGGCTGACCTATAAAGTTGGCAGCCCAATCCAGGCTTGGCTGAGTCAGCTGATCAATCAACTGGCCCAAATTCTACGCAGCGGATGGGTACAGGCACCAAAGTGGTTGGTCGAATTCTCTGCCGGCGGGATTCTGGGAGGGATTGGGATGGTCCTGACGTTCCTGCCGATCCTGGTCATTTTCTTCGCCATCCTGGGTTTCATGGAAGATACTGGCTACATGGCCAGAGCAGCCTATCTTTCAGACCGTTGGATGCATATGATGGGCCTGCATGGCAAGAGTTTCATGCCGATCCTGTTGGGCTTTGGCTGTAATGTTCCCGCCATCTTGGGGACTCGCATCATCGAATCGCGCCGGGCGCGCTTATTGACCATCTTGCTGATCCCGCTGGTCCCCTGCGCGGCGCGCATGGCGGTAGTCACGATCCTGGCGGCGCTTTTCTTCGGCCCGAACGCTTTTTGGATCGCATGGGGACTGGTGGGTTGCAGTTTGCTAATTCTGGCAGGCTTGGGATTAGTTCTGCATCATTTCTTCTTCGGAAACGAGCATGTGCCTTTCATCATGGAGCTGCCGCTCTATCATCTCCCTAACTTCAGGACAATTGGCATTTATGTCCGGGATAACGTCCTTGGTTTTTTGAAGAAAGCTGGCACTACCATATTGGCTGCAACCTTGTTCGTCTGGGCGCTCTCGTACTTCCCAACCGGGAATGTGATGACCAGCTATCTGGGCATGGTTGGGAAATTTCTGGAACCTGTCGGAAGATGGATGGGCCTGCCATGGCCTGCCCTGGTGGCTCTGTTGACCAGTTTTGTCGCCAAAGAAAACACGGTGGCGACCCTGGGAGTCTTATATGGTAATTTGAACGTGCTGAAGACCGTCATGACGCCGACCGCGATGCTGGCTTTTCTGGTATTTCAAATCCTTTTTGTCCCCTGTGTCGGAACAGTGGCGGCTATTCGACAGGAGACCAGGTCCTGGAAATGGACAGCAGCCAGCGTAGGTATGCAACTGGCTTTGTCGCTCGGATTGGCTGTTGCTGTTTATCAGGTTGGGAGACTCATCTAAGATGCTGCGCCGATTTCTAGAGACGATCCAGGCCGGAGAGGTCCAAAGCCTGCTGGAGATTGCTCGCACAATGAATATCTCTCCGGATATGGTTCTCCAGATGGCAAAAGAATTGACGAGCAAGGGATATCTGCAGGAAATCGGTGCAGACTGTGATGAACCCCAAAAAGGTTGTTCGGATTGTCCCTTCAACAGCGCCTGTCAGGTGATCGTCAGACATTGGTTCTTAACAGACAAAGGCAAGACTGCAGTTTCGAGCATGTCGATGACCAAATAGTCAAAAACTATTTGCATCATCGTTTCATAAGAGTTTTGTCAGTATCCCGATTTGTCCAGAATTGATCAATGGAATCAAACTCAAATTCCTCTACCATCCTGACAGAGGAATTTTCGCATTACATTAAGTGGGCCCAGCAGGATCCGGACCTGCGACCCAGCGATTATGAGTCGAAGGTAAGTCTAGTACCCAAACCTCTGATTGAGGATTTGAACCTCGAACCTGCGGGTTATGAAACTTCGTCCTGCCGGGCCAGCCTCAGACCTCAGTTCCACTCGTTCGAGTGGTGCCCCTCATGGTTCGGCACGAGTGGGCCTGGCACGGTTCGCATCCGAGAGCAAGCGGTAAGATACGCCCGGCGCTGTCTCACGCCAAGGTTGATTTCGGTCCATCCACGACCCGAAGGAGCTTCGCGGACTAGACGACAAACGTATCGAGTTTCACCGACCCCGTGGCGAGGCAGACAGCGAAGACTACCCAGATAGTTGAAACCATGGTCGATACTCAACCGGCCATGGCAATCTGCGAGACGGGTGAGGCTTTTGACCAGGGCAGGGGATTCTTTGGCGCATGTATCCATGTAAAGAGTGCCCCCTAAGGGGATACCTTATGTACGGATAATACGATGATGAGAGAGTAGTGCCTTGGACACGGTCAGACCGATTCTTGTATAGATAAATCAAAATTCAGTATGGTGGATCCTATTTACAGCACCTTCATAGAGTTCAAGATGAAAGGAATGATGAAATGAGAAAGGTCGAATGGTCAAACAAAATCAACGGTTTGCGCAAGACGTTACAGCAGGCCTACGATGGGGCTAAGGGTAACCCTGTGGAGTTGAGGGCACTGCGTACGAAGGTTGCGCAACAGGTGGATGAACTCGCGTACGGTCGTTGCAGCTGAGCCCTTTGTGGGAGCTCAAATGACCCGTACAGCAATGGACAACGCATTGTTGGCAATCCGTGCCCAGCAAGCAGGCAATTCCTGGAGTGAGCGATGCACTGGGAATTCGGCAGCCTGCATTTGCTGTAGATGATTCGGATCTTGCGGTAGCCCAACTAATAGATCACCATATTGAAATGCCTTAGGGGATTGAAAGTAGCCAACAAAACCGTTGGGTTGAATTCTACGATCGAGGCGGCAACCTCATTGAGTTGGCCCAAGTCTAAAATTGAGGGCGAGTAGTTGTAGAGCGAGTATATGCGAGGGTTATCCAAAGAAGGAGAGATGTGTTATGAAAGAAGAAATTCTTCTTGGGCGAGGTCGACAAATACTGGGGACATCGCAGGCTTCGTGGAAGAAGCACTTGTCTCAAATTCCACAACACAACCAGGCAAGGTTGAGTTTCGTGACGGATGCGCACCAGCGGGTGCGCTGTTTTGTAGTGAAAGAACTCGTCAACAGGCAAGAGCCGATAGAGCCAGAGCACATAGCGGAAGTGTTGAATCTGTCGCTCGAAGTCGTTCAGGATATCTTGGAAGTGCTGGAAAGGGAACTTTTTTTCCTAGTGCGAAACGAGCAAAGGGCAGTAGCCTGGGCATACCCAGTGACTGTTGAGCCTACACCTCACCGCTTGAAGTTCAGCACGGGAGAACAATTGTACGGCGCCTGAGCAGAAGACGCGATAGCGGCGCCCTTCGTGCAAGGGCGATTACGGAATGAATGGATATCCGTTGAAATAGAAACGAAGTGCAAGCACTGCGATCAGAGCATGCATATTGTGATCGATAGTTCGATGCAATTTTCCGTTGGGGAGAAGAGGGCGGCTCCGTTGGTGTTTATGCCAGATATCGACTGGGAGCATTTCGCGGGACGAAACATCATTGATTCTTACTGACGAAATTCGATATTCTTCTGGTCAGAAGAAAACGCAAGGGACTACAGGGCAGCCAAGAGTCAAGTGGATGGGATCTATCTCACTTTGGAACAATGTGCATATATGACACCCATTTCACAGGGTGCCCTTTTCGCATTCAAGTGAAAGGATATTGCTTTTTGGTCTGAACGACATGTGGGGCTACAGTCGTGTTAATGATGTTCTTAGTGGTTTTGAGAACTGGCGCTGCACGGTGCACTTTATGCTATTGACAATTCACAGCCTAATGTCTCCATCTATTTCGGTGATTGGGCTGCAGCGGCCAATAGGCTCTTCAGCCGCAAAACCATGGCTGAGCATCTAGTTATCCTGCTCATGTAACAACCTGGCCGGTTTGAATTGCAGGAGGTATTCCCCATGTCTTGGCAGGACCGACTCAAAGGTGACTCCTTATCATGGTTGTTAGAAACCAAGACACTCGAAGTTCGCATTTTGGCATTGCGTGACTTGTTGGAATGTCCTCAAAGTGATTCGGACTCCTCCGAAAGCATGGCTCTTCTGAGGTGCCTTTCGGCTTTGCTCGTGATCGGTCCTTGAACCCTAATCTCGAACAAGGTGGTTAGTGGCTTCCCAAACGAATAGTAGCCACGATCCCTACGCAGCCCTGCGCGAGGGAAACTTTCGCCTGCTGCTGACCGGCCAGCTGATCACGAGTTTAACTGGCCAGATGGTCTCGTTTGCCATCGCCTGGGAGCTGTGGCTGCGTACCCACAGCGCCTTCGCCCTCGGCCTGGTGGGGCTGGTGCAGGTCGTCCCGATTATCCTGCTGGCCCTACCAGGCGGGCACGTGGCGGACCAGTACAACCGCAAGAAGGTCATCGCCATCACGCAGGTCTTGCTGGCCGCGTGTTCGCTAGGGCTGGCACTGCTCTCGTTCTTCGAAGGTTCGCTGCTGCTGATCTACCTGTGCTTGCTGGGGATCGGCATTTCGCGGGCCTTCAACGACCCGGTGGTATCTACCCTGCTGCCGGGTACCGTATCGCCGAACCTCTTCGCCACAGCCGTGACCTGGTGGAGCAGCACGTCTCAGATTGCTTCCATCATCGGGCCGGCCATCGCCGGGTTGCTTGCCACTTTTCTGAAACGTCTCACGCTGGTGTATGCTCTCGACGCCCTGGGCGCACTAACCTTCCTGGTGCTGATCAGTCTGATCAAGGGACGTCCGCTGGCGCTGGCGCGCAAGGCCGCCACGCTGGAATCGCTGAAGGAAGGCGTGCGGTTCATCCGGCGCGAGAAGGTCATCCTGGCCGCCATTACCCTGGACATGTTCGCCGTCCTGCTGGGCGGCGCGGTGACCCTGCTGCCGATCTACGCCACCGACATTCTCAAGGTCGGGCCACAGGGACTGGGCCTGATGCGGGCGGCCCCTTCGGTTGGCGCCCTGGTCATGGCGCTCCTGCTGGCCCACCGGCCGCCCCTGCAACGCGCCGGCCGGTCCCTATTGCTGGCGGTGACAGGCTTTGGACTGGCGACGATCGTCTTCGGCCTGTCGGCATCCTTCTGGTTGTCGATTGCCATGCTAGCTCTGCTGGGGGGGCTGGACAACATCAGCGTGGTGATCCGTCGGTCCCTAATCCTGACCCGCACCCCGGACGAGATGCGCGGGCGTATCTCCGCGGTGAACAGCATCTTTATCGGCGCGTCCAACGAGTTGGGCGGGTTTGAGTCGGGGCTGACCGCTGGTCTGTTCGGCCCGATCCTCTCGGTGGTCGGCGGCGGGATCGGCACGCTGCTGGTAGTGCTGAGCGTGGCGAAAATCTGGCCGGAGATGCGCCGCTTGAAGACCCTTGACGCGCCGGATGGGATGCCGGAGAAGGCCTCTGCGTAGCGTGACCTGCTCCCCCAGAACTGGACCGGGTATTATTAGAGTCTGACGGCCCTGCAGGGTAGAAGGACTCTGGATGAAACAGAAACGACATACTACCGGGCAGATCATTGGCAGGGTCCGGGAAGCAGGCGCTCTTTTGGGCTCGGGCCATGATATCTGCCGTACCCATTTGAGAGGCATATGCCGGCTCTAAGGAATTTCCTCAAGGATATTTATCAATCCTGATAGACATCCCATGAAGAGGCAAAGGAAGAATGACTGACATATTGTCAATACTCCAAAACATGACCCTCGAAGAAAAGGCGGCCTTATGCACTGGGGCGAGCCGGTGGACGACAACCCCCATCCAACGACTGGGGGTGCCTTCATTATTGATGACGGATGGACCCCATGGAGTAAGACTAGTTTCCAACACGGAGGCCATGGCAGCCCAAAGCGTACCGGCCACCTGTTTCCCGACTGCTTCCTGTCTGGCATCCACTTGGGACACGGCCCTTATCCAAACCATGGGAGAAGCCCTTGCTGAAGAATGTATCGCATTAGGTGTAGGCCTGTTGCTGGGCCCTGGAACCAACATAAAGCGGTCGCCATTGGGTGGTCGCAATTTCGAATACTTTTCCGAAGACCCGTTCCTTGCCGGTGAAATATCCGCCAGCCTGATTGATGGTATTCAGAGCAGAGGGGTGGGCACATCCCTGAAGCATTACGCGGCAAATAGCCAGGAATACAAGCGTTTCACAATAGACGCGCAGATTGATGAGCGCACCCTGCGCGAAATCTACTTGCCCGCCTTTGAAACGGCTGTAAAGAAGGCAAAACCCTGGTCGGTGATGTGCGCCTATAACAAGGTCAATGGGACATTATGCTCCGAACATCACGAACTGCTGACCGAGATTCTAAAGGCGGATTGGGGATTCGAGGGGTTAGTTGTTTCGGACTGGGGCGCTGTACAGGATCGGGTCAAGTCATTGTCTGCCGGACTCGATCTCGAGATGCCCGGCCCCCAACCTAGTCGTGTTCAGGCTGTAATTGACGCGGTCAACTCAGGCGAACTGGACGGGTCAGTATTGGACGAGGCTGTCTTGCGGATCTTGAGGATTGTTTTCAAAGCCGGCGAAACGCCTAAAGGTGGACAGTTCGATGTAGATGGGCATCACGCAATGGCGCGAAAGGTCGCCGCTGAGGGCATGGTTCTGCTGAAGAACAATGGCATTTTGCCCCTGATGAACCCTCGGCGGGTTGCCGTCATTGGCCACTCAGCTAAACAAGCCTACTATCAAGGCGGTGGATCTTCGCACATTAATCCCACCAGGGTGGACACACCCTATTTAGAATTGCAAAAGGCCGCCCGGGATGCCGAGTTGACATATGCAAGAGGCTATTCCACCGATGGAAACTACAGCCAGGAATTGATTGACGAAGCAGTTGAGATAGTTAGATCCGCCGATATCGCCGTTCTATACATTGCCCTGCCCCCCTCAAGAGAATCTGAAGGCTATGACCGCGTAAGCCTGGACTTGTCTCCTCACCAGATTGCCTTGATCCATGCTGTATCAGCAGTTCAACCGAATACGGTGGTCGTTCTCAATAACGGCGCACCGGTTGCAATGAGCGAATGGATCGATGAGGTAGCTGCGGTATTGGAAGCATGGATGATGGGCCAAGCGGGGGGTGGGGCCATCGCGGATGTTCTCTTTGGAAAAGCAAACCCTTCCGGTAAGTTGGCTGAAACCTTCCCGCGCAAACTCCCAGACACACCAGCTTTTATCAACTGGCCCGGTGAAAACTCCACCGTCCGCTATGGTGAAGGTATCTATATCGGCTATCGCTATTACGATGCCAGACAGATGCCCGTGCTGTTCCCGTTTGGCTACGGGTTAAGTTACACAACATTTTCCTATAGCAATGGACGAGTTTCATCAACTACATGCAAGGACACAGAGGGTCTATCCGTTTCAGTGGATGTTACGAATACCGGGAAAATGGCCGGAAAAGAGGTTGTGCAGCTATATGTCCACGATCGAAGATCAAGTTTGGTGAGGCCACCCAAAGAGCTGAAAGGTTTCGCCAAGGTGGAATTGCAACCTGGTGAGACAAAAACGATCTCTATCCCTCTCGGATTCCGCTCATTTGCGTACTACAACCCACGCTACCAACAATGGATTGCGGAAGGTGGTGAATTTGATGTACTGATCGGCTCTTCTTCTGCGGATATCCGCTGGAGCCTCACCGTCACCGTTAGATCCACACTGGATCTACCCTGCGTCCTTGATCGCGAGTCCACAATCCGTGAATGGTTGGAAGATCCTCATGGAAAAGCCATTATTGGGCCAATAGTCAAGAGGATGGCGGAAAGAATGGGCGCAGGGAATACAGAAGAAGACAGTGCGACTGGAATGGACATGATGGGTCTTATGATGGATATGCCCCTCATTAAGGTCTTGTTCTTCCAGGAGAGTGCCCTGCCTGTACCAGCAGATGAACTCGTGGATAAGCTTCTTGAGCAAGCGCGCGGATAGCTAATCGACGGTAGTGCACACAAGCCCTGTGGGCTATAGTTCCGGCAGGTTAGTAGCGCCGTACAGAAACCAGCGACCGCCAAGTTATGAGCTCTCCGAGTCTTCGGTTGGGGGAGTGCGTGAGAATTGTGAGGGAAGCGTCCTGGTAACTGGCTCCTAGCGAACAAGAGAGGGAACCGAGGAACCTGGGCTCAAACCGCCTCGGTTCTATTTTGAGGTAGCCAGGGATGGACTCGCCCTGCCCCTCGGCACGCGCACCGAGGGGGGCTGGCGGGTCGGGCGAGCCTGCCGCAGCCGCAGGCCGGGGGGAACCAGCGGCCTCCGGGTTATGGACCTTCGTCCTTCCGAGCCAGCCTCAGAACGCAGTTCCACCTTCCTGGGCGTGCCACTCGTGCCTCGGCATGACTGACCCTGACGCGGGGTTCGTGTCTGAGTCTGATCGCATGGGTGCCTCTACGGTCCGTCCCTTGTCAACTACGCCGCCATGCGGTTAGCAGGCGACCGTTCAGCTCGATTGCCCGACCGATGGGGTTTCTGACTAGGACACGTGCAACACTTCGGTGTTGACCATCGGCCGCATTCGTCGTCTACCGGAGTGGGGTCAATCACGTTCCGCTAGTTCTCCACCCATCTTCGCAGACGAGCAATTGGCAAGGGTAGATGCAAGGGGCGAATATGGTGCCCGACACGGAGACGGATTAAATACGGACTCCTGGCCGCATACCATGTGATGACCGGGAGGAAACACTGCCTGGAGGTCTTGCATCGGGGCCGGTGGGGAGGATGGGGAGGCCGAGGCTTGGCATTTAGAGGGACAGGGAAGACTTCTCCAGGATACCTCGTCAGGCGGCTGCGCCGTTTATCGTGAGACGCTCAGTGCGTTCGTTGAGGACGACGTCGGGGGATTAACAGAGGTTCCCATACTCGCTAAGCTCTACTTCCCGTAAGTCTCCCTCCCTTCAAGCAGCAGAGAATCAACCTCGCAAGTAGCTTCACCGAGCGACAGCCCCTCGGCAGCTGCCCACTCCGTACACAATATAAGGCGAGCACTGCGCAACAGCTTGTCACTGGTCTCATTCAATGGTTTGTCCTGGCTGTGGGCCGTCAAATCGCGGACCAGTTCACACCTGGCTTGGAACGAACTTTCTTTCACGCGTTCAAACAGAATGATTCGGCGCTGCTTGAGGTCCGCAGCCAAAGGTGTTGGGCGGCCCCTCAGCACACCGCGATACCTACCCAGGTCGCCCTTCGGCGTTAGCTTTCGTAACCCGCTGGCGGGCGCTTCTACCGGCACCCACACAGTACCGGTCGCGATGGCGATCTCGTAGTACTCTTGCCTTGTTCCTGGGCCAAACTGCCTTGTCTCCAACCTGACAACTCGGCCCACGCCGTGTTGTGGGTGTACAAGCCAGTCGTTTGCACTGAATCGCATGGAGTCGCCTCGATTCTCCAGACTCCTTGGGGGCCGGCATGGAACATAAAAGCCGTCAGTCCCATATAAGGGTCTGACCGCAAGGTTGCCCGCTAAACCGACTATGTGATTCCAATGATTATATCATGCGCCTCGCTTTTTGCGGGTTTCCATTTCCTAACTTCACGGACCTATTAGCGACCCACCGAGGTGGAGAGGTCTCCACCAGATATTCCTCCTCTTGACCGAATCATCCCCGCCGCCTAACCGCTTCCATGCGAAGGCCTTGTAAGACGAGGGTCCACGTGGCGACCCCGTTCGCCTCATGCCCCAGTCGTAGCCCTTTCGCCTCACTTCCACCCGCACTCTCACTGGTGGCGACCCGGCTTCCACCTCGAGGGGGAACACGCAGTTGCACTCCTGTGGTGGCCGAAAACCCCATCCCAATCTGAGAGATCTCAAGGGGGAATGCGGCTAAGCTAGCCCCAAATCGATGTCTCTCGTAGGATGAGCGCACATTCCTGTGCTGGCTGATCTCATCCGTTGAGTTTCCGCTCTGGTCAGGTCCTTCTGGATTACAAACCGCCGGGCTTGCCGATTTTCATTGGCCCGGCGGTATTTTCTGTGCTACAAGTTGTCGGGTTTGGCCCCTTCGCGAATCACTCTTAAGCAAACCTTAGACCTCCAGGTGATGGGCCCTCGTCCTTCCGGGCCAGCCTCAGATCGCAGTTGCAGTCTCCTGAGAGTGCCAGCCGTGCTTCGGCATGACTGTGCCTGACGAGGTGGGTGCCTGAGTCTGATCGCAAGGGGAATTCTACGGTGCGTCCCTTGTCAAGCGCGCCGCCCGGTTGTTGGCAAGTGACCGTTCAGGTCAATTGCCGCACGGATGGGGTCCTCGGCTAGGACCGGTCGGCTGCAGCGAGGGACGCAATTGCCTTGGTCAAGAAGAGAGCCGCCGTGGCTGTGGCTCGGAAGTTGGCCATAGTGCTTCATCGAGTCTGGAAAACCGGCGAAGACCACAATCCGAGACTATGGCCCAGGCTGAGCCATCAAGTGAAGGGCGTATAGTAGCAGCGAATGGATGGATTCCTGCATGACGGCATGGGTTGAGCCATCCGCGTACTCGATGTCAAGACTCCAGTGATTGACGGGGTCGTATCGCAGGCTGAGGGTCTTCGTCGCAGGATCCGCGCCTGTGGCTTTGACCTGATTGTCAAGAAGCTCCAGGAGGTCATCCGCGTCGGGGACGTAGGCAAGGGCATCGTCACGGAAATCGACAATCCTGGCGTCTCCCACGCCAACAAGGCTCAGCTCAAGCGGGTCCCCGGTCAGAAACCAGTCGCCTGGACGCGTTTTCTTGCCAGCCCACATCTTCCGGCCCTTCCAGCATCTCTGAAGATACTCGTTCGTGAACCCCATCCGTGCCTCCCCTTGGAACTCTCGTGAAGGCCGACGCCTGCTGACTGCGATGCGGCCCCCACGGACTCTCTCCCCACTGCATGATGAGCGAGATTTCTGGCAATGGGCCGGGCCCATACCGCAGCACTTCCCATAGTCAACTTGCGGTGGCTACACTGCCCGGCTAGCCCTACCAAGCGCGTTCAGCAAGTTCGGGAACTCCCAGCGCCAGCGTGCCCGGACATCTCCTCGTGCAGAGGCAGTGGGCGTACTCCAGGAGGTCACTGTTTGCTGAGGAGGATGGATACTTCCGTGCCGCCCTTGTCATTGACCGAGAATTGGATCGAGACCCGGGTGCTGCCCTTGGTCCACAATTGATATGCCTCGCTCAACCAGCCGGCCGGTGTCGCCGTGGGGGTTGGCCCGGGCGTGGCGGCCTGAACGGCCCCGCAGCTGGTTGAATCTCCGCAGCTTCCTGTCATCGGACCGAGGACGCTCTGCACTGAAGTCCAGCCGCCGGCCTTGAGCTGGGTGCTGTAGAAACCGGCAGTCGTGCGCACGTCAGCATCCGCCGTGTAGGTCAGCACCATGCCTGGCTCCCCACTGAGACCGTGCGCCCCAGGATAGATCGGAAAGCCTGTGGGCAGGCCGGCCTGAGTTGCGCTCAGGACCACACCTGCCTGCGGCGCCTGGGACTCGGTCGGGGACGCCGGCCCAGCCATGAGCGTGAGGAGGATCGACGGCGTGGCTTCCCCACTGCCAAGCAGTTCAGTCCCCGCCCCAGACGGCGTCTGGGAGGCCCCCTCGCCTTGAGCTGATGCTTGAATGGTGTGGGAGACAGCAGCGGCGAGGTTGCATGACAGAAGGGCCACGCTGATGAGCACGAAGGCGCCGGCTACACAAAGCTTCATACGATCCTCCGAGGAGCCAAACATGGGGTGAAAGGCTGGGCGTCCGTCCGGCTGGCAGCCGGCACAATATAGCATGAAAGCGGCCTTGAAGCATTTCGCCGCTCTTCCGCGGCGAAACTGCCTGCGCGCGCGCACCGGGGGCGGACTGGCAATCGAGGCCAGCCTGCCTTGGCGGAGCCAAGGGAGAACCAGCGACCTCCAGGCTACCAACCCGGCGGTCTATGGTTCGAAAAGGAAGTCGAAGATCAACTCGATCTGCGATTTTGATTGTTCCCTGGAGTTGGCCGGCCCACGGAACCGAAGAAAATGTCACCCCATAAATACCGAGGTGACGTTGACCAGCAAGAACAGAAGCGAGTGAAGGTGTTGAACCAGGTTCAAGTTGGGCGAATCTCCAGGAAACAGGCCGCCGCCTTCCTGGGGGTCTGTTTGCGGCAGGAGAGGCGGCTGATGGCCAGCCACCGGAGTCGGGGAGCCGCCAGGCTGCCAGCTTGGCGGTCTATGGTTCGAAAAGGAAGTCGCAGATCCACTCGATCTGCGACTTTGGTTGTACGCCCAGCATGGGCACTGACTAGGAAGGTGGGAGTCCTTCTCGGGGGGTGATGGCCCTAACCGTAGCCGAAGGCAAACCCGTCCTGAGCGCACGGGTCAGGAGGCGTCGCCGTAAGGCGGGGTCCAGAGGAAGCCGGAGGCAAACCCGCGACCTGAGGAACGCGAACCCGATATGAGGCCGTGAGCCCGGACGAGCCCGCCCTGGGCACTCGGGCCAGGGTGGGCACAGAACCACGAAGTCCAAGCCATCAAGGGGCGGAGCGGTAGATCGGGCAGGGATACGGGGAAAGTCAGCGCTCTTATCTGGGGAGACCTGATGCCAAGCCGTTGGTAGTTTAGACGGCAACCCTAGCCGAGAGGTTAGGCTGAGGCAACAGGGGTCAGCCGAGGCCACACCGCACCTGCGGTGGGTGCAGGTGTAGTACCGCTGCCGTCACAGTGGGAAGGGCTGAACGTTGAGGAGGACAGGAACTTGGACGGTTTGAGGGATGAGCACAGAAGGCAGACTTCCCCCAAAAGGGACCTGCCGGGAGGGTGGAGAGGGTGAAGCCATTGAGACCTGACCGGAGGGCCGAGCGATCCCCAATACCGAACGAGGGAATGTCCGAGGCAGATGGTGAGGGCGTCTGGGAGCAGGTGTTAGAGCGAAAGAACCTGCTTCGAGCGCTCAAGCGGGTCGAGGCCAACGGGGGTGCGCCGGGCGTAGATGGCATGACGGTTGAAGCGCTACGTCCGTACCTGAAAGCGCATCCTGGCCCGTGCGCTCAGGACGGGCTGGTTGGGACTAAGGGCCGCCCTCGACACGGGGAGCTACCGGCCAAGCCCAGTCCGGCGGGTGGAAATAGGGAAACCCGACGGAGGGGTAAGGTTATTGGGGATCCCGACGGTGGTAGATCGCCTCATCCAACAGGCGATCGCACAGGTGTTGACGCCGCTGTTCGAGCCGGTCTTTTCACCGCACAGTTACGGGTTTCGACCCGGACGCCGGGCGCATGATGCCGTGGAGGCGGCCCAGGGGTACCCTGGCCTGACGGTCCAGGGCAGGCATCCGTGAAGGCTACACCTGGGTAGTCGATATTGACCTGGAGAAGTTCTTTGACCGGGTCAACCACGACAAACTGATGGCGCGCGTGGCACGAGTGGTGAAAGACAAGAAGGTGCTGAAGCTGATCCGGCGATATCTGCAGTCTGGGGTGATGGTGAATGGCGTGGTAATGGAGACGGAAGAGGGGACGCCGCAGGGCGGTCCGCTTTCGCCATTACTGGCCAACATCATGCTGGACGATCTAGACAAGGAGCTGGAGAGGCGCGGCCACCGGTTCGTCCGCTACGCAGATGATTGCAACATCTACGTCAAGACCGAACGAGCGGGCCAGCGGGTGATGAGCAGTGTGCGTCAGTTTCTTGAGGAGAAGTTAAAGCTGAAGGTGAATGAGAAGAAAAGCGCGGTCGCTCGTGCTGGACAACGGAAGTTCCTAGGGTTCAGCTTCTTCCGCCGCAAGGGGGAGGTGCTGATCCGGATCGCTAACCAGGCCCTGCAACGACTTCGTGAGAAGTTACGCGAACTCACGCGGCGCATGCGGTCGGGTCGGCTGGAGGATATCCTCCAGCAGCTCAATAAGTACCTAAGGGGCTGGATAGGTTACTTCCGAGTGGCCGATACGCCGAGCGTGTTTACTGAGCTGGACGAGTGGCTACGACGGAGGCTGAGACAACTTCTCTGGAAACGATGGAAGCGGGGAAAGACACGCTGGCGGGAGTTGGTCTCGCTGGGTGTGCCGCGACGCCTTGCCGGGCTCGGTGCGATGGGCAGTAGCCCGTGGCGGATGGCTGCGACACCTGTGATGCATATGGCGCTGAGCACTGCCTTCTGGGACGCTCAAGGGCTATGTTCTCTTACCGAGTACTATCACCAGCTGCATTTGCCCCGACGAACCGCCGGATGCGGACCCGCATGTCCGGTGGTGTGAGAGGGAGGATGGGCAACCCATCCTCCCTACTCGATCTTCCCACGAGTACGCCAGGGCACAGAACCGAAGCTCGCTGGGTTATGAGCCTTCGTCCAGCAGAGCCACCCTCAGACAGCAGTTACGCCCACTTGAGGGTGCCCTTTCAGGTGCGATGCGAGTGAGCCTGCCAAGGGTCGCGGCCGAGACCAAGTGCGAGCCTATCTCCCCTGCTGTCTCAAGTCAAGGTTGAACTCTAACAGGTTAGACCCTTTTTTCAGACCTCAGCCCCGACATTGCTATCAGCCTGAAATCCCTTCGGGTCAAGTTCTTGCACTCCACGGTCTTTTGCACCCTGCTCGATGCTTTTCCTATTTGGACACCTAGTTGCCCGAAGGGCGCTCGACGCGCGGTTTGGCAACATTGACTTTGATCGTATTCCCGGCCAGGGAATAGGCGTTGAACATGCTGATGGCCTTATCTGCGTCAGCCTGTGTGGTCATGGTGACAAAGGCAAAGCCCTTGGACATGCCGCTCGCCCGGTCCTTGACCAGATCAACCGTGGTTACTTCCCCGGCTTGCGCGAACAGGGTCTTGATGTCAGCCTCAGTAGTTGATTTCGCCAAGTTTCCTACATATATCCTGATTTCCATTTCATTGGTCCTTTCTTCCGGCACGGCCGGAATGAGAGATGGCCGCCAGCCCATAAGAGGGTCGGCGGCCAAAGTACGACAGAGATCCACTTATCCAACTGCGCTTTTCAGTCTAACACATTTTCTGCTCGTAGACGGAGCAGTTTAGCCCAAAGGCTGTAAAAACTCCATCCAGGGGGTTTCAAGGAGAAATTCAGACCAACTACCCCTAAATTGATGTCCCCCCTAGGATGAGCGCTCATCCCTTTGCCGGCTGATCTCATGGGTTGAGTTTCCACTCTTTGCAGGTCTTGATGAACTATGGACCGCCGGGGTTGCCAAGCTGCAATGGCCCGGCGTTCCATGTTGTGCTCTCAATTGCGGCTCTGGAGTCGACCCTGCGATCTCCAGGCTACCAGCCTGGCGAGCTAGGGTCTGTCCGCCGTCCTTGACATTATCAGAATGAGTCTCGAACAAGTGATCCCCCGGTTACGAGCCCGACGAGGCAAATTCAGTTTCTCGGAACAGGATTCTGGTTGAATCGGGCTGCCAACTGGGAGTCGAAATCACTTGGGGACAACCAAGAACCGAGGCTGAAATGGCCTCGGCTCGTGTATTTGGTAGCGGGGGGTGGACTCGCCCGTCCCCTCGGCCCGCGCACCGAGGACGGGCTGGCGATCCGGGCCAGCCTGCCCCAGCCGCAGGCCGGGGGAAACCAGCGACCTCCGGCCTATGAGCCCTCGTCCTGCAGAGGGGGCCTCAGACCTCAGTTCCACTCGTTTGAGGGTGCCCCTTATGCTGCAGCAGGAGTGAGCCTGGCAAGGTTCGCGCCGGAGAACGTGTATTGACTTACCTCGTGGGTCGCCTCAGGTCAAGGGTGTGTTTGCGTTCAGGATGCGTCAGGGAATTGCCGAGAGGCAGGAAAGGATGCAGGCTCACCCGCAGCATAGGATTGCCCGGATGGGCAGGGAAGGTGAGCCTACATGGTGACCGTGGAAGTCACGGTCAGGATCAGTAAAAGTCCAGAGGACATGGGCTTGACTAGGCCGAAGACCATGAGGGCGGGATGTGAACCGTGCTTCTTGATAGCGTGGTTGGCTGCAACGACTGGTTAGGACGCTGATAATCGCTGTCTTTCTACTCAATCTGAATCACCAGCCGATCTCTATCTCCTACCAGGATACGCAGTGCAGACAGCCGGTCAACGACAAGCGCACAGTCAAGCTCTTCCTGGGAGTGGGTCATTGTAATGCCTACTACTCGCATCCCAGCAGCACGCGCGGCCTCAATACCCGCTGGAGCATCCTCTATGACCACGCATCTTTCTGCTGCCTTGCCCAGACGATCCGCCCCCACAAGATAGGGCTCAGGCGCTGGCTTTCCCTGACTGACATCATCTGCACTGACAAGTGTCTGAGGAATCGGTAGTCCCGCCCGCCTCAGTCGCGCCTTGGCAAGGTCACTGCTCCCTGAGGTGACAATGGCCCAGACACCCTTGGGAAGCCGTTCCAGCAACGGCAAAGCTCCCTCTATCGCCACGACACCTTCTGTATCCGATACCTCAACAGCCGTGAGGCGTTCCGCTTCCTTCTCGGCATCCAGATGGGGGGCTACGAGACGTATGGTTTCGACTGTTCTGATCCCGTGCGCCACCCGCATCACTGCAGCCATTTCAAGACCGTGCTGGTGGACCCATTTCTGCCAGTGGCGGGTAATGCAGCTCGTGGAGTCAACGAGAACACCATCAAGGTCAAACAGGATAGCCTCACACTCAATTTGTGTCATTTTGCATCACCATTGAGCCACTGCGAAGTTCAGTGCAATGGGCTATTCCACCATGACGCCGGACCCGCGACCAGGGGCTGTTGGGGGAGCGGCTCAACTTGTGATTCTGCCCATCCCACAAGGGGGCGATGATTCGCGCTGCGGACTCGCGAGTCATCATCCCCCCGGGGTGGGGATAGACCGCATTGGCTACTGGCTGCGGATTCACAACCCAAGGCGGATGAGTTTAGTCGAATGCCAGCTCGAGTCCAGATTCTGCACGCTCCATTGCACAAGCGGTTGCCCGTGATGATCAGACTGCACTATCCCCTGATCCTGAGTGCAGCACGGCATGTCGCAGGAATCTAGCCCAGTTCCAACTCGAGGGCAAACCCGACTTGCCGGATTGCGTACGCCATTCTAAGGGGAACGGAACGCCTACCGGTTGAGCGCGGGCTCGAACTGAACGAAGGCAATTGCGTCCGTCGTTCCAGGTAGCAGAGGCTGGACTCGCCCGTCCCCTCGGCCCGCGCACTGAGGGCGGGCTGGTGATCGGGGCCAGCGTGCCTTGGTGCAAGCGAGTGGGAACCAGCGACCTCCGGGTTATGAGCCCTCGTCTGGGAGCGGCACCCTCAGACAGCAGTTCCACCTCGTTGAGGGTGCCCTCTCTTCTCCAGTCCAAATGGGCCTCGCAACGTTCGCATCCAAGAGCAAGCGGGAAGAAACCCCCGGCGCTGTCTCACGTCAAGGTTGATTTTGGTCCATCCACAACTCGAAGGAGCTTCGAGGATCAGACGACACAAGGATCGAGTGTCACTGGTCCCATGGCGAGGCAGATCGCGAAGACTGCCAAGATAGTTGATGGCATGATCAATATTCAACCGATGCTGACAATTGGCGCGCGGATGAGGTTTTTGGCTGGGACAGTAAATCAGCTTTGCAGAAGGTCAAGCCAACATGAGTCCTCTGTCCAACTGTCGGGGGTCATAGCCGCTTGTCAGCTATCCCTAGCGTGGAAAGTTGGTTGAGATCCCCTATTGTGATGAATGGAGAAGGAATCAATGCATTTGGTCGAAACTCGGCTTAAGTGCTGGGTAGAGTGCGCGGTAAAGCATATACGCTTTGTGATGAACGTTCGATTGAGCCAGATCGGGGCGGATGGCGCCGGTGATTCTAACGGCTGCGCTGCAGGCCGAAGGCACATCACTCCATAGCCCTGCTCCCACGCCTGCCAGCAACGCCGCACCGAAGGCGGCACCCTCAGTGGTGTTAACTGTCACCAGTTCGGCTTCAAGCACGGAGGCGAGGATCTGCCGCCACAGTGTGCTCCTAATCCCGCCACCTGAGGCGCGCACCTGGCGGATTTCGCCGAGCCCGGCGTTCTGAATCAGCGCAAAACTGTCCTTCAGGCCGAATGCCACACCTTCCAGTACGGCACGGGTCATATGTCCACGCCCATGGCGGAGAGTGAGTCCGATCCACGCGGCGCGTGCCAGCGGATCAGGATATGGAGTCCGCTCGCCGCTCAGATAAGGGAGGAACAGCAAACCTTCGCTCCCGGCTGGAACAGATTCGGCTTCTTTCAATAGGTCGTCAAAACTCACTCCCGGAGCGAGCATGTCACGATACCACTGAAGACTGCCTGCTGCCGAGAGCATCACGCCCATCAAGTGCCACATGCCAGGCACGGCGTGGCAGAAAGCGTGCAGCCGGCCTTCGGGTTCAATGAGTGCTGATGAAGTGGGGGCAAAGACGACCCCGGACGTGCCAACTGTGAGCGCGACCACGCCGGGCTCCACAGCACCGACCCCGACTGCCTGGGCCGCCTGATCTCCGCCTCCCGCTGCGACGGGCGTGCCGGGCCGTAGCCCGGTCTGTTCGGCCGCTTCGGGCATGATCTGCCCGGTGAATTCGGGGCCTTCAAAAGTGGGGGGTAGCCATTCAGCTGGAATACCAAGGGCAGCGAGCACTTCTGGCGACCAATTGCGAGTCTTCAAGGCGAAGAGGATCGTCCCCGAGCCATCCGCTTTGTCCATCGCAAATTGGCCAGTAAGCCGGTAGCGCACGTAGTCCTTGGGGAGCAGAATGTGTCTCGCTCTAGCGTAGACTTTCGGCTCATTTTGTTGCACCCACAGGACCTTGGGTGCAGTGAAGCCTGTCAGCGCATCGTTGCCGGTAATTTGAATCAAATGGTCTTTGCCCAGCCGCGTTCGGATATCGTCGCACTGTTTGCCGGTGCGCTGATCGTTCCATAGGATCGCGGGACGCAACACTTGCCCTGAATCATCCAATAACACCAGACCATGCATCTGCCCCGTAAGGCCCACCGCTGCCACCGCTTCGCCCCCAAGGCCTGCTTGTAGCAACACCGAGCGAATACTGGCTGAAGCCGCTTGCCACCACTCCTCGGGGTTTTGTTCCGCCCACAGCGGGCGCGGCGTAGACAGGGCGTGGGGCCTAGAGGCGATGGCAACGACCGCGCCCCTTTCGTCCAATAAGAGGGCTTTGGTTGCTGTGGTGGATACGTCGACGCCCAGAAGGAAGGTGGGTGTGGACACAGAGACGAATGCAGATTGTCTATCCGGAAGAAGCCAGCGAAATCCCTAGGTGATTTGCTCCAATTGTCGGTGTCACAAGCGCGCCGCGGGGCCGGGGCAGGAGGAGGCGTCTTCTCCCTACGGCGTGGCCCAATTGGCAAGCCACTGATGGACCAGCATATCAGCCTCCATGTCTTCACCCGGGTCCCTGTGCTCCCACCCCTTCTGGTGCCCCAGCATGTGGTGGGCGCACTCCCGCAGGATGACCTGGGTCTGCATGGAGGGATTGCTCTTGTATTTGATCAGGAAGTCCGAGGCAAATCCGATAATGGATCGGCCCTCCTGGACGGAATTGGGCAGGTACATTCCCTCCAGATCGAAGCGCAGGATGAAGCACTCTCCGGCCACTTTCTCGGCGATGTCGCGGGGCAGAAGGGTCAGCGCCCCGGCGACGGCGCGAAGCATCGGGTAGTCGTTTCCGTCCACCATCCCAATGAGTTCATCAAAGCTGTGCCGGTTTACTGCCATATCCCCTCGCTGCCCACCCCTCAAGGTCGGATCTGCTGGCTGACACCCGATCTCTTCACTCCCACCGGGTCAGAGGCGGCACCGCAAACCCTGAGTCCTCCCAGGCCCGCGCAGTTCATATCGCCGCTACAACTATTCTAGATGCAAATGGCTCCGCTTTGGATGGTACCACGCAACGGCAACCAACTTGAGGGAGGAGGGGCAACCTTTCACCAAGAGGAAGCGTCATCTTCACCAGTTTGTCACCATTCTGCGGACCCTGTGCCTTGGCTCGCGGCCTGAGGACAGCCATGGATTTCGATTCGGCCCGCCTCCGCTTCTCACCTGTGCAGGCTGAGGAATCCCCTGAGTCGGGGGACTTGTCGAGCAAGGACCTTGAAGGTGCACCGCGCGGTCGGGGGGGTGTGCCATTGTGCGCAAAGGCCAACGGACTTGGCCTCAACCGCCAAATCCGAAGCGGCGACCGAATTGCCTACAAGGAACCGAGAATGGAAATGTCGATTTTGCCCCGAAGCATGGCTCGGACCGAGCGCTAAGAGCCGCCTCCTCTCTGTCCTGGCGGGAGCGCATCCCGGAAGAGCCGGAGGGGACACCGGGGCTGCGACGGTCGGTTTTCCTTGACGTCCCCGACGTCTGGCTCCGCCCATCCTGGGCTCGCATTGGAATGCCTGCGGCTGGAAGCGGTGAGGGCGATGGGGGGCAAAGAGGAAGAAGGGACAACGTATTTCCGGCCAGGGCTGTCCACACCAAAAGGGGCGGGCCATACCCGCCCCTTGCGTGCCTCGCTCGAACGGTCCCTACGCTCTGGCCGCCAACCTCTCCCGCCCCCAGATCCACGGCTGCCCAGGCCAAAGAGCAGCATGGCGACCGCGAACAACCACCCAACGTGAGGCAGGGTGACGAGGAAGGCAATGATCGCGACCCCCACCAGGAGCGGCCAGATCCGGTGGTCCCCCAGTCCGGGCCTGGCGGCGTTGAGGATTAGTTTGCCGATCAGTTCACTGAGGGTCACCTTCGTAAGCCAGGAGATGATCAGCACGAAATCGAAATCACTTTGGGGCAACGAAAAACCGAGGCTCAAGCGGCCTCGGTTCTCTGTTTAGGTAGCGGGGGCTGGACTCGCCCGTCCCCTCGGCCCGCACACCGAGGGCGGGCTGGCGATCCGGGCCAGGGAACCAGCGACCTCCGCGTCATGAGCCCTCGTCTGGCAGCGGCACCCTCAGACAGCAGTTCCACCCGTTCGAGGGTGCCCCATCTAGTTCGGCACGAGTGAGCCCGGCAAGGTTCGCGGCTAAGAACAAGTCGGAGGTTACCTCCCCTGTTGTCCCACGTCAAGGAGGATTTTGCGCCATCGACGGGCGAAAGAAGCTTCGCGGATCTGACTACACAAAGATCGATTGTCACCGGCCCAATGGCGAGGCAGACAGAAGAGACTACCCGCATAGTTCATACCATGGTCGACACTCAACCAGTCATGACAATTGTTGGAGGGATGGGCTTCTTGGCCAAGACAGGACGGCGGCTCCGAGTTCAAGGCCGCTCTGGACCGGGCTTGCCAACTCCGCCATGCCCAGCTCCTCGTTCTGCCTGCGCATCCTCCCCAACTCAACGGCCGGATGGAACGAGCCTACCCCACCCACCTCGAAGGCTTTTGCATTGGTCTGCGAAGGCGATCTCGGCTTGGGCCCCTCAACCACGCTGTGTCGCGTTGGCAGAGGGGCTGCCCTGGCCTGCCGGTCCGGACAGGCACCAACGAGCGGCCGCAAATCTCCCTCGGTTACCTGGCCCCCGCTGAGGTTGCAAGGGCGAACCATGCCGAGCGCGTCTCTGCTGACACCGTCGGAGCACGCACCGTTGATGTCCCTTGGTTGAGGAGACGGATCCTGGTGGTCACGTCTGGACTTTCATAACTCCTGGCACAAGAATCAGCGGCTTGTCAAAGGCACCAACCCTTTCTTGACTTGCCAATGAGCGAGCAAGCCATGGGCAAGCACCCCAAGATTGCCCTCGGGTACGGAATCCTTGCGTTCTGGGTAGATCCTGCAAGATTAGTGGTTGTCGGCGCGATAATGACGACAAACGACGTTATCACCAGCTTCAACAGTCTTACATAGGGGCGCAATGGATGCCAGTAGGCATCTTGCCGTCCAGAGGCTCATCGCGCAAGGCAACGACCGGGAAGCCGAGCGGATTCTGATAACCTACCTCAACGGGCACCCAAACGACGTTAACGCCTGGTTGTTCCTCTTCGAAGCGTCCTCAACTCTTGAGCAAAAGAAGACCTCCCTCGAGAATGTTCTAAGGATCGACCCCAAGAACCTCGCGGCCAGGCGAGCCCTTGAACTCCTCTTGTCGACCTCGACAGTAATCCGAGAGGGAATTCCTGGCGAGACCTACATTACTCAATCCCAATCTGCTGAACCCAACCTGCCTCGGTTCGATCCGCCGATAGGCAAGAAACCCCAGCCCGCGACATCACCCTTTCTCTCCAATGCATTTGTAGGTGTCCTTCTGGGGATTCTCTTCGTAATCGGAGCAGTAATAGTTGCAACGGGTCTATTCCCTTCGAGAAATCAGGCAGTCGGGATCGTCTCCGCCCCATCACCGATTCCGCCACTTGTTCTTCCTACATCAATTCCGTCACTAGCCCCGTCTGCATCCGCCCCATCGTCGATTCCGCCGCTTGTTCTTCCATCATCAATTCCATCACCAGCGCCGTCTGCATCCGCGCCCACGCCCACTTCTCAGCAAGTGCCTACTCAGGGACATCCAACTCGCATCCTCTTCATAGGCAACAGTTACACATACTACAACGGCGGGATTGACAAGGAAGTGGAGGGTCTCGCGCCGTCGAGCCAGACGTCGAGCATCGCTGTGGGAGGCTACACGCTGGAGGACCACTGGAACGATGGGGCGGCGGCACGCAGCATCCGCGAGGGGGGCTGGACCTTTGTGGTATTGCAGGAGCAAAGTCAACGGCCAGTAATCGACCCGCAGGACTTCTCCAAGTTCAGCCGCGAGTTCGAGGCCGTGATAGGGACCAGCGGAGCCAAGACGGTTCTTCTCATGACATGGGAACGTCCTGATAGCGTGGGCATGGGCGTCACGACGACAAACTTGGCGAGTGCCTATGAAGCGGTTGGTGCGGAACTTGGTGCGGAGGTGGCGCCAGTGGGTCTGGCCTTCGCCCGCTCACTTGTGGAACGTCCGGCTCTGGCGCTTTACAGCCAGGATGGACATCCAACCGCCGACGGTACTTACTTGGCGGCGTGCGTGCTGTACGGGAAAGTGTTTCAGCGGACGCCGCTCGGGAACACCTATTCTGGCGCAGGCGTCAAGAAGGACGATGCTGCATATCTTCAAGGTGTAGCGGCAGAGACCCTCGGCTTCTGAGTTTGGCGGCCCATGAGCGCACCGAACATCCGGCGGGCAAAAACCACGGGATCAGCGCTACGGTCCATTGAAGCGTGTTGGATTTGGTTTGTCCACTGGGAGGTCCTGCCGCATTGCGACTAGGACAAGGGTGACATCTTTGTCAGTGATGCATGTGTGTTCAATTCACTTGGCGCAGTCCCTAATAGATCGGGGTTGGCGGGTACGGACATGGCGGTGTGAGATCTGGCTGTCATGGGTTCGATGCCGGCCCACGCAATGGTCGATCCTGACTGCGAGCGGAGGCCTCCGTCGAGATGGGGGGGTCAAGATCGCCAGGGCGCGAGCGATAGTCAACGGCATTGCCCTTGCAACCGCAGCAACTGGCCTTCACAGGTCCGGGCCGGCCTGGGCAATGTCGACCGGAAGTATCATTCCGGCCAGAGGCCACCAGTGAGGAGACGTAGTTTACGACGCGGCCGCTCCCCAGCTGCGGTGCCAGTGGCCATGGGGGCACGTTGGAGGTCAAGTAGAGACCCTCTTCTGAGGTAGTCCTGAGCCCCATGGGCCAGTCGGTTAGGCGCTGTGCTCCAACGGTAGGGAGGTGCCGTGCTAGAGGAACACTACAGCTTTGAGGAACTCATCGGGATGGTGGAGAGCAACGAGTAGCAGATGAGTCATGAAGTCGCCGGGGCGCTGACTCTCGTTCCACGCGACGCGGCCAGCAAGGTGACTGGCGAGTGCCTTTTTCTGCGCTTTGAGGTTGATGGTGCGTATGTCCCAGCTTCTGTCCTGGCTGGCCGGTCCGTCATTGGCTTTGCCTCCGATTTCCTTGAGAAGAACAAGAGTAGCCCGGCGAGGCGAACCGAGATCATCCTCTGCGAGTGCGCTCACCACATTCTTGCGCATCAGAAGGGACGGGAGCGCAAGGACCGGGGCGAGCAGGATGAGGCCAACGCCCTAGCCCAACGATGGCTTTCTGAGTGGGCCACTCCATAGTAGGGGAAGGCGGCGCACGCATTGTTCTAGCTGGGAGCACAGACCCTCGACGACGTGCGGGAGCCTTCCTTGCAGGCGCCCCTCACCCATCCCGAAAGGAGACATGTGCTGGCTACTTGCCTCATCCGCAAGGGACTACGAGGATGTTGGCAATTGCAGGGAATATCCGCAGGAATTCTAGGATGGAAGCAGGGAGCAGCCAGCACAGAGTGGCGAAGGCTGGGACAGAACGAGGGCCCTCCAGGCTACCAGCCCGGCGATCTATCGTTCGAAAAGGAAGTCGCAGATCGAGTTGATCTGCGACTTCCTTGTACGCCCAGCATGAACACTGACTTGGAAGGTGAAAGTCCTTCCCGGAGGTGATGGCGCCAACCGTAGCCAAAGGCAAAGGCGTCGCCGTGAGGCGGGGTCCGGAGGAAGCCGGAGGCAAAACCG
>Ga0208039_1000233_pt1 | contig 48287 bp, 45 predicted proteins | sample June2015DPH_20_1_2_FD_184722 | JGI IMG/M metagenome (GOLD analysis project Ga0208039, IMG submission 184722) | Peatland microbial communities from SPRUCE experiment site at the Marcell Experimental Forest, Minnesota, USA - June2015DPH_20_150... | ecosystem: Environmental > Terrestrial > Soil >... | reverse complement strand
CCCACCAGGACGGTGCCTCCGTAGACCGGGAGGCCGTAGACGTTCATCATCTTCACGTCAGCGGCGAAGTTCCTTACGCTCCCGAAACCCCTGAGCCTCTTCATGTAGAGGATCGCCACCCCGATAGTCCCGGCCAAGAAGAAGGACGCCAGGTGGCCGACGAGGGCCCCGGTGACCCCGAAGCCCGCGAGCACGAGGAGCGGGGCTAGGGCCAGCTTGATGAGCGCCTGCGCGGCCGACGTAGATCCTGACAGAGCCATCGAGTTCCAGCCAATCGCCGCAGTCGAGGCGGTCTGAAGGATGGTCGTTCCGAGCACAGTCAGCGACGTCAGCTGGACGTACGACGTGAGGTCCGGGCGCTGGAGAATGAGGGTGCAAAGGCTCCCAGCGAGGAAGAAGCTGACGGCGGTCAGGATCGCTCCGGTCACGAACAGGAAGATCATGACGTTCATGGTGAACCTCTTTGCTTCGTCTTCCCTTCCGATCGAAGTGTAGTAGGCCGCGTACCTGACTACCGCGGGAAGCGCTCCGAACCCGATGAAGAGTTGCAGTATGCCTGGAATCACGAGCGCCAGAGAATAGATGCCGTAATCGGAGGCCCCCAGCAACCTCGCCACCAGGATGATCGTTATGGCGTTGATGCCCGTGGCGGCCAAGTTCGAAGCGAAGAGGATGAGACTCCCGCGCACAGAACGCTTCGCTATGTCAATGGCCATGAGGTCGCTCCACTGCCCATTTTGGCGTCGATATATCACATTGACAGTACTGCGGTTTTGTTGACCTTTGTGCGTGTTCAAGGCTTGACAGAACTTCTTGATGATTCGCCAAACGGATGGAACTGCTTAAGAGGTCAATCGAGTAAATTGAGGCAACCTATGGGAAGCCATTCAGGGGATTTCGAATTTGCGTTCCCTGCGGACGAAGTCTTCAGTGCCACGAGGGACGCGATGCAGATTCTATTGTGGGAACTCATCGAGGCAGACGAAGCGAAAGGAGAGATTGTGGCGAAGACTCCTCCGCAACTCCATCGCACAGGCATGCCCATCATCCACTCAGCGTGGGACAAGTCCTCTTGGGGAACAACCGTCACGGCGAGGATAAGTGAAGTGGGGGGTGTTGGACGGACTTCATCACTGCACATCGAGTCCAAGACGAAGTTTCGATTGACAGTCTTCGAGGGGAGAACCAAGTATGACGTGAAGGTTCTCCATGAGAAGGTAGCAGAGATGCTATCGGGAAAGAGTTCTGTCTGACGGGTCTGCCGTCACCCATTGCGCAACGCCAATCAGGGTTCTGTCCAATGTTCGAGTGATTTGAGGGGTTGTCCAATATTGGGTGATGGTGACTACTGACAGGAAGGGGATCTACTCCACATCAAATGGGTCGTCCCCTGATAGAAGACCACCCCGGCACCGAGGAGAAAGAATGTGATAGAATAGTAGCCGTGCGGTGGGGGCCCGCCTTTGCAGAACGGGAGAGTCCCAGGAATCATAGGAACAATGAAGAGGAAGAAGAGCACGATGGCCGCAATTCCGAGGGCATTCACGCGTGACCTCTTCATTCCCTCAGATGCGTGTTCGTGTTATTTATGGCCTCGGTGAGCATCGCTAACCACGGCTCTGTTGAATCTACGGGTGATTCTCCTTTCTCGTTGCGTCGCGGGTGACGAGGATCTTCAATGCCGCTGGATTCGGTTCATGCTTCATTTGGATTGCTGTGGGTTGCTCGCTCGTTCACCGTCATCGCGGGTCCTCGGCCTCTCGCTTCCACTTCAGCGGCCAGACCATCTCCTCCATCCGGGCGCAGGTCCCGCAGAGGTACTCGTACTTCCCCTCCAGGGGACCTCGGAGCCAGTTGTCCTTCTCGACGCAGAGTCTCCTGCACTTGTCGCACCTTTCGTTTGTCTGAGCCATGGGTCGAACGGTCCGCACAGGGGAGATAAGCGACCGCCGTCTTCTCCGGTCGGCGAAGGGGAGAGGTCGCCAAAAGAGACTCGCAAGACCAGAGCCAGTCGCCTTCCAGCTGCGCCCCTTCGGCTTCGAAGAAGAAAGAGATGTGGGATGCAGACTTAAGGAGGTTGGGACGGATTTGGCAAGGCATGGGCGGCAATGATCCGTCTGGCAAGGAGGCCAGATCTGGGGCATGGGCCTCTGTTCTGGGAGGCCTGGAGGCAATCCTTCTCGCCCTCGCAATCAGTCTTGTCCTCCTGGATCTCGTCCCAGAGTTCGGGCTGGGAATTGCCCTGTTCCCGCTGTATTCTGAGGAGGTCGGAATCGATCTGTACGGAGCGGTGCTGCCCGTGCTGCTCTCCATCGTCCTTGTCGTCGTGGTCGAGCCCTCGAGCAAGATCGGAGGGAGGTCGACGCTCTTTCGCGGCCGGCTCTTCTGGGCGCTGGTGTTCTCGCTCTCGATATTCGCGCTGGCGGTCTTTGGCCTGGTGCAGGCCAATTCGGGGTCCCTGGTGGCGCCCGTCCGGTTCGGGTCTCTTTTTGCCGCCCTGGGAGCGGTGATTGGACTCGCCTACACCGCAGAGCGCAGGAACGAGTCGCCCCTCGGAAGGGCCGCCGAGCTGTACGTGATCGGCGTCCTGGGGATGTTCCTCAGCGACCTGGTCAGGACCTTCACGGGTTGGTCCCAGGCGCCAGGCGAGGCCCTGGTGTGGGGAGGAGGAGGCTCCCACGACCTGGTGCTCTGGTTCGGGTTCTACATGGCGGCCTCGAGCGTGGCCTATGGCGCGTCGTATCGCAGGATAGGGGAGCTTCTCCATTCGGTCCGAAAACCCCATGTCTGATGATCGAGCACGGGGCAGCGCGGGTTACCAGTACGAGCCTTCCCCCCTGAAGCGAACGCTCACGAAGGAGGAGCGGGAAAGCCTAATTGCGGAGACAGTCTCCAAGCCTTCCTGCGGAGCGTCCTAGGTTGAGACGATACACGATTGGGGTCGTAGGCGACGTGCACCTCAGCGCTCGGAAGCGGAAGCTGACGGTCGCTCTGGGTAGGCGGCTGATCGATGAGAACTACAGGATAGTCTCCGGCGGTCCCGAGGACCTGGCCAGGGCGCTCGCCGAAGGAGCGAGAAGCTCTGCGCGGTACCACGAGGGAGACCTCGTCACGGTTCTCCCCGGCTTCGACCCGTCTGAGGCAGAGGGGTACAGCGACATTACAATCGCCACGGGGATCGATCTTGCAAGGAACCTCATTGTGGCGAACAGCGACGCCGTGGTGGCGATGGGCGGAGGAGCCGGCACTCTTTCAGAGATCGCTTTCGCGTGGACTCTGAAGCGGCTCATCCTCGCCTACCGGGTCGACGGATGGAGCGGCAGACTCGCCGGGGTCCGCATAGACTCGAGGAGACGGTATCCGGGGCTCAGGGACGACAGGGTCATTTCCGTGGAGAGCGCCGACGACGTGGTCCGACGCCTCAGGGAGCTTCTGCCGAAGTACAATCGGCGGCACACAGGGATCAAGGTGAGGGGGGCAAACTGAGGATGAAGGTCGCCGTGCGCGCGACACGTTGTCCCGAGACGGTTCTTGCCGTCAGTCAACGGGAAATCTGCCAAGACGGTCGGCCCTTGTCTGGCCGATTTGACTCCGCCAGTTCGGGAACATCTTGTTCATCCATGGTTCCAGGCCCTCGTACGTCTTCCGACCCTGCTCAGTTATCCCGACCAGTTTGGTCTCGTCGACCGCGCCATGGTATGGTCCCGGGGTTATGGTGATCATGTTGTGTTCGAACATTGGGACAAGGGTCTCGGCAACTGTCTGACGTGCAAGATCAGTCGCATCGACAATCTGGTGTTGGAACTTCGGGCCATCGAGGATCGCATAGAGGATGCTGAAGATGTTGTTGACGGAAGGTGTTTTCTGGAACCCCTCCAGGATGAACATGGTGTACACGCCATCTCTCCGGAGAGGACCGTCGAGGAACTGACAGCTCGCGTCATGCGCGTCGGCGCTCCAACGGCCGTGCGTCACGCAGTAGCGTTCTGTCACCATGATGCGTCCACGCGCAACTTTCTTTCGCCTGCGGTTATTAGTGTTCGCCAGATGCTGGCATCGGCTTGCAGACACAGAATGATGCCGAGGGGGGCAAAGAGAGGGATGCTGTTGGCTTCCATGAGTCATCAGCACAAGACTCGAACGCTTGGGACAACCCCGATTGGTGGGGCCGGCAGCACAAGCGGCTGGCGAAGGCGGCCGAGGAACACACGCTCAAGAGCCTCAAGCGGGGCGACGTCCGCTCTGTGGATGCCTGGAGTCAGGTCTTCTCCAGACACAGCAAGGAGGCCGTCAAGCTGATGGAGTTCAAGAGGAGGGTGCTCCTGGATGTCAGGGTATCTGAATCATCAGTACAGGAAGACTAGGGCTCCCACCTTTCGGGGGCGGAAGATCGTTCCTCGCGACAGATTCCCAGAGATGTCCAGGAGAAACAAGGAAGGCTTCCTGGCCTACCTGCCAGACAAACACTGGCCCTTCATCGAGTACTCGTTCTGGGGCCGCAAGGGTTGTGTGCAGTGGCTCTGCGACTATCATGACTTCATGATAATGAAGAATGACCGGCTCTTCGCTGATTGGATCGGCAAGGGCATGGGAGCCCATCTCTGGGAGTGGATTCGCTTGTCCATCGAAATGAAAGGAGACGCCGAGAAGGTCCGGGCCGAAGAAGAGAGGCGGGCCGAGGCGAGGGTGTGCTATGTGTGCCAGTCCCCTGAGGTCGTTGAGAAGTCCGAAGACGCCATCCAGGTCGAAGTGGTAAAGGGACTCGAGTGGAAGACGACCGGCTTCAGAGTTACTTATTTTTGCAAGGAGCACACCGCGTTGCCACAGAACTGCTGGACAACGGTCGCCGACATGGTGGAAAAGGAGCGCCGCAGGAACGGACGCCTTTGCACCAACTGCGGGAGTCCAAAAGTCGTCATGAGACTGGATTGCGATGTAGTCCCGGTCGAGTACTACTGCGCCGAAGAGATAGTACCGAAATCGATACTCTCCTCATCTCCGGACCGCATCGCCGATTGGCGGAGGGGCGAATATGATGGGTACAAATTCCTGGAAGAGGCGTTCCAATGAAGGTGGGGGGCGGCCTCAGGCGGAGGAATCCTCGGAGGTCCTGACCGACCATCCGAAGCAGTGCCTACCCTGAGAAGCGCCCATGCCACACTTTCAAATCATCTTCTCGCATAGCCTGACGCGATGGCTTCGAGAGGTCTGACCGTAGCCGTCATCGTCTTCTTGCTTCTTACGATGGTCGTCTTCGGCTTCTTCGCGGGCTCCCGCCCCAGCCCTGTCAGCTCAACGTCCTCCTCGTCATGCTCCTCTACCACTACTTCGACATCCACTTCGAGCAGCCCCACCACGAATGGCAAACTGGTGGGCGCGTTCCTCTATCTGTGGTACGGATACAACTACACCACATCCGCTTGGACCGGAGGATTCGACACCAGTCATTGGAACGACAGCTCGAGCGGGATTGTCTCGGATAGACCAATCCAGGGCTACTACTCCACGATGGACAACGACACCATCTCTTCTCAGATAGCTGAGATGGAGCAGGCAGGCATCGACTTCGCGGTGGTATCCTGGTGGGGATGGGGTGTGTACAGCTTCTCGAACCCGAGTCTGACCAACCAGTCCGCTGCCTCGATAGACAGGGCGACATTGAATCTCTTCAGGCTCGTCTCTTCAGACTTTCCAACATTCAAGCTCTCGATAATGGTGGACGCCTTCAACGAGGGCTCTCTTTCAGCGCAGAATTACTCCTACGTCTACAGGTACATCGATGATCACTTCTATTCGAAATACCCGGACACAGTCTTGAACGATGAAGCCAGCGGCACGCCATACCTCTTCTGGTTCAATCCCCTTGATCCTTATGGGGTCAGCCTGAACGACTCGTTCGTCAACGAAGTCGTCGGGAACAACCCGTACGTGAACGTCACCTTTTGGCGAGCTCCGAGCGAGTATCTTCAGGGGCACCAGAATCAAATCATGTCCAACTACGAAGGCAATCCGGACATATCGAGCAACGGCATCGTCTCCATCATTCCAAGGTACGACGATAGAGGTCTCTTCGAAGCTGGCGGCAGATCCAGCTACATGCGGTTCGATGTCTCTTACAACCTAAGTCTCTATCAGAGCGAGTGGAACTACGTCCTGAACCACAGCAGAGTCAACATGGTTCTGATCTACAGTTGGAATGAATATCACGAGAGGAGCGAAATAGAGCCTCACTATGACAATACGAGTTCCTCCGTTTTTCCATTCTATCTGACAGATCTCACGAAGTACTATGCCACAAAGTTTGAGGGAGCACTGGCGAAACCAGAGAATTTCACGTTCCAGGGGGTCAGCTTCGATTACAAAGACGCCCTGAACTTCTATGCATCAGAACTCAATACTTCTCTTGGCCTCATGAGCACGACTCCAAAGGGCACGACCATCTATCTTTCGGATGATCAGGCGCTAGACTACAACGCGCTTCTCAAGCTCTATAATGAAACAGGGAATTCGACCGCCCTATCACTGGCAGACCAAATCAAATCCTCAATCCAGAGGTACGGTGGGTTGTACGGACATTGGAATGGCGTGTTCGTTCTCTTCGGGCACTATCCCACTCCTTGGAATTTCTCCAGCGGAAACGACATTACGATTGGAACAAGCGGAGTGTATACAATCAGATCGACCATCTTCAATGGGGTGATAGGTCCCGTAAGTACTAGCCACTACGCGGACCTGGAGATGTACTACGCCATGTACAACATGCAAGTGAAGAATTACGCAGCAGCGGAGGACGCATTCATCAGCACAAACAGCTTGTGGAATGGCCTTGGGATCGCCGACAAGGCCTACACTACTACATATGCTTCGTACAAACTCGCGCTAGATCTCGTTGTCTGGGAGATGATGGAGAATACTACTCAGACGAAGCAGTTTGCTACACAATACACACCTGTTCTAAGTCAGGTCGCTTCGATCTTCTCAGCCTTACAAGGATCCGACGGCGGCGTCTACACGGACTACGTTGTCACAAATGGATTGGTACAGCATGCTGGTCAAGAAAACGGAGAGACTACATCTCTCTTCGTTCTTGCTTCGGCTGGTTCTCCAGCTCAAAACACTACCACTTCCATGAGTTCAACGAATACATCTACGGCCACCACGAGTTCTTCCACTTCCTCGGGAGGCGGTTCGGGGATTCCCGAGTTCCCGGTTCAGCAAGGTGTCGCTCTTCTAGTCACGGTGGCAATCGTGGCATCGTATGTGCTGACGCGACGCGCCACGAAACACGCTACTGACTCATCTTCATAGGGACTCCAGATTAAGAGCATTCAGATGCCGCGCGCTAGGCAACGTTGGGGGATCCGCGAGTGGCGGACATGGTTCGGGCCCGGTGGGGTTAGCGTCTAGGTAGGTTCTTTCTTCTAGCGGGGCCTACCCCTAGAGGAACAGGCGCCCTGGCCGGGACTTCTTTCTAAGGAGGCGCCTGAGCCGAGATGGCGCTCATCCCTCACTCACCATTTACTTGGACAAGTCGTTCGAAGAGCTTCAGTTTTGCCTCTTCAGAAAAGGTGCCGAGTCGCGTCACCTCATCAGTCTTGAGGAACCTGCGAGCCTCGGCTATGCGCTCTTTCTTGTCATGTGCGTGTTGGTCCTCGAAACAGCGGGCAAGTGATTTCTCGACTTCACAGCTTGGGAAGAACCTCATGATGTTCAGGGCACGAGATATTTCCATGTTGGGCTTTTGGGTCCCCTCTATCTCATCCGGACTGGCTCGGTGGTGGAGCATTCTGGCTTCCGCCACGAATTCAACGTCCCACCCCTTCAGCTGAGCCCTGAACCCAAGTTCTGGACATCCGTAGTAGTGCGAGTAGGGATGATTGGTGCGACCTCCTCCGCGTATCATCCTGACCTGCTTCAACATCCTCACGGAGTACATCGCCCCCGAGAAGCAAGGGCAGAGAATCGACTTGCCGTGTGTGTTAGGTTTGTCACAGTAGTCCCTATCAAGGGCGCCTCCTGAGATTGTCACGTAATGTCCCGTGGAGCTATGTATTTCACTTTGCTTGCGGTCGTATTGATTCGTGGCGTACATGCCTATGCTTCCTGACTGGTTGGTCTTTTTCGAGAGCGCCTTCAAGAAGCCCGGGGATACTACGGCGTCACTATCTATGGTAATCACCGACTCTGCACCAGGATACCTCCGTAGGCCATTGAAGACGCTGCGTCCAAATCCTCTCACGGCGCCGACGTCATTCATGAGCGTCAGTTGAGTGATGTTCGAATGTGATTTTCGGAACTTGTCCATTACTTCCCATGACTCGTCATTCGAATGGCTGTCAGTAAGGAACGCGCGATACCGGTCAACGTTTGCGCCATCGTGTTTTATGCTTGTGTGGAGGGTCGGCAAGCATTCACGAAGCTCAGCTTCTTTGTTGTAGTTTGAAATCACGATCAGGATTTGAGCATCCTTCCCGTCGTCTCCCTGCACGTGACCCACTCTCTTTCAACTACAATTAAACTAGGATGTCCTTTGGTCAGACGGTGGCGTTCCTCCTGAACCGAGTCAAGACAATGCACGGGCCCAGAGGGGTTAGCGTCTGAGTAGGTTCGAATCCATAGCGCGCGCTGCCTGGGACTAGACTTTCAGACTAGCCACGATCGATTAGCTTCTTGAAGGTGTCACACCAGACTGTCAGAAGTGGATTCGCCTTGAGAAGGGGAGATCTCGAAAGGGGCTTTTCGTTCAACCGAATGATTTGGAATACGCTGCGCCATGGGAATCGATGCATCGTATTGAGCAGGTACTCTCTTGAATCCGGCGTCGAAGCGAGTTTACTGTAGATACCTGTTTGATTGAAAGTGCTGTGCAACGCTGTCAGAAGCAAGGTTGTTTCCTCAATGGACAATTCGGACGACCCGTCGAGTGAAATGTCAAAGGTAAGAACAAGAATACCTTGGTGCTTTAGGACACGTCCTAATTCATTTAGTATTTCTTGTCTCTTCGTGGTGTGTTCTATGACACTGACACAATAGACCATATCGAATGACTCATCTTCAAACGGCATCGACGAGAGTTCAGCGGAGTGAAAGGCAGGTTTGACTCCACCGAATCTTCCAATCATATCGTACATCGTGCCTAGTGAAGCGTCATTGTCCAAGCAATCAACACTGCAGTTCAGACTGTGCGAAAGAAAATAAGGAAAGAAGGTCACGCCCGAGCCAGCGTCAAGAATCCTGCAGGAGCCGTTCATCTTGTTGGCCAATCCAATTTGGCGTTTGATAGCGAGGAAAGTGTAAGGATATTCCCACAGTCTGCTCCAGTGATGCAGAGGGTCCCGTGACCAGCAGTAGGAAGAGAGATACGCCGAGTTTGAAGCAAGGAACCCCGACGAAAACACTTCCATTTCTGACACAAGTGCGCCTCTTTTTACTGCCTCGTATTGACTCCACCGTGGTATACCAGAAGGCAAGACTGTGATGTCTTTCAAATATGGAACCGGCGAAAGTTATAGGTCCGCATGCAAAGAATAAGGAGAACAGCTACGGAGAACAAAAGTCCCGATGTGGGGTTCATCAAGCTTGGAAGAAACGACGAAGATGCGGTTTGCCCAAGATAGGATGGGAAAACCAGCACACTGAAGTTCCCATCCCCAAAAGGCATGCTGAATTCCTGGACCCCAGAAAGGCGAAGATCCGTCCCGTACGTGAGCCACTGGAAGGGAACTGAATGTATGTACGAATCATAAAAGACCAGGCTTCCGGATGCTTTTATTTCAGGCTGCTTGATATAGAGACATATTTGATTCAGCGAATTGCCTTGAGCCATATCAGGAGCAAGCACGAAGGACAAAGAATCGCCCGATAGCGAGATGGGCGTGGAAAGGGTGCTTGTCTGTACTTTGAGGGTGCTATCGTTGGGAATCGCAATTGTCACCAGGCTTCCAGGTTGCAAATACATGCCGAAGTATCCGTAAAGCCCGACAGGAAGGGAAACAGGAACAAAGCTTGAGGATAGCCCGATTTCATGTACATCTAGCGATCCAGAGTCACGATTCTCTGCCCAATAGAATAATGAAAGATAAATTCCGTTCCCGGGTTGGAGAAGGCTACCTTTCAAGTCAAGAGTGGCATCATAGGACCCGTTGATATATTCAGATGATGGGTTCAAAACTTCATGCATGCTACTGTTCGCCAATGCAATTGCCATGACGCCATTGCCAGTGACGTTGATGTGAAGTTGATAGCGCGTCAAATTGACTGGCAGACTGATGGTTTTGAGCTCGACCCACGAGTCATTATGAGTTGAAGCAACAGTATTCAGCACGAATCCACCTGCAAGAGGATTCATCGTGACGTTAGCTCGTAGACCATGTGTATGGACAGACCAGTTGGTGACATTTGTCAGATTCACCAGTGGTCCAACCGGCAGCACCTCTTCATCGCCTTTTGCAGCACTGACCTGCGTTGGATATTCAGATACTACAGATATCTTTACAACCCCTTGGCTGCTGAGACCGGTGAGTCCAACAGAGCCTAGATTGACCGAACCCGCCGACAGATTCGTCACATTCAGTCTCATACCAAGCTGCGTCAGCAAACTTCCTGTTGACAATTCAAACGATTCAGGCAAAGAGACACTCCCATTAGTCGAATCATAATAAATCGGAGTGGGGTTGTCTTGTGGAACGGGCGCAAGACCCAGACCTAGTAAGACTGCTCTGACCAATGCTCCCTCCTGATCAATCGCTCCTGGAAGCATCCGCGGAAGGTTCAGATACGACAGAACGCCCGAACCAACACGCTCAGAAAACATTAAGCCGCCTACGGCTGTTCCATTCAACGTGTAATCACCGGTGATCGTGGTGGAGCTATCGTTTACAGACAAGACAGGCACTTGTGTGTCGCCTATGTCCAAGTAAGTATCATTGAACGCTATGGCATCTGCATTTGCTAGTGACTTGATACCAAGAGAGATCATCGATGCCGCTGTTCCTGGCTCTTGGCCTAGCACGATGGCACTACCTCCAGAAGTGAGATAATTCCGAAGTGAGATGGAATCGAATAGCGTGTCTGTCAAGAGCAACTTGAAGTGTCCTACCGGAGCCTGACTTGGATCTGGTAGAACACTATACGCGCATCCGGACGCAGCAAATGCAGTAAGAGTAGAGTACTCTTGGTATAGTGAGTCTAGGTTGGAACTGCCATTGGGCGAGTCTGGGTTGGGAATCCACAAATCTGAGGAGGAATTTACCGGAGGGTATAGTTCAGGAATCCTATAAATTGTGACATTGCTGTTCTTGTAGACAATCGGAAGCTGGTTCAAGAGGAACCCATAGAAGAAACTTCCAGCTTGAGCTAACCCAAGGTCTTGGCTCCGCAGGTACAGATAAGCGGCTTTGGAGTCATGAAGAATCGAGAAGACGGCAAAAGGATTCTTCGCCGAAAGAAGAGGCTCGTCCCAGAGTTCCCAGACATGTAGCATGTTAACACCCCCAAAAGAATACAACTGTTGTTGGCTTTCCTCAGAAGCTGCTATCACAGTGGCATTCGCGGAAATGTTGTTCTTGACGAAGGTCAGTGCGCTGAGGTCAGCGTTGGAGAATGATGGTTGCTGTGTCGATTCGTTAGAATAATAGACGACCGCGAACGCCGTTGACGCAAAACCAGAAACTAGAATGGACGAGACCACTACACCAACAGCCACACTCCTCAGAAGATGCCGACCTGGTTGCCCACGATGACGCAACGTATCAAGAATGTGAACAATCACGAATGCAGAAAAAACGCTTAGAGGAATCCATATCAATGTGAATCTGTACTCGGGCCACATCCCACTGGAAGTGGAAAGTGCGAAATGCTGCACGATAAAACCGAGCAAGGCGAAGACGAGGAGATCTAGCATTTTTGTGACTCTGGTGGCATTGGCCCTTCCGACCAGGACTAACAACAATCCAGCCAAGGCGAAGCTGCCCACTACTCCGAGTCTCAGAAGGTAGAAGTATAACGGCACGGCAGGGTTCGTCACCGCGAAAGTAATCTTACCATAGAATTCAATGTCTAGCCCTATGCTATACAGTACTGCTGCGATAATCGCGAGCGCTGCTAGAATCTTCAATTGTCTGGAACGCAGCGCAGCCACAACCTGCCTGGATATTCTGGCGGCTGTTGTTCTGAAATTCAGGGGCAATTGCGCCAGTCCTATGCCGACTGCAAGTACTAACGCCAAATAGAAAACTGAACTATTCGTGTACTGTGGACCTGGGCCAATGAAATCGACTATAGCAACGACGAGCAACCCGAGGGAGAACGCCGATGCTGTGAACAATCGCCTATGAACATCCCAATTCTGCGCTAGAGACAAAACAAAGGCAAATCCAATCACAAAGATAGCCTCTGCGAGATGCCCTAGGTAGACTTCCGCCAAGATAAAGCTGAATAACAGAAGGTTTGCAACGCCCCTGTTCTTCTCAAAGACGCAGATAAGCAGAGTGAAAAGCCCAACCAGCCCAACAAGGTATGTTGGTGACACTAGGAGGCCGAAATTGCCGTTTTGTATCCAAAGGTCGTATGTGTTGAGCCCAACTCGATATATGCTGGAGTAAAGATTTGGGGAACTTGACCAGGCGAGAGCCAACCAGCCGAAGCCACCAAAAAGCTGCAACAGGACGGCTATCGGCACTACTCTCGAAGCTCTTCCCAGACGTTCTCGAAGGAAGGCGTAGAGCCCAAACAAGGGCATAACCAAGAGAACAATTAGAGAGACGAATGAATTTGCGGCTGGTAATCCCGTTAGCTGGGAATATCCTATAACAAAAGCAGAGGACCACAAGTCGTAGGACGGCACCAAAACTCCGGTCGCTGACACAGGGAAACCCTTGGCTAGCTGTAACGATAGACCAAAGTGGAACCACTCGTCACCAGGAATCAATGGAAAGGAGTTGGCCGCTACGATGAAGTCTGCGCAAAGCAATAGGGCCGAGACAGTAATCATTACAAGCAATGAAGGCGCGAATATACTTGGAGAGATACCAGCAGATTCTCGTGAAAGCCCTTTCCGGAATCTTTTCACGCACGAAACGGCCAATAATGCAGATGCGAGAGTCAGTATGCCTGCCCATGATTCTTGGGTTTCGCCATACAGAATGAATGCGTATGTTATGGAGCTAATCAGAAAAATGCTCATAATGTATGACGTCACTATTCTCCTGAATCCTCTGAGGGATTCAAAGCCGCACAACTCAAGAAGCAGATGGCCAATGAGAAAGGCACCTACAAAGACAGATGCGCCCAACCTAATGTAGCTGAACACTCCAATCGAAGACCACTCGTAGTAGAGAGGGCTCGACTCATGAGGAGGGAGGGTGAGTAGGAGTATTGAAAATGCAGCGACGACGTAGTATCCGATTACGCCATAACTCGACAAGGGTAGGCTGACATTTAGGTCGGGGCATAGAATCAGAAAGCATAGCGAGACCGCGCATGTGATGATGAATGCAATTAACACCGGTTCGATTGCAGTCTGGAAAAGCACTAAGCAAAAGAATCCAGCCAGTGCAGCCGCGGAGACACATGCAATGATTATTTCGCTAGATCGTCTCAACGATGTTTGCCTACGGTCTTGTTGCTCGTCTCAATACCGCCAAAGAGTACACTCGCAGTACGTGACTTTCCAACTCACTCCACTGAAACTTTTCGGAGGAGACTCTAGCATTTCTGGACATTTGGGCGTAAAGTTCACCTGACATAAGCAGTTTTGCTGCGCAACTCGCCATACCGCTGACGTCTTTCGGAGGTACAAGGAATCCGTTGTAACCATCTTCAACTATATCACGCAGTCCACCAGTGTTGAAGGCCACCACCGGGACTCCCCTCGATAGGCATTCGATGGCAGCAATACTTGTTGACTCCCATAGGGAGGGAAAGAGTGCTAGATCAGATTCGGATATCTTCTGCATGAGTGAAGCGTGGTCCAGGCCATTTAGAATACGTGCCTTTCCCGAGAGCTCCGATTCCGCTAGCAGATCTCGCAGGTGCATCTCATACGAATCGCCGTACCCAGGGCCAGTTATGACTAGGTTGGAGTTTGGGACGTAATGACTTACCAGCTCCTTGAAAGCTAGTATTCCGTACTCTATGCCGTTCTTGATGTCGAGCCTCCGAGGACAGATGATTGAGAACGTCCGCGAAGATGGTTTCAAAGATCTGTTGTCTCTCTCTCGCCATAGTTGAGAATCATCAATGCCATTTGGTATGTAGCTAACGTTTCTCTTCCCAATCGCTATTAGGTCATTACGCATCTCCGAGTCAACAGCAATTACCCAATCAGCGGAATCAAGGGCCAGAAAGTCCAAAAAGGCCAATTCAGGCCCAAACCTAAGATGGAGACCGTGCAACGTGCAGACTATCGGTTTCTGGAAAAGCTCCCTGACTGACTGAATTGCATTGAAGCAGTCCATCTTCACCCTCAATAGGCTCAGCGCTAGAGGATACGGAACATAAGGCCCGTGAACATGCACCAAATATGCGTCTCTCGATTGGTTCAGAAGGCAAAACACAAAGTCAAGGAAGAACCAGCATCTTATCACCCTAATTCCTCCTAGGTTTTCTTGATGTTTCCTCCGCGTTGACGCCTTAGGAAAGAGGAACCTGGATCTCTTAATCGTCAATGCATTCGTCATCACGACGACCTCGAAATTCCTCTTGACTAGCTCCCTTGCTAGCATGTAGACGTGACTTTCAACTCCTCCCAGATTCGGCAAGAACGAATGACAGACCAAGACTATTTTCCGACGCTTCTCGGCGGAATCCAAGGTGCCGCCGAGGAGCTCTTCTGTTGCGGCATGCTTAAGACCGGTGGGGTAGGCCGGCGAGGTGGACAAGGAGTCGCGGGTTGCCTTTCTTATCTGCGCGTCAGATTGTCTATCGTTCGACTCCAAATCTAGTCCCCATCTATGCCAAGGGTGGGGAGTAGCGAATCCCACGCTTGAGATGTACTCCGATAACCGAACTTCGTTCGGACAAAATTGAGAGCTGCATCACTTACTTGCTGCAATCTCGAAGGATCAGTCAGAACAGAAGTTATACTATCAGCAATCACTTGTGGGTCGTTCGAATCTAAGAAGAAGATTTCTTTGCCATCTGTCGCCATTTCGGCCAGTGCGCCCACCTTTGTCATAAGAACCGGTGTCCCACATGCCATCGCCTCTAGGGCAACATTTGGAAGTCCCTCAGTGTAGGACGGGAGGACAAGCAGTCTAAACTCATTGAAATACCTCGGTAGAACTTCATGATTGATCCAGCCTTCAATCCTCACATTTGGGAGTAACTCTCTTGAGCTAAGAAAGTCTATCACGTCTCTGCGAAGTGAGCCATCACCGCATATCACAAATTCTGCAGGCACCTTGTCGAGCACCATTGGGATAGCATGAATCAAATTCAAGATCCCTTTCTCCTTGTCAAGGCGACCGACGAAGCCGACCATCTGACGTCTAAACGCAATGCTAGTCGTTGGAGAGAATCTATTGAAATCAATGAAGCCCTCATGCCCTATGACGATCTTGTGTCGGTACCGCTCGAGGGGAATTCCCACAATGGTGTTCTCGGAATAAAGAACCAGAGTGTCTGCGAGGAAGAAACTGCACGCAGTGAGGACGGATAGGACTTTTCCCAATGAGTCACCACTGGACATGTAGACCTTCCCTGCATCACCTGCTGGCATTAGCAGGGTTTTGACTCCCAAAAGTCTGGCCCCCAACATAGGAATCAACAAGTTCTCTCCGCCGATGAAGAACACGAAGAGCCCAACTCGTTTCCGAAGCGCGATGACTCTGACGAGGAACTGGAAGTTTGTGAGTGCGAATGACACGGCCCGCTTGATGGGACTCTCATACGACCTGTGGGTGACGCTGGCAACGTTTTTCATCCCCTTTGCTTGGAACATCTGGTCGGTTTCTCCACCGGAGATGACGTAAAGCGACTTCGTGCGCGGGCGGAGTATCTTGACAAGGTTGAGGATAGGAGAAGACGCGGCCGCTTCGAGTGGAAATGTTACCACGCACACATTGTTTTGTACACGGCGGTCAATAGCCATCAAGCCACTCGCCTATCGAACCTCGAGAGGAGAATGATTGTTTGAGCGTTTCTGCACAGGGAGACCAGTGGAAAATCGCAGCACAGCCTGCCTAATGAGCATTCGGTGGGTTCGATCTTGATGCTCCAGCGATTTCCTCGTAGATGGCTTCGGTTCGTAGAATCAACTTGTTCTGGTCGTATTCACGCTCAACCAATTCCCTTGCATGTCTCCCCATTGCATTGGCCCCTTCAACGTCCCTGAGTACGCTCGAAATGCCCTCGGTTAGCTGTTCGACGTTACTGGCCAAGAATAGTATTCCCGTTTGTCCGTCAATAACAATCTCTTCCATTCCTTGCACCCTGGATGCAATGACTGGTCTGGAGCATGCGTACGCTTCCAACACAACGTTTGGAAAGGTCTCGTAATATGAGGGAAGAACTACAACAGCAGAATCAACGATGGCAGCTAGTTTCTCCTTGAAGTTCAATAGTCCGCAGAAGAGGACTTTGTCTCTGATGCCAAGTCGACGGACCAGAAGTTGAGCATCGCGCAGATACCCATCGTCCGGTCCCGCAATAACGAGCAGGCTATCGTTGTCGCTTTTGTCCTTTGTAAGACGATAGTACGACTTGAGGAGCGTATCGATACCCTTTATCCGATGGATCCTTCCAAGGAAGAGAACAATCCTCGTGTTTTGACTTATCTTGAACTTTGAGGTGAACTCTCCTCGAGTAGGTAGATTAGAGAACTTGTTCAACTCCACGCCATTTGGTATAACAGAAATCTTGCGCGGCTCAACGCCGAATGTCTCGTACTGGTTTGCTTCTGCCTGAGTCACAGCGACCATACTGGAAGAATTGTCTAGGATTCTGTTGCCGTATGTCATGTCAAATATCCACTTGGGGACGGATTTTCCCAATCGCGGTAGCGACCCGTGCGCCCTCAGAACGTATGGTATCCCGTGTTGCCTTGCGAAGCTCTCTGCCACAATGTTCTGGTACGTCCTGAAATTGGCAAAATCGAAGACTTCAATGGTTTGGGCACCCTTCTTCAATTCCTTCTTCAATTCGGGGGCGTACAGAAGTCCTGAAAGATTCGCTAGGCACCGAGACTCGACAATGGTCAAATCGCCTTCGTCCTCGAATTTGGATTCCTCCCTGTGATAGTCCGATGTGAAGACGGTGACACTGTGCCCTCTCGTCTGCAAGCTTCGAGCTAGGATGAGTACAGAAGTGGCTGATCCCCCAGCCATTGGGGTCAAGAAAGGCGTGACTATCCCGACGTTCAAAGAGTTGGGCCCGACATATGTTTCATTGACTCTTTCGCCCATGAAATGGGCCTAATGATGAAGTGGTCAAAAATGTAGGTAGGCCCGCCTACGGGAGTTGATAGCCCATCTATGGCTAGAATCTCCTCCCTTGTCAGTTGCATGAGGGGGGCTTTCGCATTGTCCCTGGCCTCTGAGTCTGTCAAAGCAGCTGGAATGGCCACGACGCAATCCAGTCGAAGCAGATAGGCCAGCGCGACTTGGGCCATGCTTACCTGACGAGAGGTGGCGATGTTCTGAAGACATTGAAACAATCGTTCGGCCTTCAAGAGGTAGCCTTTTCGGTTAAGGAAGTTGAACGCACGGGCCCTGTCTCTAGGACGAAGGTCGGCAGAAAATCTGCCAGTGAGAAGGCCCCCTGCAAGGGGACTGAACGCAACTACTCCTATTCCGTTCCGGGCGCAGTAGGGAATTGTATGCTTCTCTGATCTCCGAGAGAGCGCGTTGTACTCTATTTCGTCGACCACCAACTCGTTCTTCGACATGCATCCCTGAGCATGTTCGAGTAGCATGGGATTGAAGTTGCTGACGCCAATGTATCTGATCTTGCCCTCCTTCACTAGCCGTTCCAGCGCCCGAAAGGTATCGCGCATACGAACAAACGGGTTGGGGTAGTGCACCAAGTACAGGTCCACGTAATCAAGCTGAAGCCGTTTCAGACTTGAATCGACAGCCTTCAAGACTCGATCGAATGACAGATTCCAAGGCGCGACCTTCGTAATCACCACGTAATCGTCCCTCCTGAACTCTCCTAGGACACTTCCCAGTATGGTTTCAGACTTCCCGTTCCCATAGGTCTCAGACGTGTCGATTAGGCTGACTCCCGTTTCCAGAGCTGTGCGAATGACATTGGTGATCTGTGCATCTCCGTATACTGATCCGTAACCCCATCCCGGTGCGCCGAATTGACCAGTGCCCAGACCGATCGCGGAGACCTTCGGACCGCTTTTGCCCAGTCTTCTGTATTGCATCAGCGTGCACTCTCAAACATGCTGTTGGCCATTTCGCCGACTTGCTCGACAGAATAACGACTCAGGACAAATTCGCGACCTGAGCGGCCCAGCCTAGCAGCCAACGCCTCATCCTTGGATAGAAGCGATATGGCGGTGGCCAAGCCTGCGAAGTCGCCAGGCTGCACGACCAGACCTGACTCACTCTGTCTCACGTAGTTGCCAGGGGTCCCATTCGAGCAGCACACGATTGGCCTCCCTGCGGCTTGATATTCATACAGTTTGGAAGAGATGCCCATCTCAACAAACTCCAAACCACTTAGAGGTAGGAGCAATGCATCAGCGTTCATCATTAGCCTAGCCGCCTCGGCTCGGGAGACTGTGTTCTCTGTAAGAGAGACATTTCTGAGTTGCATTCTCTCGATTTCCTCCCTGATGGCCGGAGCCATCTCGCCCTGGCCTCGCAGTTGGAATCTGATCGCTTCGATTCCACGCAGTTCGTTTGCTGCCTGTATAACCTGATTGAAGTTGTACGCCCTAGAGAAGGCGCCGATATAGAGAACCTCGAACGTGGAACGTTGACTCGGGCTCGACTCTCTTTGGAAGAGGGTAAGGTCGACTCCCCCGGGGATGACCTCCACCTTCGATTTGGGAACTCCATATTTTGTGACGATGGGCTCGACGTATGCTGGGCTGATTGGTGCGATAGCGTCGGCGGTGCGATACGCGGACCGTGCCACCTGTGTCGAGATCCTCTTCAGTAGACCATCTCCCAGCATTCCAAGGTCAGAAAGGGACTCGGGCCATAGGTCGTCCACGTTCAGAACCACGGGAGCGCTGAACAGCCAGCCATAGATCTTCGCAGGGAACACGGCGAGTATCTGCGGGTTGGAGGCGAAGACGCCACTGACGCGGCGGACGTAGACAAGTGCGAACAGAGATGAGACCATGAAGCAGGCAAAGATGACCAGACGGTTGAGAAGGCCCTTCGAAGCCAGAGGGGGAACCCACGTCCGTATCACAGTTATTCCATGATCGTCCTCTTTGACAAGTGCCCTCTTCCTGAGATACTTCGGAACATCTCCCTCTGGATAGTGGGGAAATCCGGCGACAATGGTCACCTCATTTCCTCTTAGCTGAAGGCCGCGAGCGATATTCCTCGCCCTGGTCGCGCTACCCCCAAGGTCAGGGGGATAGATGAGGGAGAGAACGACGATTCTCACTTATTCATCAAGCGCGTTGGAAATGAGTTTGGAGTTGCTGCGTATCCATTCGTAGGTGGTTCGAAGTCCGTCCGCAAATTGCGTCTGCGGATCATAGCCAAGAACCCGCTTCGCTTTCTCTATCGAAGCCCGACGCCTGGAGGACTTGTCCCAGTCCCTCTTGGAAGTGTACGTGGTCCCAGTCTTGTTGTGAGTGACATCGTTGACCATCTTGGCGAGGTCGATGACGCTTGTCTCCGTCTCAGATGCTAGGTTGAATGCTCCTCCCAGAGCGCCTTCTATCACGCCTAGACGGAGGGTGCCGTCCACGATGTCCCCGACGAATGTGAAATCCCTCGTGTCTTTGCCTGTACCCATGACAGGAAGTGCCTTACCGTGCATCGCAGCCCAGATGAAGTTCGGAATGACGTTGCGGTACTTCCCGGGAACCTCGCCCGGTCCGTACACATTGAAGTATCTGGCCGTCGCGACTGGTAGCTTGTAGTAATCGAAGAAGTAGTTGCAGTACAGCTCCCCCACCAACTTGTTCATCTGGTAGGGCGTGTCCAGATGGATCGAGACGAAGTCCTCCCTTAGCGGCAACGGCGCATTGCTCCCATAGACCGAACAGCCTGAGGAGGCGAACACGAACCTCTCCACGTCCGCGAGTCTCGAGTACTCCAGAGCACGCAGCGTCCCCAGCCCGTTCACTAGCAGGTCCGTCTCCGGGTGGTCGACGCTGTTCTGGTTTGCAAAGTGCGCAGCCAGGTGGAAGACGTACTCGGGCTTGTAGCCGAACGCCCTCTTCATCATCTCCTCGTCAAGTATGCTGCCTTTGAGGAAGGTCACCTTCGAGTCCTTGGGGATGTTCCATTCGTACGCGGCAGAGAGGTCGTCGAGGATGACCACCCTCTCCGGTCCCGCCTTGATGAGGGCCCTGGCCAGGTTCGTCCCTATGCAGCCGGCTCCTCCCGTGATCAGTATCGTCTTCTTGCGATAGTGATTCAGGACCTCCTGAGAGCTCATCTTCTTCGTCATTGCTGAGGTGGCAGCCTCCTGAACCATTCTATGGTCTTCGCAATTCCTTCCTCTACGGGTACTTTTAGTTTGAAGCCGAGGTCCTTCTTCGCCCTAGTGGCATCAGGGGTCTTGACCTTCGTGGTAAAGTGCTCAGACTCCTTGTAGGTGACCTTCGAATCGTCCTTGCCGAGCTGCTTGAGGATCAGGTCGGACACTGCCTTGATTTCGTATTGCACGTCTCCGCCAAGGTTGTAGACTGCACCGATCTTGAATCGCTCGGGGATGTCTGCGAGGGTCCTGCAGATGTCGCCTACGTATTCGAGAGTCCGCTTGTGGCCGAGGTAGACGGTGTACGGTCTGTCGTTCATCGCGTTGTAGATGAAGTTCGGAACAAACCCTCTGTACGGGGTGACGTGCTCCTCGGGACCGTAGACGTTGAACAGCCTCACTCTGACTGTCTCCGTGCCAAACATCGCTGCCGAATTCAGGATCTGCATCTCGTTGACCCACTTGCTCATGGCGTAGTCGTTCATCTGTTTGATTTCCACATCGTCCATCACGTCCTCGCTCATGACCCCTTCGTAGTCCCCATAGACCTCCGCGCTCCCGAAGAAGATCATCCTGAACCGTTTCTTCTCCTGCATCCTGAGTATGTTCTTGGTCCCGACCGCATTCGTGTCCCAGAGGTTCTCGTAGTAGTCCTCGCCGTTCCACCTCCCGTATTCGGCGGCCGCGTGGTAGACGTACTCGAAGTCATGGCCTTCAAGAATCCTTTCGACCTGCCTGAAGACCGACACATCCGTCCTGACCGACTTCGGGTCGTCTGAGTGTCTCACGTCCGCGACCCAGACGTCGTGTCCCCTGTCCCTCAACTCGCGGACGAGGTTGGTCCCTATGAAACCGAGCCCGCCCGTCACCAGGATTCTAGTCAAATCGCCGCCCATCGCCGATGACGTCCAGGATTCGAGCGCTGGCGTGGCCGTCTCCGAAGGGATTCCTCCACCGCCTCTCCTTGCTCAACATGATCATGGTCTTCTCAAGAATCGTCTCAGGGTCGCTCCCTGCCAGGACGTTTGAACCGACCCGCAGCGTTTCCGGCCGTTCCGTGTTGTCCCTCAGTGTCACGCAGGGGACCTTGAGGATACAGGCTTCCTCCTGAACTCCGCCCGAGTCAGTGAACACAAGCCTGGCACCCATCAGAAGGCGCAGGAAAGAGAAGTAGCCTTGAGGATTCAGGAGTTTGAGACCCTTACCCGGCTTGAAATGGCCTCTACCTAAACCCCTCTTTGACCGTGGGTGGATGGGCCAGACAATCGTCAGTCCCGTCTTTTTGTGGACCATTTCCAGGCCCCTGAGAATCCTCTGCAAGCGTTCCTTTGCGTCTACGTTCTCCTGCCGATGGAGGGTCAAGAGAAGGTATCCTCCATCCTGCATTCCACCTGGAAGGCGGCCCACGCGCCTGGCAAGGTCGACGCACTCGGCGAGCGAATCGACAATCGTATTCCCTGTCACCCATACGCTCCTGGCTGAGATACCTTCAGAGATCAGGTTGCTCCTCGCGGTTCGTGTCGGCGCAAACAGGTACTCAGACAGGTGGTCAGTCAAAATGCGATTTGTCTCTTCAGGCATCGTGCTATCGCGGCTCCTTAGGCCTGCCTCGACGTGCCCGACCGAAATGTTCAGCTTCCTTGCCGCGAGCCCACCCGCCAGGACCGAGTTCGTGTCCCCCTCCACGAGAACGACACTTGGCCTTGTTCTGGCGAGGATTCTCTCGATGGCAATTAGCATCCCGCCAGTTTCTTCAGCGTGCGTCCCTGACCCAATGTTCAGGTTGTAATCGGGCTCGCGGAGGCCCAGCTGTTCAAAGAAGACGTCGCTCATGCCTGGAGAATAGTGCTGACCCGTGTGTATTACTGAATAGGGCAGTTGGCGTGAGTCCGCTTCTTTCATTATCGGAGCCATCTTGATTATTTCAGGGCGAGTGCCCACGATAATCATAACGTTCGTTGGGACTCACCTCTCGCGAACGACGCTTATCATCACCCACAGGATGACAGCGATGGCCATCAGTATCAGTCCGACGATGGTGGATGCGACTGCGATCAGCGTGACGTTCGTCACCACCGTGTGAGTCTCCGCGAACAGTGAAAGTGTCCACCACCAGAATCCCACCGCGACCAAGAGTGAGGCCATCCCCGGAACGCCGTAGACAACAAGCGGATGTCTGATTGACCAGGTCTTGAAGGTCGTCAGGAGAACGTCGAGCCCATGAACGAGGGGGTTGTGCGTCGACGAATCCCCGTCGTAGGAGACCTCGATCGGAACCTCAAGGATCTTCAGGCCTGCTCCGTTCGCGCGAGAGAGTATCTCCGTGCTCGCACCCATCCCCATCTCCGTCGGTTCTACAGTCTCCAGTGCCTTCCGACCATAGGCCCTGTATCCCGACTGCGCATCAGTGATGCCGCTGTGCGACATGACCTCCAACAGCTTGGTAATCGCCTTTGCGCCCGCGCGCCGGTACTCGGGCATTTGAGAACTCCCCTCCTCGGAGAAGCGCGATCCTATCACGATGTCTGCCGCGCCCTCTTCAATGGGCTTCGTGAGCGTCCTGATGACTGCGGGGTCGTGCTGGCCGTCCCCATCGAGGGTTACCATGACTTCGGCGTTCATCTCTCTCGCCCTCCTGAACAGAGAGGCGATGGCAGCCCCGTAACCCAAATTCCTCTCGTGACGGACGACATCAGCCCCAAGAGAAGCAGCGATCCTCCAGGTCGAGTCGGTCGAGCCGTCGTCACAGACGATTACTGCATCCGCTTGCTTCTTGGCCTGGACAATCACCTTCCCTATGCTCTTCTCTTCGTTGTAGGCCGGAATGGCCACTACCACCATCCGCACACTACCCTCTTGCAAGCGGTGACCCTCCTGAATCATGGGTCAAAGGGGTTCCGTTTCGTCTCTCGGGGGATTCAATTCGGTGTTTCACCTTGAGGGATGGATGCTCTTCGGTAAGACCACAGAGTGAACAGGAATCCGATGGCCGAAGCGATGAGAAGACCGAGTCCAAGATAGAAATCTGATAATATGATCTGACGCGTGTAGACGACGCAAATGAGCACCGTGCAGGAACCCATTGGAATCGAGGAACTTGCGGCTTTGTAGACCCCCCATGCGATGAGGGCGACACCCACGACGAACAAGACCTCGGAAAAGACGCCGATGGCCCAAGCGGTCTTCAATTCGCTCGCGCCTCTCTACTGATTGCGTTCCGTAATAGGTCAAGCCATCTGTTCTGACCATCAACCCATATGTCCGCCCTCTCCCCCCACCCCTCCAAACGAGACAGGGCGACCTGTCCCCCTGTTCCTGAAACAGAGCCGCAAGAAGCCTTCCTCAGAGGTGACCTGAGGCTCATTTTGAGGCACAGGTGACAAAGGAGGGGCCGTGCTCCACGAAGTACTTGAAGTGCGGGGCCGCGTAGCTGAAAACGACCGGGACAGTCAGCAGCGGGATGGCCACTGCGAAGATGACCAGCAGACGGGTCTGAGAAGACCGCTGAAGCCTCGGGATGTGGTCGACGAGCCAGACCATCCCGAACGATGAAACGAGCGGCAGAGGGAAGAGAAGGAGCGCCCTGTCGGAGTCTGAGATTGGAAACTGACTGACGTATCCCAGGACCCCGATCGCCACGGCCAGTGCGGACCAGGAGAGCAGGAGCCTCGTCAGGTAGCTGTCAGAGGCTGACCTGTATTGCCACGCTAAGACCCCGAGCCCCAGCGCCGCCAGCCCCACGACGGGCCCGAAGACCTCCAGCCAGTAGGTGGGGAAGACGCAGTACTGGCCGCCGACGCCTTCGGCCACTCCATGCAGGTACGCGTACGTGAACGGGGAGGCAACCAGCGCCCCCGCCAAGATCATGAACGAACTCCACCGCCACGAGCTTAGAGCGGTCCGCCGTCCGAGAAGGATGAAGGCCAGGGCCCACGTCAAGATGAAGAAGTCCGTCGTTTCAATGTGGGCAGCCCCAGCAAGCACCACGAGCGACAGGAACGCCCCAATGACCGGCTGCGAGGCCGAACGCCTGCGCGAGACTTTGATCAGCAGCACAGTCGCTAGGATGAGGAGTGGAAACGCGAAAAGGTTCGCGTGGAAATCGGCGCCCATCCTGTAAACGGCGAACCACCCGCTCGAGAACGCGACCGACATCGTCGCGACCCTCCAGTCCCTCGACTCCAGCGCGAGGACCCCCGTGGCTACCACAGTTGCGCACGCCAGGATCGCGGGCATGACCACCTCCACTGCGTCGGCAGACGCTCCCAAGTAGACGGGAATGCTAGCCACGATCGGGTAGAGGAACTCCACATAGTGCTGGGACGCGGCGAACTGCAGAGGCCCCGAGGCCACGACCTGGTTGATGTAGCCGACGTAGTAGTACGAGTCGTAGCCGAGCGGGATCCAGCCGTGCCCCTGGGTGAAATTCGCGTACCAGAAGAGACTCGCGACAGTCCCCACGCCCACGACCAGCGAGAAGAGCCAGACGCGCCTGAACCCCCTGTTCCCGGGGTCAAGAGCCTCCGACGGCTCAACGGATGGTGAAAGGTCCGATTCGCTCAAGGGAGAAGGCAGTTTCCGAGTCTACGAGCGGAGTCGTTCGCAGGACTAGGGGTACACCGAAGTCGTTGTTGTCGTGCCACCAGGCGCGACCACGATGAGGTAGATTATGAGCGCACCCATGGCGACGACTATCAGGAGGACGAGGGATGCTATCAAGGTAGAGAGGGCGCGTTTCCTAGAGATGACAGGGAACTTCCCTTCAAGTGCCAGGAGGAGGGAGCTGAACAGCGTTATGAAGTAGACCGGCAAGAATTTCATTTTACGATTGATATTTCTCAACTCGTTATTTAAGTCTGATAGACTCAGCACTAGGATTACCTTCCAAAAAGACCGACGAGCCCAAGGAACCTGCGTTCAGGGTTCACTTCAGCGTCACCGCCAAGAATCTGATGTATGCCCGGTCGTCCCTCCATCCGCGGGCGCGCTCATTCCCCCAGGACACGGCCGCTTCCGAGAAGCTCCGGGCTAGGCGCATCCCCTTCATTATTGCTGCGTAGCCCCCCTCGCAGGAATCCCTGAGGTTCTTCAGGACCGAAACCAAGGCCTTCAGGAGGTCGTAGCTCTGGAACTTCACATCCAGCCTCAGAGCCAGACCGTACATCGCCCTCTCCCTCCTGCAGAGCCTGAACCAGGTTCCCGCCCTCTTGGCTCGAGTCATCTGATTCCAAAAGAACCTCTTTACTCCGAGGTCGCTGGTATTGTCTGAAGGGCCGACCCTGGCGAGAGAAAGGTCAACCCTCTGAGAACCACAGGATCGGTCGGCAGAAGCCGGCCTCCCCAGGGAGTTCATCGCTAAAGCGGGGTTCTTTCGCTATTTAGATGTGCCAAGATCCTATTTCTTTCCCGGACTCGCGACTAGGGTCTTCTGCCTCTCAAAACCCAGGCAGCTAGCGCAGCCACGGTCAGTATCACGATTGTGGTGGCGCCCAAAGTCGCGTAAGCGAATGTGGAGGCAGCGGAGGTCGAGAGGCTGGTTGTGGTCGTTGTCACAGTTGTGGTCGTGGGTGATGTAGCTGTCGTTGCAATGGTAGTGGAGGATGTCACCGTAGCGGTAAAGGTAGTGCTGGAAGTGACGGTGCTGTACGAGGTCTCAGTCGAGACAACCGTCGTCGTTGCTGTAGTGGATTTTGTGACTGTCTTGGTTGTCGCGGTGGCAGTGGTTGTTCCGCCGGTTGTAGTCGTCGTCTGAGCCTGAAAGACCGCGATGAAGTGAGTCAGGATGATAGGACCGGTTAGTGGGGACGAGGCTGACGCCGTTATGTTGGCGGTTCCAACTTTGTTGGGCTTGAACGTCGTCGAAGTAGCTCCTGAAGATCCCGTCTTGGTTGGGTTTGGCGAGACGGAGCCTCCCGTGACAGTCCAGGAGACGTTCAGGTTCTGGACAGGCTGGCCCAGAAACGAAACCGATAGCGTCATTGTAGCTGTGCCATTGGTGTACATTGTGTCCGCTCCGTATAGTGTCTCCTCTGGAATGCTTGCAGTAAGCTGATCAACGAGTGGGCTTCTTGTGAGCTGGAGATCGACCTGAGAGGAACTCAGTCCCTGGGAACTGGCGGTGAGGACACTCTGGCCAGATCCCGAGGCAGTGAGATGCGTGAGGACATAGTCAACGCCGACTCCTGCACTCATCTGAATGGGCCCTCTGACCATCGAGCTGTTTGAAGACGTCACAGTGATATCAGTCACATTGCGTGCCCGCGCAGGATTGCCGTCGCTGTCCTGAAGCTGAATGACAAGGATAGGAGAGTTGCCGTAAGTTGAGACGAATGTCGAAGGAGGGGCGACGTAGGCCTGCAACCTTGACGGAGCAGGGATCACAGTCTTCACACTCACATTGCCAGGAACGAGAGAGGAAGTCAACGCGGTTATGCTTGCAACGCCCTGGAGTGAGCTTGTCGTGAGCGGGGTGAGCACGGAGATGTTCCCGGCTGGGATCGTGACATAATCGGGTATTGCGACAACCCCCGGCTTGTCGGAAGACAGCTGAACGATGGTGTTGGAAGAGGAGACCGTTGGCAGCCCCAGACTGTTCGCGATGCCGACTTCGAGCACACTGTAAGTCCTGCCGTCGGTCGGCAGAGTACCTGGGAGGAGTCTCAGGCGCAGTTCGTAGGGACCACAAGCACTTGTGCAGTGGTAAGGAGACACCACCGTAACAATCGCTCCCCCTGACCCGTATCCGGTCGAAGATGCGGTGATGACAGCCTGACCGTAGCTTCCGCTCGAGCGGAAGGTGCCTGTGGCGTAGATGTTGCCGGGATTGATCGTCAAGGAGCCTTGGTTGAGGTTGGCGATGCTGACGTTAGACGAAGAGAGAAGGGCGGTAACGGGAGTTATGGCCTTTGAGGGGAAACCTGCAGCGTCAATCAGCTCGACTCTCACAGTCCCGGTGTCCGCCCGCTCCAAAAGGCTCGATGGCGAGACGAAGATCCTGAATTTTGATGGGAATCCGCTTGGGGTAGCGGTTGTCAGTTGAGCATAGTCCGACATTAGGCCATGTGACGAAGCAGTGATCGCCGTGATACCAGGAGTCGGAGTGGTCTTTGCTTTGGCGACGGCATACTCGCTGCCCACCGGAATCGTGATGTTGTCTGGGACAGACGCAATATTCGTCTGGGAGGAGGTCAAGTAGACTGTCAGGTTAGAGAGGGCCGCTGAGGGAAGGCCGTTGGAGTCGACAAGCGAGACTACTACAGCAGAATAGGTACCATTGTCGGCGGGTAGCTTGGGCGGGATTATCGTTAGGGCAAGGCCCATGGCCTGAGATGGAAGAACAGCCACGGAAACGAGGATGACCTGTGATGCCAGAAGAAGCGACACAATGGTGACAAGCACGGCTCCTTTGCCATTCAACCTAGCTTCCTCCTGACAACTTGCCCACGGCCCAGACGATATTTAAGGCGGAGTCGTTCCATCTGGTCCCCCCAACATACGAGTGGCTGGATGAGAGTGGCGGGCCAGGAGGGAGTCGCTTAGTTTTCCAAGAGAATCCTGTGGAGTAGAAGCCCGGTGCCGTGGCGCGTGCGCGTATTGGTGTCCAGAATTGGAACCAGATTCAGATTCGAATCGGCCCGGACCCGCACGGTTTACTGTCAAGTCCAGACCCAGACTACTTCCCCAGCGTGGCGCCCTGGCCGCGCGCTGAGGCCGAGGACGTGTTCAGGGCCACGGCGGCGCGAATAAGAGTTTTCAGAGCCTTCTCGTTAACCTTGTCGCCTTCGCGGAAGTCGATGGCACGCCTCGCTCTACCCTCGAGACTAGAATTGAAGAGACCGGAGGGGTCATCCAACGAGGCGCCCCTGGAGAATGTCATCTTTACGACATTCTTGTAGGTCTCGCCGGTGCAGATCAACCCGTCGTGGGACCACACAGGTGTCCCCCTCCACTTCCACTCCTCTACGACTTTAGGGTCGGCTTGCTTGACCAAAGCGCGGAGGCGGGAAAGCATCTCTCCGCGCCAGTCGCCTAGCTCCTGGATTCTCGCGTCTATCAGTCGAGATGCAGATTCGACTCTCTGGGAACCACTCTTCTTCATCGCCTCGCTGAGCGTCCTTTGGCTGTATTTCCGTCTTAGCGCGCGCGCTCAACTCTCGGGAGCGCCGCGATTCATTCCATACTTCAGTTTCGCGGCCAACAGCAGAATCAGAAGGACGTCATTCACGCCGTTCCAAACTGCTAAGGACATCGACCCCATGAATAGGCCGTAGACCAGCCAGAGCGTCGTTCCAGTTAGATACAACAGGTTGAATGACAGGCTTATCTCTTGGGCGCTCTTGAGTCTCCAGACACGCAGAATCTGAGGAACCAGTCCGATCGCCAGGCAGAGTCCTGCCGCGAAACCGATTATCTCTATCTGCAACATTTTCCTGTCGGAAAAAATTCCCCTCCAAAAACCTTGAGGTTGCTGAACGGGCCCGGTGGGACTCGCCCCCATGTAAGGAGTTTTTCAGCACAACAAGTCGCGTTGGTCCTGGCGACCACGCGTCTTGAAAACGGAATGTCCGGGTACCTGATCCTTACTAATTTTGAAGTGTGCCGCGGGTCGGACTCTCCCCGACCCTTGGTCGGATTTGAGCGTTAGCTTACCGGTAGATCAAGGACGAATCTTCATCCGGATCTCGGATTCAGCGCGTCAGACTGGCCACATCCGTCGAACAGACAGATCCGCGGTAGCCGACCCTCATCCCCTTCTCAGTCTCCCCGATGACAATCCCGTCCAAGTAGTCGGGGATCTCGACCAGTGCGCCAAAGGCGTGGCAGGCAAGCGGGAAGATATGGAAGTCGTGGGTCACGATCAAGGATACTTCCTTCGGCGGGCTGATTCTCGGATCGAGAATCTCTCGAAACACATGGGGGCTGTACTCGGCGATGGAGGTGAGACCGCCCTTGGTGTCTCCCGCCCGCTGCCACGTCTCCAACATCTCCAGATATCTGCCGGACAATATCCATTCCTTGTATGCAGCGTAGTCAGAAATGGGCCCTCCTAGGCTGAGGCTTCCCAGCCGGCGGACGGGCCTGCCCTTCTCCCTGGCCCCTTCGGCTATGGCGTCTGCTGTCTCATGGCACCTTCGTTGGCCCCAGCCGTAGATGTTCAACCGAGACCCATCGCCGTCATCAGCGAGCGACCTTCCGAAGGCCCGTGCCACCGTGACGCCCTTTTCGGTGATGCCAACCCCGTTCCACTCTTCCATCGGGACGTTGCGAAACGATATCCTCTCCGAATGCCTGACTATGACAACCCTTCTGGTCCCAGGGGAGAGGGAGTTGCAGAAATCCAAGACATTCTTCCCGTCGGAAAGCTTCTCGGTCAAATTGAAATTGGCCTCCGAGCGCGAGCTCGACGGCTGAGCCAATTCAGCGGCACCTCCAGAGGTCTTCCTTGAACCAGTCGTACTTCTTCACCAGAGCTGGCTCGGGGCGTGCTTCGGTCGTAGGAGGTACAAAGTGTCTTATGTGTGGCAAGTAGTGGCTCAGCTAGACGTCGAATCCAGTTTTAGTTGATTCACATATTCTGTGACAGTCTTATGCGCAGGGTTGGTCTGCAGAGCTCTGAGTTCTATTGTTGACTGATTCTCGTGGAGGATTGTTCGTAAATTCGCTAGCAGTGCACTTGGTTTCTTTACAGTTGGTCTGTTCGCTTCCGACACCACAGACTGATGATCACATATGATCGTCAAATTGCCGAACTTCGGACCCAACTCTTTGAAAGCAAATAGCACGGCCTGAATCTCCGCATCGTCGGACTCATCTGCATTGGTTGGCTCCTCATTATGCTCGCCAGTCTCTTCTACATAGTATCCTACGTAGGCTTCCTTCGGCAACTTCTCGTCATGCATTCCCTTGATCTTTGCGTCGACGTAGACGCGGGCCAGATTCCTCCTACTTCCAGGCATCTAGACGACTGTCGACAACCGGCAGATTTCAGTCTTTCAACAGCGCTCGCTCTTCGACAGCAGACACTTCAGCTTGCCCATTTCCCTCTGTTTGGGGGTTGCAGATATCTGACGGGGTGTGCATCCTTGCGCCCTCACACCTTTTGAAGCGGGCCCGGTGGGACCCGCACCCAAACTACTTCTGAAGTGCGGCACCCTGTGCGAGAATCGTTCTGTAAACCCGGTGGACTTGCATAGCTTCCGGCCCTGCCAAAGTGCTTCGGCCTCAGACTAGGTTCGAATCCGGTGGGGCCAGCCCCCAAACAGGTTCTGAAAGTGGATTTCAGTCGGTGGGAAGATGAGTGCAAGATGGAGACGCCCTAGCCGGGCTTAATCCGTGCATTGTAAGCGCCCCAACTGGGGACTGTCGAGACTGCCCAAGCTAGTCTAGTCGGGAGTCTCCAAGCAGGTAGGCCCCGAGCTGAGGTAGGAGTGTTCTGCTCTGTCCACACGAGAATTGCCAAGTCGATTAGAGAAACCGTAAGTAATCTGAATTTCCTCCACCTTCATTAGGGGGAAAGTTGGCTCAGGGTTTACGCTTACGCCGTATTATCGCAGTTCTGTTGCTTATTGTCCTCACATCTTCTGCGTTTATTGTCACAATCGCTGTGCCTTCCCCAACGCGAGCAGCTTCCCCGCCACAAACGGGCTCTTCGTCTCTTGATGATTTTACCCAGGATACGAGTCTCAACACTAGCCTCTGGCAGGCCAACGGACCTCTGGGGTCGCTCGTGGGTCCAGATGTGTGCATACAGTGTGCGGTGGTTCCGCTTCAGCCCACGTTCTCATCCTCATTGGGGATGGGAATTGCTCAGGCGAACGGCATGTACGAAGTCGGAACAATACAGAGCGTCGAAGACTTCACGCCGCCCTTCACCACGAGTGCAGTGGTCGAAGGAACCGTCTCCCATGGGATGACTTTCGTCTTCTCCATAGTCTCTGCGGATGCCAGTGCCGGCGTTGCGATATACGGCGACCTGAACTCAACCAACTGCAGTCACGAGGGCAACTGCGGTGACCCAGCTGTTTGCGGTATCACGAACCCCCTGGCCGTCCCGGCCTACCCTGCCGGGCAGTGCTACTATGGCATTGATGTCGACACCGCAACAGGCAATGTCTTGGTTTCTCAACCGAAACTGTATCTGACACCGAGCCTGGATGTCTTCTACACTGCAGAGATCTCCGTCAACGCTTCCGGGTTCGCGCAATACAGCATCAGCCAGGGAGGGCAGGTCCTAGGAGAGTCGGGTACCCAGATTGGAACGGGGCCATTCTACTTGATATTGATGCAGGGGGAAGGATGGCCCGATTCCGGTACTGGACCCAATCAAGCGTACTGGAAGTCGGTCTCGCTGAATTCGCCTCTGACCTTGCCTGGGCTCAACGTGTATCCCACCGAATCGAACTTCACAACCATGACCCTGAAATACGCGGGTCAGGATCTCTCCTCTCCGATTCATGTCGCCGTCGTGAAAGACACGAGCTTCCCGCTGGGGCTCAATGTGACGCTCAGGGCCCCGGGGACGAGTGGTTACACGAAGACTTTGGACCTGCAGCCGTCTGACACCGGGTCTTCGACCATCATGCTCAACGTCACTCTCGACTGCGTCACGGGGAGGTGCGACCAACCGGGAGGGACGCAGCTCCCCCTGACTCACGATGTGAACGTGACCGCTTCAAGCGGGAGCTACAGGCAAGAAGACACAATACGGATTCATCTCCTGAAGGCGAAGTGGCTCGTGATGCTGTACGCGGCCGCCGATAACAACCTTCAGTCTGGAATCGTGAACAACATGATAGAGATGGCAACAGTATCAAAGTCGAACAACAACCCTGCCGTCGGGATGCTCGTGCTCCTCGACCTCCTGACGGGTGGTAGCGTGCCGATGGCGGCACCGGGAACCACTCCACAACAGGCCAACACCATCCGTCTCTACCAAGCCGTGAACGGGACCATAAAACAGATAGGAGATGACTGGGAAGAGACGAATTCGAGCGACCCCGCCACCCTGCACAAGTTCATCGATACTGCGATGACCCTCATCCCAGCCGACCGTAACCAGCTTATCATTGCGGACCACGGCGGCGGGATAAAGGGCGTCGCATGGGACGAATCGGACGGAAACCGGCCCATGCTGATCCCGCAGCTGGCCACAGCCCTGAATGGTATCGCACCGAAGCTGGACATACTGAGCTTCGACGCATGCCTGATGGCGCAGGTGGATGTGCTCTACCAGCTGAGGAACTATGCGACCTACTTCACAGCGTCCGAACGCACCATACCTAACCCTGGGTACGCCTACACCAGGTTCCTCACTTCACTCCTCAAGAACCCTGACCAGTCCACGTTGGACTACCTCAATGTGATCGTGAGCACATATGCTGCCAAGTATCCGGAGGCTGCGACAGGGGGTGCGACGCTCGCCGCCATCGACCCTTCGATGCTCGGGGGCGTTGTCTCCTCACTGAACACCCTCTCCGGCATACTCGTCCAGCACTATAGGATGAATAATGCAGTCTTCAACGCAACGATGCTGCTGGTGCTCAGCAGGTCGGTGTACGCAGACGCAGGTTACCCCTATGTCGACATCCGAAGCTTCGCTCAGAATATTCTCCTCAACCCGCAGATAACCGACCAGAGCGTCAAGAACGCGGCCAGTGCGGTTATACAGGCAACGAAGGCAGCAGTGATTGCGAACACGACCGCGAACATAATGTACGAGGGGCTGACCGTGTTGCTGTGGCCGCAGGCGAACGTCCCGAAGCCGCTCTATCAAATGTTCGCGGGCCTTGATAATCAGCTCAGCTTTTCGAACTCCGCCCACTGGCTGCCTCTGGTACAGTGTGTCAACCGCTCAATGTCGTTGTCAACGGCCGCCTGGATCCTAGTGCTGATGGTGCACCATGGCCATCAGCTCTTCCTCAACGTCTATGACTCCACGGGGGGGCACACGGGGATCAACCCCTCCCTGCTGAATGAATCCCGTGAGGAGGTCGAGCTGATTCCTGGCTCATACTACTTTGAACTCAACAGCAGCGCCACGCTGATCGCCCTCCCTCCCGGCCTGGGGAGCTTCAGGACCGTTGTTGACGGCACTTCCATGACGGAGGCGAGCGAGCCATACACCCTCACGTACACCGTGGTTCAGAACGGGACTGTCGCTTCCACAAAGATCGTGCAGGGAACAATGAGCCAGTACACGCTTCAGTCCGCCAACGTGACGATTCAGAACGGGGTCCTCGCAGTGGGGGCGACGACGGTCACGAACTCCGCCGCTTCGACCACAACATCGACCTCGTCCACGACCTCCAATACTTCAACCACCTCGTCGACGACGGCGACGTCATCGTCTTCTTCCACATCGGGCAAATCCTCCGGAATCCCTGAATTTCCGGTTCAACCCGGCATCGCTCTTCTGGTCACTATCGTCATCGTGATGTCGTACTTGTTTGCCAGGCGCGGCCTTCGAGCCGACAAGCTATCCCAGACCTAGCATGCAATTCTCTGTGTTGTGCGCGCGCCAGAATCTAGCTATTCCGGACGGACAGAGGCTATTCTGAGCTTATCTAAGGCGGGCCCGGTGGGATTCGCCCACAGACAGGTCCGAGAAACGGATTCCGGTTGTGTCAACCAAGATTGGAGTCACTTAGGCGGGTCGGGCACGGCGCCTCTCTTCAGCTTGACCGCCGCTCATGCCTCTGAGCACCGCGTTGAGCACATCCAGCCTTCGTCTGTTGACAATCTCCGCGTGGAAGGCCGGTTCCCAGTGTTCCGAAACGACGTCGGACACAATTTGGACAGATGCAGCCTCGACACTCCTGTAGGCTGCGACCGCAAAGACCGCCGAGCTCTCCATGTTGACGATACTGGCGCCCGCCCTCAGGTACCGCGCCACCTTCCGCTTTGTCTCCCTGTACGGCGCGTCTGTAGTCCACGCATCCCCTGTGACGTGTTCGATACCGCATTCGCGGAGAGACGCCTGTAACACTCTGGTCGGGCGGAGCGACGGGCGGAACCGCCTCACTCCCTTGAAGTAGTGCCTGGAGGTCCCTTCATCGCTAAAGGCTCCCTTGAGCACTACGACGTCGCCGGGCCTGAGTCTCGTGTCGATTGCACCCGAGACTCCGACTTCGTAGATTCTCTTGGCGCCGTAGGCAATCAGCTCTTCGAGGTTCATCGCAGCCGACGAAGCGCCGAGGAGCGCGTGCACAATCGCGACCTCTCTGCCTCCTACTCTTCTGGTCCACAGCCTGTTGGAATAGATGTACCAGTCCACTGGTAGAGCTCCTCCTTCAGAGGTTGCGGCGCGGAAGATCCTGGAGTCATACGTGAATAGGACATCTTCAGGCACCCGCAGGTCGCCTTCCACCCTGCTGAGGCGCCCGGCGAGGTACCTACGGAAGTCTATCGGATCGAAGAAGACAACGTCCCTCAAAGCCGTCAAGGCCGATGGCTCAGCTCTGGGCGCTCTTTTAACGGTGATTGGCTCCTCTGTCGCTCTGCCATCCTTGCATCAATGCCTTCATCTGATTATTGCTCATCCTGCCGAATGGAGGTTGGCCCGGTGGGACTCTCCCCCAAACAGGTTCTGAAAATGGATTCCCATTGGATCTATCGCATCCCCCAGAATCGCCTGACCTCCGCCAGGTCAGTTCCTCTGTCCGAAGAATTCCATGTGGAAGGCTGGCGGCACCTATCGATGAGATTCAGACCCATTGGGTTTCGATTACTGCTATGGTGCCCATAAGCATCAGGGCCGAGAAGGAAGGGTCAAACACATCGATCGTGTAACCCCTCGATGCAAGTGCCATCAGCCTCTGAACCATCCCTTCGCCTCCCGCCAGACCCGTGAGCCTAGCTTCGAAAACTTTTGTTCCGTCTGACTTGAAAAGTCCGAAGATTCCTGACCTTGTGAACTCGAACTTCCCCTGCCTGTTCCCGTCGGCGTCCTCCAGCCAGCAGTTCGGAGGAGACCATTTCTGGTGGGGCCCGCTGCCTATCACGTTCAGCACGTTCTCGTACTGGTCGCACACTTCGAAGCTGCCATGTGTAACGTGCATCTTGTGATTCACCCTTCCCTTCGTCACCCCCTGTGAGTCACAAATTTCGAAGCTCTGGTGGAGCGGCTTTCTCTTCGCTACGTAGACAACGTCTCCCTTATCATCCTTCAAGGAGATGTCACGGGCTGCGTTCCCCTGCCCTCCACGTTCCGTTACGGCCGTGAAAGTGGCTGAGGGCGGTTGGGCGGAAGCGCCCCCCACGGGAGGCCTTTCGGGCGGGCCCTGCTCCACATTGAGAAGAGCCGCACCGCATGCCACGCAGAAAGCCGACTGGTCCTCGTTCTGCTTGCCGCAGCGCGTGCAGTACTTCGACATGAATCATTCCAAGAAATCTAGTAACTAATATTCTCAACGGGTCCGGTGGGATTCCGACCTGATTGGGTTCTATCTCATTCGATTATTGATGCTCAAAACGGGATTTGAGGCTCGGAAACGAGGTTCTTCCTAGAGTCAGAATCAACGTGGGCCGTAGTCGTCAAACAGAAGAGCAAGCAATGAACACGTCCGTGGAGAAAAAAAGAAGAACCACACCACCCGCTCGCGGCCAATCTCGGCGCGACAGCCCAAGAAGGGTAGCGACACCGCCTTCCCGAAGACAGACTCTCGTCTCAGGAGAACCGCAAGTGGTTATTTCGTTTCTTGCAGGGCTTTTTGGTTGAGATAGTACCTTCCGTTGATCTCCATGAAGATCGTTGTCTTCCCCCTGCGTCGCTTCATGATTCTCACGAAGAGTCTCGAAAGGCCCAGTTCTTCGGCGGTCAGGGCGGTCTCCGGACTGATGGCCCCTTTCGCTTGGAACGTCTTGATGATTTGGCGGATTCTCTCTCCGCCCCAGCCCTCCAGTTCATCTGGTCCGCGTTGGTCGGATGGAGCAGACGCAGATTCAGTCTGCGTCATGGCGGGAGCCGAACCCTGCTGAGTGGGTTGGGTAACCCCGGCCTGGGGCTGCTGCTCTTGGAGACTTGGACCCTGCGCCATGGCGCCAGAGTCGCGCAGACTCGCCTTGCCTTCATCTGGGCCGACAACTTTGTCGCGACCCGGCCCCTCTGGAGGTGCATTGCTGACCGCGCCCTCTTGGGCACCAGGTGCAATCCGGTCCAGCCTCACCGTGTAGTCGATTGTCTTCTTTACCGTGACCGTCACCGGGATTGAAGGGTTGTACCCTGCGGCGCTGGCTCTGATCGAATAGTCGCCCTTCTTCGGGTTGGTGAAAATGACTTCACCGTTGTTCTCTGTAGTGCCGGAGAGGTTCTCGGGACCATCGGCCGAGACGGTCGCTTTTGGAATAGGCGAAAGCTTCTGTGAGTCTTGCACGGTTACTGTGAGACTGCGTCGCCTGTACCACAGGAGGATTATGAGGAATAGAATTATGATGACTACCGCTACTGCGATCCAGATGTCCACACTAATGCCGGGTGGGCTGGGACCCGTGGAAGTAGACGAGGTGGAAGCCGTAGAGGTGGAAGTCGTAGACGAGGTAGAAGTGCCCGAAGTCAGCGAGACAGACATCCAGTACGCTTGATTGGGCCCAGGACTGGCAACGGGTGCCCCTTCAGACTGATCTAGTATGACGTAGAAAGGACCCGTTCCGACTTGGGCAGTCGACACGCCTAGGACCTGCCCTCCCTGGCTGACACTGTATTGGGCACTCCCTGAAGCATCGACGGAGATTTGTATCGTGTAAACTACGTCCACGCTTGGTGTCAGGAACAGTTTCGCCCCCTTCGCCCAACTCCCTCCGCCCGTCCCAGTCTTGGGAACGATGCCGTAGTAGCACTGGTTTTCCGGGATGGCAGGATTGGCTGGGGTACCGCAGGTTGCTGGGTTGCCGCAGTCGCCCAGATTGCTGCAGTCGGTCTGGTTCAGGTTGCCGGTTATCTGAATGCCCCTACTGGCGTTTGCCGAAGCAATGCCGAAGACAAACGTGTGCCCGTTCGAGACGGTCCCTTCAACCACGGCATTCACAGAAAAGGGCGGTGTGAAGGACTTGACGCTCTGAATCGTACCCACTTCGAACTTGCCATTCGCCTGAGCAATCCCCATTCCCGCTGAAGAAAAGGTAGGTGCCAGTAGAATGAGGTCACAGGGGCCGCACTCGTCTAGCCCAAAGACCGATCCGACAGTCCCATTGATCTGCCACAGGCTTGCATTGAGAGTCGTGTCGCGGGTGAAATCATCGTGCAGCGCAGGAGCTGCCTGAGCCCCGGATTCTGCTCGTGTTGGGGAGGGCGCGACTACCAGGGTGACAAAGACAGGGGCCGTAAGGATAAGAAGCGTCAGAACGGCCGCAGCACGGCGCAACTGCAGCGGCCGAACCAAATTCACGGGCAAGCGGGCGAAATTAAGATTACTTAGAGCTTCTGTCCAATGCGGGCAACGACGCGCGCAAATCGCTTAAGAGTCACAGCACTCTGGGTGCCTTGGTGTCCTGTCACGAAGTGTAGTGCAGCAAGGACATTTTTCTCTCAGATCAGTGACAGGGAAGAGCCCATCACTACTATTCCATCAACTGATTTGGATTACCTATTCGTCAACGGTTTTGTTCTGAAGACAACAAAGCAGGACTACGACAAGGGAGTGGAAGGTGTTGCAAGATTGTCTCAAGTGATCGCTCAAGTGAATGCCGAGAAGGCAGAAGTAGAACAAACGAACGAAGCATTGCAGCGCGACGTGGGAAAGGATCACTCGTTTCTGTTTCATCTTGAAGGAAAAGAAAAGAAGGATGAGCTGCGTGAAAGGATCCAGAAAGAATCGGCTGTTATTTCCGGAGAGGAACCCGAGCTAAGTCAGATGGAGGCAAAGGTGAATGAGCTCATCCAAGAGAAATCCACGATCGATCTGATGGTGGCTTACGATGGAGGATACCTGTCTCTCACTGGTCTAGGAGCTTTGGTGTCCAACGATCTCAGTGTCAGGGATTACAGAGTGGCTGATCAAGAGTTCTCCGATTTCCTGGCAGAGATTAAGGCGACCTATGCCGAGTTGCGATCCATAGCTGACAAGGCTCTTTCCTACGTGACTTGGCTCAGACCTGCGATCCCTTGGACAGAGGATGAAGAGTACGCGGAAGATGATCAAGGGCATCCTGCATCACAACTCCTGTCTTTGCTGTGGAGTACGGCAATAGGCTTAGCTAAACTCCAGGGTGATCCTAGCCAGATTGGATCCAGGTTCGTTCAGGCCATCACCGCTATCCGGAACCTCAAGTCCACGACTTCCAATAAGCTCATGGCCGCTGAGATCATGACCGCAGCTAGCAGCCAGGATCTTCGGAACCTTGAATCCGTCTTGGGGAATCTGGACGAGCAAATAAGAAAACATTCTGTTCCCAAGGAGCTATCCGTTGGAGTTGCCGCTACAATCATGGCAGGCAGGAGATTCGATGGAACCTATCCGCTCGATCGGTTCGCTCAGTTTAACGATTTGACTTCGTCAAAAGAAGCTGCCTCAATACTAGCTGTGATGAATATTCCATATGGTGTGCTGAGTGCCAAATTCGACGACTTCAGATCAATGTTCACTTCTTGGGGGTACATGAAATCGGAGGATACAGAGATCGCCTCGGCCTTCCTTGCAATCGGGGAACTGAACGCGGGCGAAGTAGCGGGAAAACTGAAGTACATTGTGGAGCAGCTGAGGAACTACCTGGAATATCCGTTGGTGGCAGCCGCAATCCTTGCTTCGATACCCGTGTTCGAATCGCACGAGGTCCTCGATTTGATGGAGAAAGCGGTCACTCTGCTCTCTGGCTATTCCACGGGATTGGAGCGATCTGAATTGGTCGCCTTGGCGGTCAGGATGATTCATGGAGTCCGGAACGAACTGGTGAAAGAGATTGATCCCACTGCCAAGGTTACGGAGACGCCAGTGCAATTCACTTACGGGTCTCACCCGGGCTTCTTCATCACCTACTATCCGGTAATCGTAGCTCACTCGTACTACCACGCAACATTCAGCGGGATGGGAGGCTTCCATCCGGCTCACAGCCACGGGGTTGGAGGATTCGCAGGTTGAGCTCTCCCAGAAAGATCTTCGGAGCAGTATTGTCGATTATTCTGATAGCGGTCGCGTTTGCTGCCAATGTGCCTGCGGTATCAGCATATCAGCCGCGGACCGGTGATTCCTTCAACTGCTCTCAGACGATCACTGTGAACAACGGCCAGGGCTCATACTCGGGGTACACGGATCAAACCCAGACGTATGAAACGGAGAGGGTGAACTCTGTCAGTGGAGGCGATGTACATGCCTTCTACAGTTATTCCTATGAGTATAGCAACAACCAAGGAGGTTCCAGCTCAAATTCATCATCTGGCAACTTTGTGTGGTCGTCAGGCAATTACACGTACGTTAGTGGGACAGACAACCAAGTCGGCTACTCAAAACCCACGTATGTCTGGTTTGCCATGAACTCCTCACTCGCGGTTGGAGAGACTTTCTACATTCTGAACACTCAGTTCTCTGTGTTGTCGAAGAACTACACCATCAGACTTCCTACAACGAACAACACCTACGTCCAAACGATCGAAACCAAAGGGACGGGTCTGTATCAGCGGAGCGACGACTACGGTCTCTTCACGGCGTCGTATACTTGGTACGCGTACTTTGATCCGTCTAGTGGGTACATCGTTGGTTACAACTACGTCGAACAAGACAATGGCCAGTATCAGATGCAACCTGGGAGTTTCACGTACACCGATACCCTCTACGTCACTTCAACCAGCTACAGGCTAGCGTATACGACTGCGCCCCCTGCGAATGCCAGCACAGATCTCTCAGGATTAGCCCCCATTCTCATAGCGCTTGCAGTTTTCCTAGTCATCATCGTACTCATCGTCTATGTCGTGATACGAGGAAGACGTAGAAAGACTCTTCCCAAGCACCCGTACACTCCATACACTTCCCCTCCGGCTCCGTCGCCGACGCCATGGGAATCCAGGGTAGATTTGGGATCAAAGCCGCCTCAGGAGGTTGTGATAAGGGACGTTGCTAAGGTGAATTGCAAGTACTGTGGAACCTTGATTCCAACCACGGCCGATACGTGCCCATATTGCGGAGGGCCCAGGCGCTAGAACCTGAGCAGTGGAAAGAAGCCTTCGACATTGGCAATCGATAGACGGTCGCCCATCACGCTCAGGGGGATGCCGATCAGTCTCAACGTGTGCGATGGGGCCGGCACAATAACCAACAAGTACTTCAGAAGTTACCAGATGCCGGATTTCGAGAAGATATACCTGCCAGACAGTGTGAAGCCCTTCTCAAACGTGAATCCGATCGGGACCAAAGAGCTCCTAATCGACGACAACAGGAGCGCTGTTAGCAAAGAACCCTACGTGACCATCGACGGCACTGACTTCTACTTCTCTGTCAAGGGAATAGGCTCGACAACCAGCCCGTTCAGCCGCCAGCTCTTCACGAAAGAAGAGATCTGCAGCCTTCTCAAGGGTGGTCCCACTAAGGAAAAGATCATCAATACAAAAGAGAAGGAGATGAAGTTCCCGAGGTTTCTTACCGGTGAGCTGTGGTCCAGGGGATGTCCCTATGGATCCCAGGGACTCGAATTTGCGTCCATCGCCATGAAAGCAACGGAAATGTCAGACGATAGCACGACGTCCATTCACGGGTTCAGGGTTGCTCCTCTGGTGAAGATCGTCAAGCTGCCGGGGGCTCTCCAAAAGGAGGTCACTCAGGTGTACTGGTACAGGAGGTTCAAACAGGAGATGGTTCAGGAAGCGAGGCTAATCCCGTCCAACGTCAGGATCTACTTCCATTCAGACTGGACCATCGGGGACGATACGGGGGAGCTCTTCGACTTCTTCCGCATAGACAACAACGACGAGGCGATGAGTTTCCTGAAGAACTTCGTAAAGAGCGGAATTGCGATTCTCACTTTGTTCGTCAGATCCATGAGTGACAATGGCAACGGCACGTACAGCGGGTTGGACTTCTACGACGTCTGGCTGGACAAGGACGCTGTGCTAGCTCCCGATGGCACGATCTTTTGGGCGGATCTGGAAGGACTGCAGACGATGACAATCGAAGGAAAGGACAGAGCCGATCTAGAGTTCAACCTAGAGGAGAACATGGAGCACCAGATATACAGATCCCTCTACGAGTTCATGTACGCCTACGAGCAGATAGAAAGGGAGCGGGTCAGGAGGTTTGGCTACATAACCGACAGAAAGACCCAGTTCGAATACCTCCTGAAGGATGCACTGAAGGATGACGAAGTCGTCGACCTCCATCGCAGTCGTGACAGCCTTGAGTTGGTCATAGGCAACATCCTTGGAGAAGAGAGGCTGGCAAAGAGATTCACGATCTTGGATTGGTGAATAGCGACAGGACACGGTGCAGCATGAGGATACGCATAAATGGAAACGAGGGGACGTAGAAAGAGGCCTATGAGCGGTAGCAAAGGCGTCCAGGTGGCAGAGATCAAAGCCGTAGATGGGCAACTTGATGGTTTACCGAAAGGCCTGTCGTTCTTCGATCCGCTCCTGGGTCATGAGGTCAAAGAGGCTCTTGAGTCCGGCGGCGAGGTCTTCGTCTCCAGGAATCCTTCAGGAGAAAAGAATGGGCTGTTCATTTATGATAACTATGAAGCGGCAGGAACCATCTTCACGAAATCCAGGGAAGTTTTCGATCATTTCTATCAGATGAAGCCTTTCAGCTACATCTTCTCAGAGCTTGAGGTGGCAGAGCATCCCAAGGAGCTCTGGAACATCTGGCAGATGGACGTTGACAAGGCTCGTTTGGACCACAGATTCAAGCATCACGTCAGCATGGAGAGTAATGTCGAGGAAATAGAACGCTTCATGGCCGCCACGCAGCCTGAGACAAACAGACAGTGGATCAGCGTTGCTCTCAGGAGTGGGGACAAATGCTGCGTCAGCAGAGTAGCAGGCAGAATCGTGGGCATTGCATGGATGACCGTTGTCGGTGGAGTAGCAAGATCGCATGGCCTCTACGTTGAGCCACACTTCAGAAGAAGGGGCATGATGAGAGATAATCTGCAGGCCAGGCTCATCTATCTCAAATCAAGGCACGTCCACACCCTGGTCAACGAGATTGCCGAGTCCAACGTAGCATCCGCCAGCCATGCTGCAAAGGCCGGAGAGGAGATCGTTGGCAAGGTCTTCCTGTACACTAGCCCGGATAGTACTGCGCCTTCCTGATCGCAGGAGACAAGCGCGCGCAACCTGGGAATTGCGTTCAAGTCTTAAATGTCGTAGAATCTCAACGGAAGCTTATGTCCGAGAGCGGATTCTGCAGCAAGTGCGGCGCACAGCTGCAGCCTGGTACCGCCTTCTGCCCGAAGTGCGGCGCTCCTGTCGGACAGACCTCAAGCCCCACCGGCACTCCATTAAGCGGCATCGACTCGCTAATCAAAGAACCTACCGCGCAGAGCTACTGGATTAGACGTCTCTTCGCACTCGTCATAGACGTCATCATCGTTGTCATCATTCTTGCATTGGTCGCTGTGTTCGTTGCGATACCAGCCTTCGTGCTATCTGGAACGGCTGGGGTGGTCTTCTTCTTCGTAGGAGTCTTCTCGATTGCAGCTGGGGTCATCATCTTCTTCTACTTCGTCGTCGCCGAAGTGATGAGGGGAGCGACCTTCGGCAAGCATCTCCTCCACCTGAAGGTCGTCGGGCCCAAAGGGGGGAACCCAACCTTAATCGAGTCTCTCGTGAGGAACGCCAGCAAGATCTACTGGCTCCTGCTCCTCCTTGATGTCGTCGTAGGCCTGGCCACCTCGAAGCAATACACTCAGAAGTTCAGCGACAAGATGGTCGGCACTTCGGTCGTGGACTGAGCGTAAGGAAGGCTAGACGACCGAGCCGCCAAGCGGGCTTATTCCGTCAATGACATATTCGTTCCGCGCAGACGGCGGACGAGTTCCTTCATTAGGTTCACTCCGATGTCAGGATCGGACCGTATAAGGCCCAAGAACGCCCAGGCAACCAGTACATAGCAAGTCGTTGGCGTGATCGCCACGACATCCGCGGATCTAGGCTGGTCGTCGATTAGGGTCATTTCACCAAAAAAGTCACCCTTCTTGAGACCAGAGATGGTCTTGCCCTTACGCCGCACCTCCACGCTCCCGTCGGCTATCAGGTAGAACCCTACGCCTGTCTTACCCTCCTTTACGATTGTCTCTCCTGGTTGGAAGGAGCGCTCCACGCATCGCTTGGCGATTGATTTCAGTTCCCTCTCCCTCAAACCTTTGAATAAAGAAACAGACCGGATCATGTCAACCGTCGGCCCTTGAGACTTCTCGGGCAATCATGTAGTTCTCTAAGCGGACGAGATTTAAACTCACTGCGCCGGCCGTCCCGATTTCATTCGTGAATGTGGACAGTTGGTCGAGGTGGCAGAACAGTCCAGGCCCGGTGAGGCCCGGACCCAGACAGGTTCTGAAAGTGGATTCCTGGCATTGTCAAGCCATGACAGCAACGCCCATTTACGAGCTCAAACCCATTGCGGGAACTGTGAGTGACCTGCACATGGCCAGGAATCTGGGATACTCGATGATTCTCTCGGTAGTTATTACCGCGGTGCTGTTCTTCCTAACATTCTGCTTGTCAGGCTTCCCGACCATCTCTCCAGTAGATTCACATGGATGCAGTCTATCCCACGCCTATGGTTTCCCGATTCGGTTTATCTTCTACAATGCGGCCTATTCTGCACAGACTCAGTCATGCGGTCCCAATTTCTGGTCCTTTGACCAGACTGGTCTGGCTGCTGACCTCGCGATTTGGCTGGCGGTCGCATTCCTGTTTCTCAACTTGAGGTCGTATAGAGTCACTGTCATCCCGCCGTAGTCGTCTTCCGCGGGGTAGCGACGAGAATCAACGGGCCGGGTGGGGCCCGCACCCAAACAGGTTCTGAAAGTGGATTCCAGGCGAACCCCTGCTAAGAGAAGTAAGAAAGATATTGAATTACCGAGATCGAAGCGGCGAGTCCGAGACACAGAACGAGATAGATCTTATCAGATCGCTTCCCCTTCAGCAGGGTCGAGTAGCCGACAAAAACTGGGAAGGCGGGCAATAACAATCTTGGGATGGAAAGTGCGGGAAATCCAACGAAGAACAATAACGGTACGATTACTGACAGACAGTATGCAAAAAGAAAAACTCTGCACTTGAGCTCCGTCTTCAAGAGACAAAATGCCCCGAGCAAATAGAAGGCTTCGAACAGCAGGTTCCTGACTAGCCAGTAGGTCGGTGTCAGAAAAACCCCAGAAACCGCCCAAGGTTGGCAAGTGAATGAGCCCTGTCCGCTAGGACACAACAAGTAGTAGGCCTGCGCCAAAGGGTTTGCGAACCCTACTCCCCATGGCGACTCTAGCCGCACAAACCCAAGGTAGTCTCCCGTAGCTATCTTGAACCACAGAAGTATCAGCCCGCCCGTTACCAACGGGAGAGTGTAGAAGAGCAGGTTCCTCAACCGCCCTTTCGCAAGGAGGGCAAAGAGGAACGACGGAAGCGTCCAAGCGAGATTGAAGAAAGTGAGGATGGCACCGCTCAAGCCTATTGAAGACCTGATTACGCTATCTCTCATCAAAAGCAAGAGTGAGGATGCGAGGAACACCAGCGCGACTACGTCAGAATACGCGACCGTCGTGAAGACTAGATACGTCGGAAAGAGTTCTGCGAATAGGGCTGTCTTGTAGCCGAATGCCTTGTACAGCAGCAAGGGGAAGACGAAGCTGAGTGAATTTGTCACGAGAAGACCAGAGACCCACGCATTCCCAATGAAAGAGTAGACGAGTTTGATGATAGCTGGGTAGACCGGAGAAAAGACGTAGGGGGCTGATGGTCCATATCCTTGCGTCGCTATGATTTCGTAGTAGTTACTGTCCCACTTGGTGCCCATCCCCTGAAGTACGCTGGCCGGGTTTTCGAAGAAGAAGACAGCGAGGATCACCACCGCTTTTCCGATAGCTAGAACCAGGACGAGTCGGAACACTCGAGAAGCCCATAGGCTTCGGAGTTTGCTCGGGATGAGGCTTGTCAATCGGGCCTCCCAGTTCATGTTTCTTCATTGCTACCACGGATTGGTTTGATAAGCACTCTAGGGTGCCCTTTATCGGGCCCTGATGAGATCCTGTTCACTTCGTCATATCTGAATCCAAGATTGGTTCTTCAGAAGGCGCCATGGCCGGGACTTTGCAGTTCAGGTAGGCTCCCTAACCTACGAACTGACGAAAGGACGTGGCGGGCCCGGTGGGACTCGCCCCCCAAACAGGTTCTGAAGGCGCGCGCGCGCTGCAAAACGTCAACAAGGGTAATGCCATAGTCCGACACGCTCTCCCGCTGAAGCAGGCAGACTTGCTTTGACGAACGTTATCACCTGAGTGACGTCGGCACCGCTCACGGAAATGGTTCCCGATGAGGGAGAAGCGGTGTACCCTGCCACGCTTCCGACTGTGAACGAGTATTGGCCGTTCGGTATGTCCCCGAACGATACGCTGTTGTAGTTGCCTTCTGAAGAGGTTCCATTGAAGGTCACCTGCCATACCGTAAGAGTTGGCAAACCGCTCTCTGTGATCGTGACGGTGAAGATGTCTGAAGCAAGGACAGTGAATCTCGCTGATAGGCTGTTGGTGCCGTCGGTGACGGCAATCGTATGTGGACCAGGCGCAGAGGATGGGACTACGAATGCGCATCCGAAGTTGATGCTGCCGGATGGGTCCGTGCTACAGGCGGGCATAGATGCGCTCGAACCGTCGAATGTGAGCGTCAAGATGCTCGAGGCAAGAAAACCAACACCCCAAATGTTGACTGTCGAGCCTACCTTTCCAGATCCGGGAGTGACGAAGATGTATGAGATGACTGTGAATGTCGCTGTCGCGCTGTTCGTGCCGTCAGCAACTCCGACTGTGTGAGGACCTGAAACGGACAACGGGACCATGAAGGTGCAACCTGAGTTGATGCCCCCCGTTGAGTTAGTGGAACAGGAAGTCGGCATACCTGTGCCCGAACCGTCGTATGTGACCGTCAGGCTGTGTGAAGCGATGAGACCGGCGCCGGTTATGGTTACAGATGTGCTCACGACACCCGATGAAGGGCTGACTGTGATGGAAGCGACAACCCCATTGGCTGGGATGATCGGCACCATCACGAACACCGATGACATCAGGATCAACGCCACAGTCACCGAACTAAGCGACCGGTTCACCAGTTCGCACCCCAAGCGCACCAACCATCTTCGGTCGGAGGATGAACTCTGGACGATATACAGGTTGCCTGGAAGAACGTGTGGCGTGCGGCTACGCGGACCCCTGGCTTCTAGGACTTCCTGACCAATCGTTAAGGTCAGCAACCCCTGCGGGCATCGAGAGTAATCCGAGGGACCAATTCCCTGTTGGACTCCTCAACCTTCATAGCGCGCGCTTCAGCTCAAATCGAGTCTTTCCAGGCAAACGGAATTCATTCTGACCTAATTGCTCGCGGGCCCGACGGAAGTCGCTGCTATACAGGTTCGATTATTCCCAAGAGGGATCGTATCCCGTTTTGCAAAGTGCGGCCCCGGAATAGGACCGCTTCGATGGTGGTTAGGTCCTTGGCGTCTGGGCAGAGTTCCGCTCCTCTGTTTGCGTTTATCCAGAACTCCTTACGATAGCGGGCGCGTTAAAGGTGAAAGCCAGCCTCTCCATGGCATTCGGCGCGGGACAACAGTTGAGCAACGCCCCGGGCGGCATCTTCTCCCTGTCCAGACGGCTGCTGTTGCGCGGGAACATCAGGACGCTAGCCTTGACGAGCATGATCACCGGGATCTACGTGAGCATGCTCAACACGATACTCCAACCCTTCGTTGTGAAGGACCTCGGCTTTAGCGTCGTCGTCCTGGGGATCCTCGTGGCCGTAGGAGCGAGGCCCACAGGTATCGCTAGCTCCATCGTCCAGCCGTTTGCAGGATCACTTGCCGACCTTCTCGGCAGAAGGCGGTTGATCGTCGCCGGGAGCGCGGTCGGGGTCTGCTCCATGGCGTCATTCCTGATTGCGGCTGCGTCCCACAGCTTCATCCCGCTTTCAATCGGCTACTTCCTCCTGGGGCTCTCCTTGCTCGGCTATCCGGCGTCCCAGGCTACCATCGCGGAGAGCGTTTCCATGGACCCAGGGAAGCTGAACATCGCGTTCAGCGTTGTCTTCTTCTTCACGCAGATTCCGGGAGCCGTCATGCCGTTCGCTGCCGGCTTCCTCGTAACATACGCCGGATACGTAATCCTCTTCGCCGCCGCCGCGGTTCTCGAGTCGGCGAACCTCTTCGTTCTGCTCACTCAGCTCGAGGAGACGCGCCGGAACCCGGAGCTTGCGGACGGCCAGCTTCTGTCGGACGGTTTCTCCATCCGAAGGGCGGTCCAGATGCCAAGCGGGTTCGCCAGGATCTTCGCGCCCTTCGCGCTGGACGCCTTCTCCTTCGGGCTCTGCGGTTCGATAATCTACGGCATGTGGACGGATCAGTTCGGGTTCACCCCGGCTGACATAGGCCTGATAGTGGGGGCGCTTTCCGTCTCGATACTGGCAAGCCAGTACGCCGCGGCTAGACTCCTCCTCAAAGTGGGAGCAAGGAAGACTCTCGCCTTCTCAGAGTTCCTGACAGTGTTGG
>Ga0208039_1000225_pt1 | contig 49401 bp, 44 predicted proteins | sample June2015DPH_20_1_2_FD_184722 | JGI IMG/M metagenome (GOLD analysis project Ga0208039, IMG submission 184722) | Peatland microbial communities from SPRUCE experiment site at the Marcell Experimental Forest, Minnesota, USA - June2015DPH_20_150... | ecosystem: Environmental > Terrestrial > Soil >... | reverse complement strand
AGAACACCATGACATTTCGATGAAGTACATGAAAGACAAAATCGCCGCCATTATGAGCAACCAAGAAATTCTCACTGCACTTGAAGCAAATTAGACAGTCCGCGTTGTCGTCGCTCTTGCAAAATCCCGATTACGCTCATTGATGGGTTGCTGAGCGGATTCGCGTTGACCCCCAACGTTGGTCAACCGCAATTGTTCGTATCCACTATCATTCGTTCTTGTCCCATTCTCGTCCATCCGCCTTGCGCAGCATCTTCGGCCAGCTTTGTCCTCGATGCCGATCTGCGAGAATTTTCCGTTCTTCCATTTATTGGGGCTTCCCCAAAATGCATGATTGCTGTCCGACGTGCGGTCTCCACTTCAATCGCGAGCCGGGATATTTTCTCGGTGCGATGTACATCAGTTACGGCTTGGCCCTCGCCTTCACCTTTGTTCTTGGCGCCGCCCTCTGGGCCCTGACCGGTTGGCGTTTGGACAGGATTGCAATCTGGGCGGTCTTGTTGTTCCTGCCCTTCGCCCCCATGCTGACGTTTCTTTCACGTGTGCTTTGGATTTATCTCGATCAAAAGATCGATCCAGAACCCTTCTAGGAGGTGCTCCAATCAATGAACGCAGAGCATTCTTGCGCTCGCTGGCGTTGGCTGGTGAAACATCCCCATTACGCTCAACACCCGAGCTGACGGGCGAACTGACGGCGCCGCAAGCTTGTGAAATCGGCTGGTTACGACAGTCATTGCAAGAGGTGCATCAATGTGAGAGATAATCCCTCGGAGGTGCAGGAGGAAAGCATGGTTGTCTCCAGCTCGATCACGGGACATATCAATGGCCCGGTCACTTGGCGAGAAGTCACTGTGCTGGCGATCGTAGTTGTAGTGCTCTACTACTGCAAGCGCCGATACAAATATTAAGGCCAATCTGTTTGTCTTGTTAGGTCGCTCAACTGGCGAAAAATCCCGATTACGCTCATAACCGAATGGTTCTGAGTGCTAACGCCTGTTTGCGTCAACCGCGCAGCGAAGTTGCTATCTCAGAGTCTCCGTCCCTAGGATGGCGGAGTGAACGTTACCTGCCCCACGATCCTCTTTTCCGTCGGCTGCCCGCAATTCATGAATGGGGTGTAGCGCCACTGCAAGAACGCTTTCTTGGCTGCATCGGCTAAAAGCGGATCGCCCGTCATGATCTCGGCCTCCGAGATTGTGCCATCTTTCGCCACGGTAAGTCGCGCGCGCACCACGCCCCCAACATGCTTACCCTTTGCGTTCTCCGGATACTCGGGCTCGACCCGTGTAATCAGTTTGCCGTGCGTCGTCTGTTCACCCGGTTTGGCGCACATATCCGCGTGACCAACAGGGTCCCAGAAGGGATATCCTCCGCTGCCGAAGAACCAAACGTGACCGTCCACTTCAGCGTAGAGGCTTGTCCACATCTCGGATTCGAATCCTTCGAATCGTTGATGCTTCTTGCTGTACGACGTACGGAACATTTTCGCCTCGGGAAGGGGCCTTAGCGAAGCAGGTGCGGGCTTTGGAGGAGGGTTCGGTGAAGACCCACCGCAAGTGACGGTTTTAATCGTTGTCTTTTCCGCCTTATCAATCGAGTGAAACTGCCTCAAAGTATTCCACTCGAAATACTCGAACTCATCTGCATACTGCGCTTCCACTTCTGGCGCTTTGTCCGCGCCAAACATTTCAGCAAACCAGCTCGCGGGGATTCGGAAGCTTTCCAACGCCGCCTTCACCGCCTGATCATCGCCGGTTTTATAAGCGCGGAACGCCTCCTGATATTGACTCTCGAATGGCGGTGGAGCTTCGACACAGTTGTCTTTCGACCTGCCCGCAGAGAAGCCCAACACTGTTGCAGTCGAGAACAGCCACAGCGCCGCCGCGATTTGAATTCGATGCATATACGCTCCTGCTTCGAATCGACGAGTTGGAATCACGCTTTGAGATTCTACCTCGGGCTATTCGCTTCGGCCCGCTGAAGCTCAGATGAACGTACTCATGGTCAGCCACGCACGTCGGGTAGTCAACTCCCAAGATGCGGAACCTTTGACCGATGGTTGACGATAAATCCCGATTACGCTCAAAACCCCTCAATGAGCGCTAACGCCTGTGTCTGTTGAAAAACTCACTCACCGGAAAATGGTCGACAAAACTTTGCAATAGGAAGCCCTACAAACGACGATCTCCGTTTTGGTAGACATTTTCTGTCTCCCGAATTCCGGCTATTTTGACAAAACAGGAGTTTTTCAACAGACACGCCTGTTTTCGTCAACTGACTGACCCTAAGCCGAACGTCAAGATGTCTGCGTCTGGGATCGGTCTCTAGGGTCTGCGCTCAGTTTCTGGAACCGGGAAAGTCAACTTTAATGGTGGTCTCGACCTCGGCGGCTTGTTCGTCGTTCACCATCTCAACGCGGTATTGCCACCACCGGACGGCATCCATCGCCGCCTGCACCAGCTGCGGCGGCCCGGATATGTACTCGAGTTCCCGCGGACGGCCGCTGGTATCGATGATTGCGTGGAGCAGGACCGTGCCGCGTACATTCGCTGCATCCGCGTCCGGAGGAAGCTCCGGAGCCACTCGATAGACCAACGACTTTGCCTGGGCCTCACCATCGACAAAAACGCGGAGAGGAGCGGCCTCTGAAGAGCGGGGCTGTTCCTGATTTTCTGGCAACGACGCGTCCACGGTCTCCTTTTCGACGTCGGGCGCAACCCACACCGTGAAAGTCACATCCGCGTCCTTGTAGCGGCCGGTGATCTGCCAACAGCCGAATACCGGAATCTCGATGCCGCCCATGATCCCTTCGCCGGAATAATCCGGCCCGAACCCGCTGCTCTCGAATGTCTCGGTGAACACGGGCGCAAGGCCGTCGAGTCGTTTGCCCGTAACGGTGAGCGGATCGTCTCTTCGGCGAAACGGTGGATTCGTACGGCCCCACGGAAGCTTGTTGCCATAGGCGAAATCGTGCGGCCCCGCCGGACCTGATCCTCTCCATATTCCGTCACGGGGCAACACCGTCCACAGCTTCTCCGTGCCATACCAGGCCCCACCGCCAAACTCCCTGCCATACCAGGCCCCACCCGAAGACAACTCGCCGTGACCCGATGTCGAAAGCTTTGGAGCGAATTTTCCGTCCGGCAGGGTGACGTGGCATGAGGCCGGAGGTTTGCCGCCCGAGGCACGGTGACCCGTTTTCGGGGTCGGTTCCTGTCCCGAGGCGAGCAGTGCTGTGGAGGCGAGAACAACGATCGTTGCGCGCTTGGCGAGGAGCATGAGTGCCCCCTTGGAAAAATCGGAGATACAACTATAGATGATCAGGGCACCCGTTCGGTGGCGTCGGGCTTTCTCAGGGACAGCCGCCACACGGAACTCGCACGCGTGTCCTCGGCTCAGGTGGCTCACGCCGAAAATTGTATGCGTCGTTCTAACACCCCGCAATCTCCCTGGCCCGAACACAGTTGGCGTAATATCCCCATTACACTCAAAATCGCCTTCGCCCCGGTTCTTTCCTCGCCGCAAAACGGGGTCATCCCCAACCATCGGAAGCATCCTTAAATTTCTCATGCTCGGTTAAAGCTATCGTCAAGGGGGTGGCCTAGGCTTGAGACATGGGACCCGCCCGAACGAAAATTTTAGAAGCTTGGATGGGGCGCGCTTCATAATGCATTGACATCTCTGAACCCGAGGGTAGGCCCAAGCGTCCTTACCGTGTCGCACCCCTGCTATGATTCCAAGCCGTGAGGGGGGAATCAATGGGAAACCTGTCTGGAGTGGTCCAGCAGTTGAGCAAGGAACGCAAACGACTTGCGGACGAACTGCACCGCGTAACAGCCGCCTTGATCGCTTTCATCTTTTCTCACCTGTAAATCTGGTTGGCCCCCACGGATATATGTGGCTGTCACATTCCGTTTCCTCCCTTAGCGTTTTTTCCTGTCGAATCGGCGCGGCTGTAATCCACAGAATCTGCCCAGTGGAGAGGCTCTAAATTCGGCATCTTTTGCCGCTTGGCGTTCATGGCTTGCGCGGGCTTGGCGCGTGCGCTCACTCTCTGTCGCGTCGAGGGCTTTCAGTTTGAGGTTGCGAAGCCACTCCGCAAACTCTTCGTCGCTCATGGTTCGCCAGTTAGATTCATTCATCGGATTCGCCTGTTATGACACTCGTGTTGGCAATTCAAGCTTGAGCAGACGTTGCAGCGGTTCTGATGGCAAACCGCAGAGAGTTTTGACATTAGACGGATGGAGTACTTTCCTGGTCGCGGACTGCCTTTTCCATTCCGCGTCAATTTTCCAAACGATGGCTGAAGGCCTCGACTTTGGATTAGAGGAATCATGTCGATTTCACAGCGTCAGAATTCTAGCCCATCGTGACGGTGGATAACCCAGCACGCGTGCCTGTTCTAGGGCTCGCCTATCTTTAATCGACGCCATATAGCGCCGTGAAAATTCGGAGACGCAGCTTAGGCAAATCGAAGCCAGGGCTGTACTGTACATCGGTATCCGCCCACCTGCACCGCAGAGTGAGCACTGTTTGGGGTTTAATCTTCCTTCGGTCACCGCGTAATCCCGCCCGTCACAAGCGTCAGAATTCTCGCGAAAAAGAGCAGCTTACCCCCATAGATGAAAATATCTCCGATACTTATAGTCGCGGCCCATCGGCGTAGTCGGATTCGATGTCTATCGCAAAGATACTGAAATTTCGTATCAGGACAGACGGCGCAGTGAGTATCGTCGGGCTTGAAGTTCCCCCGCAATGGCATTCTTCCACCATTCGCGGCCATAACGAACAGGTTACCGGCACTCCCTGCCAGCATGATCGATATAGCAATACGGGCAGCGCGATCACTAAACATGAAAAACAAAAGATACGCCACCACGCCGTTGTAGAGCACGCGTCCTACTAGGTAGCTGTACATGCCATTGGCTCCCTTAAATGCGTGCAGCGACTGAACCCTTTCGCAAAGGAAGTGAATGCTTCACGGCAAAAAGCGCTAAATCCAGCCGAGTAGAAACGCGCAGCTTTCTGAAAATACCGTTCACACAATGCTTTACCGTTTGTTCCCCGATTTTGAAATACCGCGCAATCTCCTTATCTGAGTATCCCGCCACAATGGCGCCTACAATTTCGAGCTCTCGATAGGTCAATCTAAAACTCTCCTCTGCGGTCAATCTAAAACTCTCCTCTGCGGTCTCTTCATTCGCGTGCTTGGCCGTTGCCGCGGAGACAATTTCTAACTCCTGCGCGCTCAGCCCACATGCGGAATGCCATGCTGCGGAGTGCTGCGGTCGGCCTCGTAGTTCTCGGTAATTCAAGCAGACCATGATGACCGTGAAGGCGAACCCAAGCAAGAGATAAAGATAGAAACCCCAGATACCGAGAGCACCCATCAGGATCCAAGGCAAAACCAAGAGACAGGCTCCCAGAGCGGCAAGGCTGCCTTTGGAGCTTTGACCGTCGCTCATGGTTCGCCAGTTGGATTCATTCATCGGATTTGCCTGTTATGACACTCGTGCTGACAATTCAAGCTGGAGCAGACGTTGCAGCGATTCTGATGGCAGGCCGCGGAGAGTTTTGATGTGAGCCGGATGGAGTAATTGCCGGGACGTGGCGTGCCTTTCCCATTCTGCATCAATTTGCCAAATGATGGCTGAAGGCTTCGACTTTGGATTTGAGGGTTCATGTCAAAGGCATGCAACTAGCGAAAGGATTACATGACGGATTTCGCCAAGGAGTCCGATCACTAAGCCAAGAAATAAGATCACGTCTCCAATACTGAATACAGGAGACCAGCGTCGCCCTATCATTCTGTATCGATCACACAAAAAGCGCAGTCTGGTGTCTGGAGAAAAGGCGACATGCCTGCCATCATCCATGAAGTCCGTAAAGTTTCCTTTCACCGGCATTTGCCCGTGGTTTGCGATCATTGTCAGCACATTGCAAACTGCGCCAAGGCAGATCAGTGTCCAGGCCGTATAAGGAACGGTTTTGGCTGTGCATAACAGAATGAAGATGAGGATGAACGCGCCTAGATGCAAAAATCGCCATGCTTTAGCCGGGTTCATGTTGCCCCCTAAAAATACGCTTGCGATTGTACCAAGGAAGATCGGGCGGAGCTGTGAGGCTCCGCCCATGCGTCTTGCTCTTTATTGCGATACGCATGCTCGCATACAACCTCCCTGAACTGGGAGGAGCAGCGATTGGCTGCGGCGATGGTGGCACGCTTGGGACGCTCAGCGCAGCCACGCCCGCTAAAGCTTTGGCCTCGGACCTCAGGCCGCCGAGCACGTCCTTGAACTGCTTTGCTACCTCGCCCTCAAGTATGATTATGTGTTCGGGCTGAAAGTGGATAAAGACTCGGCCAGTCACTGTCTCGTGGTCTACCGCCTACGTAAACTATCGGCAAACAAAGAAATCCACGAGGGCAGGACTTTCTCAGGCTATTGCAACTTCGCGTACTCGGCTTTGGCTTCCTTGAGGATGGGAATGTCGGGGTCGGCGTTGGCGTCTTTCATTGTGGAATCTGGTCTCGCTGCGCCAAGAACCTTGTTCTGGCACTCTTTCGCTGCCGATAGCAATTTGCTGAACTCAGGAGTTCCACGGAGCTTCACGAGTAGCGGGTCGGTTTGCAAAGCCTCGTAGGCACAATAGTTCTGTTCAATGGCTGCTGTCAGCAAGCGTATGGCGGCATCCTTCTGCCCGCAATACATCATCGGCTCCGCCAAGTGAAACCACACCTCCGGATCGAGTTCCGTCATGACCGACAATTCGGCCTCCCGGGCAATTTTGTCCATGTCAGAAGGTCTCTGTGCTTGGGTGCATGCCACCATTAGCTCGCGGTGGTAGTAGGGATTCTTCGAGATGTGCTTCGCTCCTTCTCGCGCCTCGGCAATGTTTCCTTCCGCCAAGTGAACGTAAGGAGTCACCCACGCCGCCCACTCCGATCCTGAATCTGGGTGCACAAAGTCCATTGCCCGGCCCGTCTTGCCCATTTCCAGAAACGCCCACGCGCACGAACGGAAATGGAAGTTCCCCGGATCGAGTTTCCGCGCCGAGTCGCACTCCTGCGTTGACTGGTCCAGCATACCCGCATAGCGGAGCACATAGCTGAGCGCGAAATGTGCCTCGGCGCTCTGGGGTCGACGGCGCACCAGATCCTTAGCTGCATCATAAGCCCGGCGCAGTTCGCCCCGTTCCACGCGGTTCGTGATCAAAAGGCTCGCTGCCGCCACGCGGTTCGGATCCAGCGCAAGCGCGCGCTCATAGGCTGCATTCGATCGCTGGAACATGGCCTCGCCACCCGAGCCGTAAATCGAATCATAGTAGTACCTGAGTCCCAGCTCTTCCCACACCGGCGCGTAGCCCTGATCAATCCCGACGGCCTTCTCTAGCAGCGCAATCGCATCCCTGTTAGGAGCGGGATCATGCGGAACGGCAATGCTACGCAAATACAAGTCGTATGCCTCCTCGTTCTTGGGACGGGTCTCCGCCTCTCCAGAGGCCGATAGTCCTCCAAGTATGGGAACCAATCCCTGTCGTACCCTCGACGTAATCTGCTCCCGCATCGCAATTCTGTCCGATGCCGCAACACTGATGGTGTCTCGCCAAACACTGCGGTCATTAGCAACATCCACTGCTTCTAGCGTGACCTCCAGCTGGTTACCTTCCGTGTGGTAGTGTCCGGTTACAATGGAGGTCGCCCCCATCTCCCGACCAGCTTGCCGCAAGTCCAAGTTCGGCCCGTTGTATTTGCTCGTTTCAGCAAATGGACGGATCGAGAACGACGGCACATAGCTCAGCGTATTTGCAATTTCATCTGGCAAGGCAAGCCGTAGAAAATCAGTTTCCTTGTCGGAGCCCGCATTCTGGAACGGCAACACCGCGATCACCCTTGGGTTTACAGAATCAACCGGGCTGACGGCGGAATGCCGAGACTGCCAGAGGAAGAGGGCCATCACGATTACGGCGATAACGCCAACAGCCACCGCAGCAGCGACCCATTGGAGCAGTCTTTTACGAGAACCGAGTGCCGACTCAGTCACAGCCGCCGATTTATGGGTGTCCGTGTCCCGCTTCAGCCGTTGCAGGTCGGCTCGCATCTCCGAAGCGTGCTGGTATCGAAGGTTTCGATCTTTCTCTAGACACTTGTTGATGATCCTTTCCAGTTCGGCGGAGAGGTCTGGATTGAGCCGGACGGCGGGCGTAGGAGCCGCGTCCAGAATGGCTTTGAAGATGACTCCTGAGCTTTCCCCACGGAAGGGCAACGTGCCTGTAGCTATCTCGTACAGCACTGCGCCAAAGGAGAACAAATCCGTTCGGGCGTCCAACTCCTTGGCACGGACTTGCTCTGGTGACATATAGGCGACCGTCCCCAGTGTCATTCCCGGACTGGTGAGATGTTCTTCGGCGAGAGTTGTAGCTGTCTGAGTATTCTGTGCGGCTATCTGGCTGGCAGAACTGGCGGGAAGGGCAACCTTCGCCAAGCCAAAGTCGAGAATCTTGGCGTGCCCGCGCTTGGTTACGAAGATGTTTGCGGGCTTCATGTCGCGGTGGACAATCCCCTCGGAGTGAGCAGCATCCAGTGCATCCGCAATCTCGATGGCGAGAGACAGAATCAACTCCGTCTCCATCGGTCGCCCTGCGATGCGATGCTTCAGCGTCAGCCCATCCAGAAACTCCATGGCGATGAAAGAACGACCATCGTGTTTGCCGATTTCATAGATCGTGCAGATATTGGGATGGTTCAGTGCGGACGCAGCACGTGCCTCGCGGCGAAAGCGTTCAAGCGCCTGCGGGTCATGAGCAACATCCTCTGGCAGGAACTTCAGCGCGACGAAGCGCCCAAGTTCGGTGTCCTCAGCCTTGTAGACCACACCCATCCCTCCTCCGCCGAGCTTCTCGACGATCCGGTAGTGCGAGATGGTTTGGCCGATCACTGGAGCAGAATCTTAAGTCTGTGAAACAGCCAAGTCAATGAAAGCCGTGGAGTTGCAGCGCCTCGAAAGGATTGTTGGCCGCGATATGACTCGTTGCCCAGGCCAATCAGCAACACTCTGCTTTTCAGGAGCACCGTGGGAAGCGGTGCCACTTGGTCGAATCGCCTTCGCCCAGGACGCTGGGAGCCCAGCCCGTTCCTCTCCTCCCGTAAAACGGGGTCATCCCCTCGCACCGAAACCCTCGCTCAAATTCGCTCGCCCGACTTTAAGCTATCGTCAAGCCGGGTGGCCATCTAATTTAGGATGGGATGGGACCCGCGCGTGAAAAAATTTTGGAAATTTGAAATTGGAGTGGGGATTCGTTCTCGACAGGTCTATGTGGTCGAAGTTAAGGGTTTTGGCGGTTTGACCGTCCGTTTTAGCATCGGTTTCTTGGGCTTTCTTTTACGGCATAGTAGTTCCGTAGCTGGTGCGTTTGATCGCTTCGCAATACATGCACGTCTTTCCCAGCCTAACGTTCTTCTTAGCGTGCTCTTCCACCCAGCCATCGACAATTGATTGATCATGGGGGTTTTTCTGCCATTTATCGTTGCACCAGTGCTGATCAAGGACGTTATGCGTCTCTACGGTTCCGAATGCCGACAGCTGTTGCTCTAGCCATCCCCGCTGTACATGAAGAGAACCACAAATAACAGCGATGCGCTGAGCACCCATAGCATCTGCAATCCAGCTAATTGTCTGAAGCCAATACTGCTCTCGCATCAGAAACTGATAGCCCATGTCCTCTGCGAAGAGAGCGTTCCTCAACTTCTCCACTGTCCTAGGATTAACAGGCACATCCATGTATACCCACGGAATGTCAAAGGGGACATAGTTTGTTGATCTAAGGAATTCAAAGCCCTGATGTTCCAGACCTAGCCCGACGAGGGCACAGTGACTTTCGTCGAAAACTATGTCAGGTTTGAAATCCTTAAGCAACTTACGAACCCATAGATGATGCAAAAGCTTTTGAGCTTCACCCCATTTATTTGTTGGACAAATTCCGAGAGCCCCTGCTTCTGGCGGGTTGTCAAACTGATAAGGATGAATGGTACCGATCAAGAGAGTATCCACGGTTCCCCCGATTTAGAGAATTCTACCTCTCGCTCATGAATTTACCCTCCGTGGACCGTCGACCACACACACCCCAAGCTGAACTTGCTGTCCATGATGATCGGTACACAGAGGGTTCGCCCGGTCGTGCTTCCACTCTTCTAAGGATGACGGGATTCCGGCTGCAAACGATAAACGCGGGAATTGTTGCGCCTACGCGAAGAAGCCCGTGAATGCTGGAAGTACATCGTATCTGACGAAGCGGTTTATTTCCTTAAGTCGGTCCATAGAAATCTCGAATGCTCCCATGTATTCGCCAAAAAATACGTCCACGGTGATTTCTGGTTCGAGGCCCACCGGATGCTGGTAGGCATCGACCAGCGGGAAATGCACTTCAACTCCATTTTCGAAATGCCGCAGGTACCTCTCCCAACCGGCGAAGGGAAAGCGGATATTGAACGAGTTCCCATTAACAGGGATCGCTCGATGTTTGTCCATTGTCCAAAGCTCATTTAGTTGCCAGAGGGGAAGGTCCGCACGTGCTGGTAATCAGCCGCTGGTTGGGCCGAAGTCGTAGGAAGGGCGGGGATTTGCGCGTGTCGCTGGAAACCAGGGACTATGCGGAGCCCAGGTCGGATCTTGCAAGTGAGCTTGTCATTCCGGTGGATATGATTTTTGACGAGGTTAACAAGAAAATCCAACGATTCAGCTCCAAGGGGAGGTCTTGAAGGTATGGCGCTCTACAAACGCGGCAAGACTTGGCACACCGATTTTTTCGTTGATGGCCAGCGATACCGACAATCGCTGCACACTTCTGACTGGCGAGAGGCTCAGAAGGAACAAAAGAAACTTATCAGCCAGGCTGAGCAAGGCAAACTCGCACCTGCGCGACACCAGTTTGCCAAACTTGGTTTCGCGGACGCTGCTGAGCGTTACATCGAAAGCCGGAAGCTGGAGTTGTCAGAAGCCAGCATCAAGAAGGAGCGCCAATTACTCGTCCAGCCATGCATTTTCTTTAAGTCTGAGCTATTAGCCCGTATCAGCGCAGAGCGACTGCTCGCTTTTAGGGAGTGGCGTGTCGGGCAGAAAGTTGGCCCCGCAATCACCAACATGGAAATGGGAGTCATCCGCAGGATTCTCAAGCGGGCGAAACGATGGCATTTGGTCGGTGGGGACGTGAAGCCGCTGAAGGAACGCCGTACTGTGGGCCGCGCAATGGCACTTGATGAGAAGCTCAAGCTGCTGCGTTTGGCAGCAAGCAATCCCGATTGGCAAACAGCACGGCTGGCCATGACGCTCGCACTGAATACAACGATGAGAGGATGCGAGTTGAAATCGCTGCGCTGGCGTGACGTTGACCTGATGGGAAAAATGCTGACGATCCGCAAGAGCAAGACGGAGGCGGGTGAGCGTGTAATTCCGCTGAACAGCATTGCCTTTGCTGCCATTCTCGAACTGCGCGAGAGGGCCAAGGGTTTCGGCGGGCTTGAATCAGGTCATTTCGTATTTTCAGCCTGTGAGAACTCAATCATTGACCCCACGAAGGCCCAGAAGAGTTGGCGCACCTCATGGCGTCACCTCACAAGTGCGATTGAGTGCCCCAAGTGCGGAAGGATTCAAGCTCCCGCTAACGAATGTCGAGACGAAGAATGCAAGGCCGACATCCGCGAACTAAAGAGTCCGACTGCTGGACTGCGCTTTCATGACCTGCGCCATCATGCCATCACTGAACTGGCCGAGTCCCAAGCAAGCGACCAGACAATCATGGCTATTGCTGGCCACGTTTCGCCCCGGATGCTTGCCCGCTACTCCCACGTTCGACTGGAGGCAAAGAAGAATGCGCTAGACGCGCTCTCTCGACTCGATCCCAATCGACATTCCTCGCAGGCTGAAGCGCGCAATTCGGCAGCCGGACAGGCGGGTTACGACACAAGTCACGACACAAACGGCAATGCGAGAGAAACGGTACCTGTGGAACTGTTTGAAAGAAATGGTAGGCACGAGGAGACTCGAACTCCTGACCTCTACCGTGTCAAAGCTAATCTATTCAATCCATTCAACAACTTCTATCACTGCTAGGGACCGCCCAAACCCTTGCAAATACGCGTAAGGCGAAGTTCCAACGGATTGAAGAACGGATTGGAAAGTGAGTGTCGAGGGTAAAGCGGGCAAGTGGAGTGATCACTTCCTACAAGCCGATTCCCAAGGAACATCATCCGTTCTGTACGGGGATCAACTGAAACCCGAGTTGAGCGGCTTGTCTGCGGAGCCGAAATTGCGCGCGTTTTAGAGCTTCTTCGTCGCAGCGGTGAAAGACACTCTCGTTATAGGCTTCCCTAGTGGTAGTAGTGGAACGCAGCCAGTGACTGTCGGAGCGCGAACAAGTGCTCTGGGCGATAGTCACCCTCAAGCGATTTCGCGATCGTGTCCTCACTGCTCTTTACGCCACCATGACAGAGCTGAGCTAAGGTCACGGGATCTCGTTCGCCAGCGAGGATTGCGTCCAGTATCCGGAGGCCACTGCCGGAGAGAAGCCGTAAGGGATCGCTGACTTGGTTGTTTTCAGCCAAGACTGGCCGTCATCACATCATCAGGCAGTCCACGGCTTTGTTTAGTGAGTAAACCTCAGCGGTTCACTGGCTTCGGCGAGATTTCATCCAAGGTAAGATTCAATTCCAGGACGTTCACCCGCGGCTCGCCCAGAAATCCGAACTGCCGCGACTCCGTATGCTGGCGCACCGCTTCGCGCACTACGTCCTCGCTCAGCCCACGTTCTTTCGCGATTCGAGGCACCTGAAATTCCGCCGCCTCCGGCGAAATGTGAGGGTCAAGTCCGGAACCCGACGTCGTTAGCAGGTCCATCGGAATCGCCGTTCCAGGATTCTCCGCCTGCAATCGGTCCGCATCACCCTGCACTCGCGCAATGAGAGTTTGATTGGTTGGCCCAAGATTCGATCCGCTGGAATTGCCCGCATCATAGCCAGTTCCCGCGCTGGACGGACGCGAGTGAAAATATCCCGGCGAAGAAAATGACTGCCCGATCAATCGCGATCCGACGACCTTCCCATTCCGCGTCAACAACTCTCCATTGGCCTTACTCGGAAATAAAACCTGCGCCAGTCCCGTAATCAAGAGCGGAAATAATAGCCCAAACAATACGGTCGTCACTACCGTCATGAGTACAGCGGTGATGAGATTCTTCTTCATAGTCGCCTCTACGCCAATCCTGCCCGCACAATCAGCAAGTCAATAAGCTTGATTCCGATAAATGGCACGATCACTCCGCCCAACCCGTATACCAGCAGATTTCGGCGCAGCAATATGGCCGCTCCCTGCGGAACATATTTCACCCCGCGCAACGCCAACGGAATCAGTGCCACGATAATCAGCGCATTAAAAATGACTGCCGACAAGATCGCCGACTGGGGGGTCGTCAGCCGCATCACGTTGAGCGCCTGCAGAACCGGAAACGTCCCGGCAAACATCGCGGGGATGATGGCGAAATACTTCGCCACGTCATTGGCGATCGAAAACGTGGTCAGCGCTCCACGAGTCATCAGCAACTGCTTGCCGATTTCCACGATCTCAATCAGCTTGGTCGGATTCGAATCCAGGTCCACCATGTTCCCGGCTTCTTTCGCCGCCTGCGTGCCCGTGTTCATGGCCACACCCACATCAGCCTGCGCCAGTGCCGGCGCATCATTCGTGCCGTCGCCGGTCATGGCAACCAGTTTCCCCTGCGCTTGCTCGCGCCGGATCAGATCCATCTTGTCCTTTGGCGTAGCCTGCGCCAGAAAATCGTCCACACCGGCTTCGGTCGCAATGGCAGCCGCAGTCAGCGGATTATCCCCCGTGATCATCACCGTCTTGATTCCCATGGCACGCAACTGATCGAAGCGCTGCCGCATGCCGCCCTTCACAATGTCTTTCAGGTGAATCACTCCCAGAGCTCGGCCATTCTCCACCACCACCAGCGGAGTCCCTCCCGAACGCGAGATCGCCTCTACCGCGGCACGCACTTCCGCGGGAAGCGCACTACCCTGCTCTTCCAGATACTTGGCAACCGCATCCGTCGCTCCCTTTCGGATAGCGCGCCCATCGAGATTCACACCCGACATGCGGGTGGTCGCGCTGAAAGGAATGAACTCGGCGTCATGCGAACTAATTTCGCGCCCCCGCAATCCATACTTCTCTTTGGCCAGCACCACAATCGAGCGGCCCTCGGGTGTTTCGTCGGCCAGCGAGGAGAGCTGCGCTGAATCCGCCAGCATGGCCTCGGTCACGCCCGGCGCGGTCACGAACTCCGTGGCCTGGCGGTTGCCCAGCGTGATGGTTCCTGTCTTGTCGAGAAGCAGCGTATTCACATCGCCTGCAGCTTCCACCGCGCGTCCCGACATTGCCAGCACATTGTGCTGCACCAGCCGATCCATGCCCGCAATGCCGATCGCGGAAAGCAGTCCGCCAATCGTGGTCGGAATCAGGCACACCAACAAAGACACCAGCACGAACACTGTCTGCGGCGAACCCGCATAAATGGCAAAAGGCTGCAGTGTGACCACCGCCAGCAGAAACACAATCGTCAGACCCGCCAGCAGGATATTCAGCGCAATTTCATTCGGAGTCTTTTGCCGCTCCGCACCTTCCACCAGCGCAATCATGCGATCGAGAAACGTTTCTCCGGGATTGGAGGTGATCTTCACCTTCACCCAATCCGAAAGCACGCGCGTTCCACCAGTCACCGCCGAGCGGTCGCCGCCCGCTTCGCGAATCACAGGCGCAGACTCGCCCGTAATCGCCGATTCGTCCACCGACGCCACGCCTTTCACAATCTCGCCATCGCCGGGAACAAACTCGCCCGCCTGCACCAGCACCATGTCTCCCGAGCGCAATTGGGAGCCTGGCACCGTCTCGGTTTTTCCGTCGGGAAGCAGGCGGTTCGCCATCGTCTCCGCTTTCGCGCGCCGCAACGCATCAGCCTGTGCCTTACCTCGGCCCTCCGCCATAGCCTCGGCAAAGTTGGCAAACAACACTGTGAACCACAGCCACAGCGTGATCTGCAGATTGAATCCGAACCCGGGCCGCCCGTGCACTCGCTCCAGAATGAGCAGCACAGTGGTCGCCACGCTGCCCACTTCCACCACGAACATCACCGGATTGCGCATCATGGTCACGGGATGCAGCTTCACCACTGAATCCCACGCCGCGCGGCGCACGATCTTCATATCCCACAAGCTACGTGATTTCTTCGCCATGTTGTTTAGAAAGCTCGCCTAAAAAGTCTTACCCGCCACCATGAGCAGGTGCTCCAGAATCGGTCCCAGGCTCAACGCCGGAAAGAACGTAAGCGCGCCAACGATCAGCACCACGCCAATCAGAAGCACGCTGAATAGCGGCCCGGTCACCGGGAATGTGCCCAGCGTTGCCGGAGTTTGTTTCTTGCCCGCCAGATTGCCGGCAATCGCCAGCATCGGCAGAGCCATCATGAAACGCCCTAAGAGCATGGTCAGACCCAGCGACGTGTTGTACCAGGGCGTGTTTCCGTTCAGTCCGCCGAAAGCCGAGCCGTTGTTGGCCGCGGAGGACGTGAAGGCATAAAGCACTTCGGTGAATCCGTGCGGCCCCGCATTCGCCATGGAGGAAGTGCCGAAGCTGTACAAAACCGAAATCGCCGTAAACACCAGAATCACCAGAGGAAAGATCAGCACCACCAGCATCGCCATCTTCACGTCGTAGGCTTCGATCTTCTTCCCTAAATATTCCGGCGTGCGCCCCACCATCAATCCGGCAATAAAGACGGAAAGAATGACGAAGATCAGCATTCCATACATCCCCGCACCCACTCCGCCAAAGATCACCTCGCTCAACATGAGGTTGATCAACGGAACCATCCCACCCAGCGGCGTGAACGAGTCGTGCTGGGAGTTGTTCGCGCCGCAACTCGTGTCGGTGGTCACGGTCGCCCACAGCGCCGAGTTCGCCACACCGAACCGCACCTCTTTCCCTTCGAGGTTGCCCGTGGCTTGCCTGGCAGAAGCCGGATGCTGCGAGCTATGCTGCGCGGCAGCCGTTAGTAAAGGATTGCCCCTCGCTTCCGCCCAATACGCCGTAGTGACTCCTGCCAGGAACAGCACAGCCATCGCTGTCCATACAGCCCATCCATGCCGCCGGGAGCCGGTCATTGTTCCCAACGTGTAAGTAAAGGCGGAAGGAATCGCAAAGATGCAGAACATCTCCAGGAAGTTCGTGAACGGCGTGGGATTCTCGAACGGATGCGCGCTGTTCGCGCTGAAGAAGCCGCCGCCATTCGTTCCCAGCTCTTTGATAATTTCTTGCGAAGCCGTAGGCCCTTGCGCGATCACTTGCTGACTCACCGTCTGCATCACGGGCTTACCGTCAGGCCCAGTCACGGGTTTTCCGTCAGCGCCCAGTTGCGGCGTCTGGTACGGATCGACCAACTGCACCGTGTCATAGGGTTTCAGGTTCTGCACCACGCCCTGCGACACCAGCAGGAGCGCGCCCACCAGACACAGCGGAGCCAGCACCCACAACGTGCCGCGAACCAGGTCCACCCAGAAATTGCCGATGGTCTTCTGCTCGCGCCGCGAAATGCCGCGAATGAAGGCGATGGCCAACGCCATTCCCGCTGCCGCCGAAACCCAGTTGTGATACGCCAGACCCACCATCTGGGTCAGATAGCTCATGGTGGTCTCGCCCGAGTAATTCTGCCAGTTCGTGTTCGTCGTGAACGAAGCTGCGGTGTTGAACGCCAACGCGGGAGGGACCCCTGCCAGTTTTTGCGGATTCCACGGCAGCCACAACTGCACCCGCTCCAGCACATAAAGCAGGATCATGGAAACACCGCTGAACAAAAGCCACGCCAGCGCGTATTCTTTCCAGCCCATCTCGTGGCTTTCGTCCACGCCCGTAAGCCGGTAGACAGTCCGTTCCACCGGCCGCATCACCGGATCGAGCCAGGTGCGCTCGCGGCCGAACACCCGCGCCATGAATGTGCCCAGCGGTTTGGTGACCAGAAAAACCACCAGCAAGAAAACGAGAATTTGCAGCCATCCATTTGCGGTCATCAGAATTTCTCCGGCCGCAACATGGCGTATACGAGATACACCAGCAGCCCCGCGCAAACAATCAGCATGATGATCGATTGAGAACTCATATCGGCCTCAACGCACTCGCTCGCAGAAAACCACATAAACGAGCGCAATCACAAAGAAGAAGATCGTTACAGCAAGGAAAATCACGTCTTGCATCGAATTGGCTCCGATAAGCTCCGCTAGAACTCTATCAGGATTGCCCGGGTGGCTCGATCCTTACTCTGACGAAGATCCGGTTGCCAGGAGTCCTCGTTTTGCGCAACGGCCGGACTGCAGGGAACCGGTCGCGCGTCGGGAGCGCTGCAGGCAGCTCAGAGATCGCCCAGCGGCCGTCGTCCATGCAGTTGCTGCTCAGGATCTCGACCAGTTCTCTCTTTGGTTCCCGGCGGACTGGAACGACCCAGTAGCAAACCGACGGCGCACCCTCACGCAGCAGGGCGATCAGAAACGTGAGCATAAACGCGGCCGCTGCCAATGCGATGGCTGCAACTATCCAGGTCGCCCACATACCCCTGCCTCCTGCGCTTTTGCGCGGATGTCCCGCTTAAACACTCCAGTGAACCACTTCATATGTAAGGGTGGTCTAAGAAATTCCTAAAGAAGTCATAAAGGTGGAGACGAGCTTGACTCCTTGGTAAAGCATCGCCGGTGGCCAGTTACCGGACTGGCCGCGCCTAGCAGCCCCATTCTGCTTCGCCGGGCTGGGCAAAATACTGTCGCGACTGTGCGCGGTCGCGGTTCATCGACTCCAGTTCGAGTAGCGCAAGACGTGCCGCCGCCACCAGGCGGCTTTTCTCCTGTTGGGGAACTTCTTGCCACGCACCGCGCGCTTCGCTGCCTTTCCCTGAAATCTCCGGCGTCAGCGCCTGGTGATAGTGGTGGAAAATTTCTGCCAACCGCTCTGGTGCTACTTCGTGAATCCACATACCCTTGATCTCCCTAGCCCCGCTTTTTGTCCGCGGCTTTTCTTCAGTCTCATGACTATTGGACACGCAATCACGGAAAGATCGAATAAAGGATTCATAAAATGTTCGTAAAGACAACAAGAAGGACATCTCGAACTGAGCCCGCGCGGAAATGATTCGAATCTTAACGGGCTTTCGACCGGAATGATCTGGGTTTGAGTGATTAGCTTTTTCAGACGGCGGAATTCGAAGCCTCAGCGTTGATTCTGTGTTTGCCTGCCACCGAGAAGATAGAGTCCGACCGCGCCAATCAAGAAATTTATGCAACCCAAACAAATCTTTCATGGTGTTCTTTACGGATTCTTTATGCGCGGTTTTCTATCGTGGCAGCGAGCGGAGTTGAGTTCTTGCGCACATTCCTTGCGCTTGTCCACTACGTCGTGATCATCGGTAGAAAAATTATCGATTGGATTGCTACTTCTTTTCCCCTTAGGCTTTGGCTCCACACCAAGATCAACTGCTTAGCGCCCGTTTGCCCCGGGCCGTTCCATCTTGAAAAAGGCTTTATGTGCTCTTTATGAACTTTTTACCTGTTCTTTATGAGTTTTCGAATGTAATCAAGGGTTGCGTCCCAAGAAAAGCGGCGGGCCAACGCCTTTGGCCCCTAGCCAGATTAGACGACTGTCATTCACTGAAAGGAACCGGATTTCAGACCGGAAAGGATTCTAACTTGAAAATCATGAGAACTCTATTACGTAAGACTGTTGCGGTTCCCCCCTGCCTTCCCATGCTTGTTTTGAGTCTCGGTGTTAGTCAGGGTGCGCGCTGTTACGCACAGACTCAGACCCAACCGAACGATCAGCCGAAAGTGGCTGCCCTGCACGAACCGTTGCCCAGTGACACAAGTACCACGAACAGCACGGCACCTGCGAACGCCCGATCCGCAGCCGCGCCCGACCCGGAAATATCTCCGGCGGTCGCGAAACAGTTCGCGGCCATGCAGGCGGAGATCGAGCAACTCAAAGCGGAACTGAAAGGCCGTAGCGCGACTGAACGAGCGTCGCCATCTCCCGGAGGATCGGCGACATCTGCCCCGGCCGCAGTACCGGCAAAACCTGAGCCGGCCCCGACCACAACAAGCGCGGGTCCGGCTGTATCGGCTGCGCAAGCGCCGAGCGAATCCCCGGCCGCCAAGCCTGCAAAACAACCGCCGAGCGAGCCTTTTGCCTTTGCCGACTGGAGCTGGATGAACGGCAGCCCCCACAACAAAGAAGCGGTGTGGGATTCGAAGTTCTTCACTCCGGAAATCAGATTGGACACTGATTACGTTAGCAGTTTCAACCATCCCAAGGACGACTCGCTGGGCGGATCGACTGAGATCTTCCGCTCGAACGAAGTCCAAATTGAGCAAATCAGCTTCGGCGGCGACTTCCACTGGCAGAACGTTCGCGGCCGGATCTTGACTCTGGGAGGAATGTTTGGGGTCACAACACCGCGGAACGACGCCAGCGTCGGCCGCGGCCAATGGGACCTGCGTGGCGCGTACAAGTACTTTGGCGAGGCCTACGGCGGGTACCACTTCAACGTGAATCACGGGCTCAACGTCGACGCTGGAATCTTCGTTTCCTACATCGGCCTCTTCAGCTACTGGAACTTCGATAACTGGGCTTATCAGCCTTCGTACGTATCGTCCAACACACCGTGGTTTTTCAATGGCGTGCGCATCCAGTGGTTCCCGACCGACAAGTTGAAGATTGAGCCTTGGATCATCAATGGATGGCAATCCTATGCCAGGTACGGCAACGTGCCCGGTCTGGGAGGACAGATTCTGTACCGTCCGAATTCGAAGCTTTCGTTCGTCTTCAACAACTACGGCATGGGCGAAGATACGCTGGGCCTTAACGGAGCCCGCTCACGTTTACACACCGACAACAGCGTCGAGCTCAAATACTACGACCATCCGGAGAAGACCCTCGACAAGATGGCGTTCTCCCTCACAGGCGATCTGGGATGCGAATACGGTGGAGGAGTAAGTTGCCTTGGAAATAAGAAGTCGGCGGGCCAGATCACTGCGTACAAGCAAGTCTTCGCGGGGTGGATGTTGTACGACCGCACTTGGTTCAAAAAGGACAAATACGCAATAACGCTAGGAGGTGGTGTGCTGGACAATCCGGGCCGCTATCTGACGCTGCTCCAACCCATCAATGGAGCGGACGCGGTCTCCGGATCGCCCTACTTCCCAACGTTTCCCGGGTCACTGTACAAAGCCTGGGACACTACCGCCAGCTTCTATTACATGCCCAAACAGTACATTAGTTTCGTCTGGGAGTACGGCTACCGCCACGCGAACCAGCCGTATTTCACTGGTCGAGGTGGAATTACTCCTCCGAACGGCAACAATGGTTCTCCTGCGGACTATGTCTGCATGGACGGAAGTTCGACCGGGTTTGGGTGGGCGCCAAACGCCTCCAACCCCACCGACCCAAACGGCGCCAACCTCGGCCTCGCGCAATCGACCTGCAATGCGAATTCGCACGGCGGTCTTTGGACTCCGGACCTTCGAAAGGATGAGCCCAGCATCAGAATGGCGATCATGGTCAAGTTCTAGCGTCGAATTCAGGATTCCTCAAGCGGAAGCCTGCTGCTCGTGGTCGAGCGATTTCAAATGGGGGCGGAACCATGTTTAGACTCTGGCCGATTCTTCTCGCCATCGTCGCAACAGTATTCTTAGCCGAAGCTATGGTAGTGAACGCCGCAGAAGCCCAGGGTGGGAAATCGACGGTAGTTACTCCAACACCGGCGGCTGAAAAAACTGAGAAAGAAAGGAAGCTTGCCGTCGCAACCGATGCGGCTAAGCAACTGTTGCTCGTGATGGACACGGACAAGAGCGGCAAGGTCTCCAAGGAAGAATGGATGAAGTTTATGGATGCAGAGTTCGACAGGCTGGACGCGGACCATAAGGGACAGCTGGACGTTAAAGAATTAACGCAGTCACGGGTGCGAGTGCGTCCATTTGTCGGCAAGTGACCTCAAAGCATCCCGCGACTTGCGCGATAAGAGTAGTGCGGATACGCCGAGCGAGTGCTTCGGTTGCGCGCCCAGTCGGCGTACCGCCCATGGACATCGTGCATCGGCAGATTGGGTGTGCTGAAGTTTCGCAGCTGTCGATGCTAGCGCTGAGGCGGATTGAACCGTAATACCGTAATGAAGAGAAGAAGAGCGTTGGGAATATTTCTTTGTGTGCTCGGCCTGTCGGCGCTACTGGGGCTGGTGGGCTGTAGCGCGCATGCAGACCCGGCAGCGGAGGCGCCGCCGCCCGCAAACATCGTGCCTGGAGCGGACCCCAGCCTGTTCACGGTGGATCATCCCGAGCAATTCCCGCTCGCGGCCGCCGTTGAGCGTCCCTCGACCTCCGAGTTGGTGGTCACGGGGACAGTCACGCCTGACGTGGCTCGCAATGTCCCGGTGGTCTCGCTCGCCTCTGGGCGTGTCGTGGCGATTCACGCGCGACTCGGCGATACCGTGCAAAAAGGCCAGTTGTTGCTGACCATTCGTAGCGACGATGTGGCCGGCGGGTTCGATGCCTATCGCAAGGCCGTCGCTGATGAGCTTCTTGCACGAAAGCAGTTAAATCGAGCCGTGGACCTGTACGCCCACGGCGGCATCGCTCAGCAAGATCTGGAGGTCGCGCAAGACACCGCAGATGATGCCAAAGTCACCCTTGAGACCGCGACCGAACATCTTCGTCTTCTGGGCAACGATCCCGACAAGCCCATGGGCATGGTGGACATCGTTGCGCCCACCACGGGCGTGATCACCGATCAGGAAGTGACAAACGCGGCGACCGTGCAGGCCTACTCATCGCCCAGCCCGTTTACGATTTCGGATATCTCGTCGGTCTGGATTGTCTGCGACGTGTATGAGAATGACCTACCTACTGTCCGGCTCGGAGATACGGCGGAGATCACCCTGAACGCGTATCCCGGCCGACCGTTCAAGGGGAACGTCAGCAACATTGGCGCCGTCCTCGATCCCAGTATTCGCACGACCAAGGTGCGCATCGAAGTGCAGAATCCCGGAATGATGCGGCTGGGCATGTTCGCGAGGGCGACATTCCGCGGTCAAGCCACGGAGATGCACACCATTGTCCCGGCATCCGCCGTGCTGCGTATGCACGATCGGGACTTTGTTTTCGTTCCCTCGCCCGACAAAAAGTTTCGCCGTGTGGAAGTCGTCAGCGGAGACGTGCTGACCGAGAACACGAATTTGCAGGAAATCAAGTCAGGGCTCAAGCCAGGGCAGCAAGTGGTTACGAACGCGCTGGTTTTGGACCACGTGCTCGCTCAATAGCGGATGGCGACAACATATCCGGCCTCGCGAGTACGGCTCATGGCGGACATTCCAGATCAGCGGCCGTCTGGGGCGGTTGAGCATGGGCATCGGCAAAGAAGACAGGACAAGGAATGATTCGGGCCCTCGTAGATTTTGCGCTGAACAACAAATTTGTGGTGCTGGCCATTGCCGTCCTGCTGGCCGGTTGGGGGGCCATCTCGTTCCACAACCTGCCAGTCGAAGCCTATCCCGATATCGCCGACAACTACGTGACGGTCATTACGCAATGGCCGGGCCGCTCCGCGGAGGAGGTGGAACAGCAAGTCACGATCCCCATCGAGATTCAAATGTCCGGCATGCCGCACATGACCTTTCTGCGTTCCGAATCGATTTTCGGCCTGTCATTCGTGATCATGATTTTCGACGACAGCTCCGTCAACGACTGGAACCGCCAGAAGGTGCTGGAAAGGCTTACCCAGGTCAATCTCCCTCCCGGACAAAACCTTCAACCGCAAATCGGCACGGACTGGAGCACCACCGGCCAAATCTATTGGTACACGCTGAGAAGTACGAATCCCCGTTATGACCTGATGGAACTCAGGTCGATCGAAGACTGGGTTCTGCTCAAGCAATTCAAGTCCGTTCCGAATGTCGTGGACGTTTCCGATTTTGGAGGCACGGTACGCGAGTACCAGGTGCGCGTCGACCCCAACAAGCTCGTCTCCTACGGATTGAGCATTGGCCAGGTGGAGCAGCAGCTCGCCAATAACAATATCAATGCCGGCGGCAGTTTCGTTGAGGTCGGGATGCAGCAGATGAATGTCCGCGCGCTCGGGCTCTTTACCCGCGTGCGCGACATCGAGGAGACCGTTCTAAAAACGCAAACCGGAACTGCCCTGCGGGTCAAAGACATCGCTGAAGTCACACAGGGTCCCAAAATCCGGCTGGGCCACATGGCGAGAGCCAATCACATGGAGGACGGGCGCATCATCGACGAGCCGGATGTCATCCAGGGTGCGGTGCTGATGCGCAAAGGCGCAGAAGAACAGCCCACGCTCGATGCCATTCACAAGAAAGTGGACGAACTCAACAACGGCCTGCTGCCCCCAGGCGTGAAGGTCGTCCCCATGCTGGACCGCAGCGATCTCCTTTATTTCACCTTGCACACGGTGATGCATAACCTGGCCGAAGGCATGATTCTGGTCAGCGTGATCCTGTTCCTGTTTCTTCTCAACGTTCGCGCCGCCCTTATCGTCGCGCTAACAATTCCATTCTCTCTGCTCTTTGCCTCGATCTGGCTGGACTTGAGCCATATTCCTGCCAACCTTCTCTCTCTAGGTGCGCTGGATTTCGGCATGGTGGTGGACGGCGCCGTGGTCATGGTCGAAAACATCGTTCGGCACATGAGCCGCCTGAACAACGGATCTGGATCGGCGAGCAAGAAGACACCCGCGGAAGCGATTCGGGAGGCCGCGCATGAGGTGCAGCGGCCAGTCTTTTACGCGATCGCCATCATCATCACCGCCTATATGCCGATCTTCACGCTGCAACGCGTGGAGGGTCGGCTCTTCCGGCCCATGGCCTGGACGGTCGCGCTCGCACTCCTGGGCGCGATGACATTTTCGGTTCTCGTCGCGCCGGTGCTGGCAGGCCTATTTTTCCGTAAAGGCGTCCACGAACGGCGCAACCGTGTGATGGACTATCTCACGGAGCGTTACCGCCATCGGTTGCGCTGGGCGGTTCAGCACCGCTGGGTCGTAGCTGGTGTTGGCATCGCTGCTCTGGCCGGAACGCTCTACTTGGGCTTTGGTGGCGTCATCGGCGCGGAGTTCTTGCCTCACCTCGACGAGGGCGCCATCTGGGCCCGTGGCACTCTGGCCAATAGCACAAGTCTCTCGGAAGGCGAGAAATTCACGACCAATGCCCGCTATGTTTTCGCATCGTTCCCAGAGGTGAAAACCGTCGTGTCTCAGACTGGCCGTCCCGATGATGGAACCGACACGGGAGGATTCGGCAACACCGAATATTTTGTCGATCTGAAACCGCACGACCAATGGCGCCCGGTATTTCACAAGAACAAAGAGGAGCTGATCGCCGCCATGAACCGCGCGCTGGAAAAGTATCCAGGCGCGATCTGGAACTTCTCCCAGCCCATCGAAGACAACGTCGGAGAAACGATGACGGGCACCAAAGGTTCGCTGGCACTCAAGATTTTTGGGGACGACCTAAAGGTTCTCGAGCAGAAGGGCGAGGAAGTCACTGCCGTCATGTCCGAGATCCCGGGCATGCATGACGTAAAACTCTTACGCGATTTCGGCCAGCCGAATCTCGATTTGACGATCGACCGCCGCCAGGCAGCTCGTTTTGGAATCAACGTCGCAGACATACAAGACGCCGTCCAGACTGCCGTGGGAGGTAACGCGGTGAGTCAGGTGCTGATCGGCGAGCAGCGCTACGACGTGGTCGTTCGATACCAGGCTCCGTACCGCAATACTCAACAGGCTATCGAGAGAGTTCGTCTGCTGTCTCCCACGGGCGAACGGGTGTCCCTGGCGCAGCTAACAAGCGTGGAGGTCAAAGACGGCGCGTACGACATCTTTCGCGAGGGCAACACCCGGTATGTAGCGGTAACGTTCAATGTGAGAGGCCGCGATCTGGGCACCACCGTCGAAGACGCGATCAAACAGATCGGCGAAAAAGTGAAAATGCCGCCGGGTTACAGCCTTGGCTGGTCCGGCGAATACGAGAGCGAAAAACGGGCGGAGGCGCGGCTGGCTCTGATCGTTCCGCTAACGATCCTCGTCATCTTCATCATTCTCTACACCATGTTTCGTTCTTACAAATGGTCGCTGCTCATTTTGTTGAACGTCGCCCTGGCTCGCGTCGGAGGCTTCCTGGCCCTGCTGGTGACCGGCACGTACCTTAGCGTGTCCTCGGGCGTAGGTATGCTGGCGCTGTTCGGCGTATCGGTGCAAACCGGCGTCATCATGCTCGAATACATCAACCAGCTTCGCGCACGCGGTTATTCGATCACGGATGCCGCGGTTGAAGGCGCGGTACTGAGGCTTCGCCCCATCATGATGACGATGCTGGTGGCCACTCTCGGTCTTCTGCCCGCGGCTCTATCGCATGACATCGGCTCGGATTCGCAGAGGCCTTTCGCAATCGTGATCGTTGGCGGACTGATCTCGGACCTGCTCCTGAGCATTGTCCTGTTACCAACGTTTTATGTCTGGATCGCGCGAGACGGCGATCAACTTCCGGAACCGGAGGCCGCCCTTGAATAATCTTGCCGTGTTCCGGAAGATCGGCGCAAACGGAGTCATGGTCGCAATCCTAGCCTGCTCGCTGGCTAGTCCGGCATTCGCCCAAAGCACTGGACCGGCCAGTATCACGCTCGACGAGGCCATTCAAATGGCGCTCCAGCACAACCACAACCTGCTGGCAGCGCGGACCACGATTCAGCAGAGCGAAGCCGAAGAGACCACTGCGAACCTGCGCCCCAACCCGTCTCTGTTTGCTGATTGGGAATACCTTCCGCTCAACCGTTCTGGTCAGAACGCCCAATATCTGCACGACTCGACCGAAGGCGATCTCGGTCTCAGCTATTTGATCGAACGCGGGAAGAAGCGCCAGCACCGGCTGCAAGCGGCCAAGGACATTACCGCCCAGACGCGCTCCCTGGTGACCGACAATGAGCGCGGTCTTACGTTTAATACCGCCTCGCTGTTCGTGAACGTTCAGCTTGCTGAATCGACACTCGAACTCGCCGACAAGGACTTGAAGAGTTTTCAGAAAACGGTCGACCTCAGCCAATTGCGTTACGACAAAGGCGCCATTAGCGAAGACGACTACTTGAAGATCAAACTGCAACTGTTGCAGTTCGAAGCCGACTATCAGCAGGCGGAACTGGCAAAGGTCCAGGCGCTGTCCGATCTCAGGCAGTTGCTTGGCTACGAATCTGTTTCTCCCGACTACGACGTGGCAGGGCCCTTCGACTACCATCCGCTGAAAGGCAATCTCGAAGATTTTCAATTGAAGGCTTTGCAGAACCGGCCCGATCTCCGCGCCGCTCAGCAGGGCGTAACCGCGGCCACGAGCCAGTACGAACTACAAAGAGCGATTGGCAAGCAGGACGTCACCGTGCAGGGCAACTACTCGCACGTCAACGGGATCAACGCAGCCAGCTTCTACGGCAGCATCCCGCTCCCCATCTTTAATCGCAATCAGGGAGAGATCGCGCGAACCCGTTTCGCCATCACGCAAGCGCAAGAGCAGGAGAAAGCCACCAACGGCCAGGCCCTGACCGATGTGCGCGATGCCTACGAAGGACTGCGTGTGAGCGACCGCATCGTCCTGCTCTACCGATCGGGTTATCTCGACGTGGCCCAAAAAGACCGGGACATCGCCGAGTACGCCTACCAGCGCGGCGCAGTGAGCCTGCTTGACTTTCTGGATGCTGAGCGCAGCTATCGCGCGACTCAGCTTGCCTATCGCCAGGCCCTGGCTTCATACTTGCTCGCTCTGGAGCAGTTGCGACAGGCAGTGGGTACGAGGGTGCTGCCCTGATTCGGCAGCAAGGTTTTGTGTGCCCATTTTAATTTGAAAGTCCATAAGGCGAACATTAGACCGGTCGCCGAAGGAGCCGGATCTTTGAACAAGCAAGACGTACGGAGCCGGATCGAAGAACTCGGGATCATTCCCTCCATTCGCGTGTCGACGACGGAGGATGCGCTTTTCGCTGCCGAGGCGGTCGCCCGCGGCGGAATACCGATCCTCGAAGTCACACTGACCGTGCCCGAGGCGATCAAAGTAATTACGCAAGTGGTGCAACACGCCCCCGAGGTGATTGTCGGCGCAGGCAGCGTCCACGATGTCGAGACCGCACGCCGTTGCCTGGATGCGGGGGTCAAGTTCCTTTCGAGCGACGGCCTTGATCCCGAGACGGTGAGGTTCGGCGTGCAGGAAAACGTCGTCGTGATCCCGGGGACACTCACCCCGACCGGTGTCATCACGGCGTGGAAACTGGGTCCGGATTTCGTCAAAATCGTGCCCTGCGGGCACATCGGGGGCGACAGCTACATCAAGGATCTGAAGGCGATGTTTCCCTACGTTCCGATGATTGCGGCTGGCGGGGTAAATCAGCGCACCGCATTCAGCTTCATCGCCGCCGGGGCGGTCGCGCTGGGGGTTGGCGGAGAGTTGATCCCGAGAGAGGCGATCCGGCGGCGGCAACCGCATCGAATTGCCGAGCTCGCGCGCAGGTTCCTGGAGTCGGTTAGGAACGCTCGCGACCGTTGAGCACGCGGGTGGCGATCGGCGGAGAGCCGCTTTTGAAGAACCTCATTCTGCTCCCCCGGCTCACGGCACGGGAAGATAGAGTCCTTTGTGAATCAATATCTGGCGGTGCTGTCTGCGAGCATAACAACTTTCGCCGTCACGAATATTGATGATGCGTTTCTCCTGACTTTCTTCTTTGCCCGTCGAATTCCAATGCGGCGCATCGTGGCAGGTCAGTACGCTGGTTTTGTGGCCATCGTTGGCATCAGTCTAATCGGCGTCTGGGGCGCTCTGGCAATGCCGCATCGGTGGATTCATTTACTCGGAGTGCTGCCGCTCGCGATAGGCATCAAGCGCCTGTTGCAGGCGCGCCGAACCGGTGCGGAGCAGCCGCTCGCCAGCACGGAGAGCGTCGCGTCCATCGCGCTCGTGACTTTGTCGAACGGGGTCGACAACATCAGCGTCTACGTGCCGTTTTTCGTCATCGCCCGAGCGAACCTATGGCTGATCCTGATCGCTTACGCCACGCTGGTTGCCCTGTGGTGTTTCGTTGGCCGATGGCTCGGAAACCACTTGCTCATTCTGCGTTCAGTGGATCGGTGGGGCCATTGGGCTTTGCCGCTAGTATTCGTCGGGCTGGGAATTTATGTTCTGAATTCGTGAAAACCTCAATGTTAAAGACGGCGGCAGTTCCAAGGCCGCAGGACTTGAATACCGACAGGAATGGGAGAGGGGAATGACACGTGCAACTGAGGAGGCTCACATGAAGCTGGTTAGGTTTGAGGATATCAACGGCAGGGAAACTTTCGTCAACCCCGATCGCATAAACCACGTTAGCGATTACGGAAGCGGAACAACCGAAATCAACTTTGGCGATAAACAGGCCAGCGTCTTCGTCGCGCTGGACGTGACAGTAGTAGCTTCAACACTGCTGAAAGCAGGGAAACTTAGTTGAACCGCCTATATATGACGCAAAATCGTGATAGCGCTCATTGACCGTCCGCAGACAGCACCACCATCTCCGCTGGTTGAAAGCGATCAGCATCGACAGACAACCAGGCGGTCTAGCATGGGCCACGCTGAGTAAGATGAGGAACATCATGTCTCTCATTTATGCAGACGCTCAACGCAAAAGGCTGATTCCCGATGATGTGAAATACAACCCGGTTCGTGCTCCGGAACTGGGTGGGGCCCGATGCAAATGTGAGTCCGACTACACGGCCGTCATCCTGACGCCCAAGCAGACCTTCGCAATCCTGAACTCCCTGCCGTTGCTCCAGCAGACCATGGTCGTGCTGGATGCGGCCACGGGGCTCAGGTATTCGGAGATCGCCGGGCTCAAGTGGCGAGACGTGGATTGGGAGAACAACCAAATTCACGTCCCCATCCGCTGGATCAGAGGCAACTTCAGCGAACCGAAGTCAAAGAAATCGAAGGCTCCGGTCGCGATGGCCCCGCTGCTGGCGAAGTATCTTCGCGCGTGGCAGAAAGAAACCGCTTACACAAAGGCGACGGACTGGGTTTTCGCTTCCGATAAAACCCACGGACGCACGCCCCGCGTAGGCAACATGTATGCGTCGATTATCTTTGGCCGGCAGCTATCAAGGCGGGTGTGAAGCTAGAGAAGGGCCAGCGGTTCGGGTTTCACAACCTGCGCCACAGCTTGGCGTCGTTCCTCGTCACCAAGAAAAAGACCGATGTCAAAATGGTCCAACGCAGCATGCGCCATGCGAAGAGCACGACCATGCTCGATCACTACGCCCAGACCGATATGGATGAACTGATCTCGGCCCAGGAGATGATGCTGGACGCGATCTTCGGCCACAAGGAAGGGGCTGTGCAGTAAGAATGGATTCCAGAATGGATAAAATCAGGATTGGAAAGATGGGCCAACGGCTCCAAACCGTTGAAAAGAAATGGTAGGCACGAGGAGACTCGAACTCCTGACCTCTACCGTGTCAAGGTAGCGCTCTAACCAACTGAGCTACGCGCCTACGTGAACCGTTTCAGCAGTTTACCAAACTTTGGTTGACGTGAAACGACGCTTTACACCTGTAAAACGTCACCTGTAAATTCAGTTTACCGCGTTCGAATCGTTCCGCCAAATCGCCTTCGACATCGACTCATGCGCAACGGCATTGCTGCTTGCTGCCCATCCAACCATGCAACCGTTGCAAGTTTCCGTGCAACTAATTTACTAGTTGACAATCAAATACCCCGTACGTCTAATGCAACAGGTCGATATTCCAAGAAGGAGGATGGCGTTTTGCCCCCCAGAAAGTCTCCCACTCTTACAGAAGCTGAATTGCGGCTGATGGAAGTGCTGTGGCAGAAGGGCCCGGCAACCGTCCAGCAAATGCTGGAGGTTCTCCCCGAGAAGGAACCGCTGGCGTACAACTCCGTGCTGACCACGATCCGGATCCTCGAGAAGAAGGGTTACGTGAAGCACATAAAGGATGGTCGGGCCTTCGTTTACTCGCCGCTGGTGGAGCGCAAAGAGGCCACCCGCTCGGAGATCCGCCGTCTGGTCAACCGCTTCTTTGGGAACTCTCACGAATTGCTCGTTCTCAACATTCTTGAAGATCAGGGTATGAATGCGGCTGAACTAAAGCGTCTGCGGGAGATGCTGGAAGGGAGCGAGTGATCCGATGGCAATAGCAGATCACTGGCAGGCCTTTGCACAGATTTTCGCCGACAGGATGCTGAACAGTACGGTTGAGGGGATTGTGATCGCAGTGTTCATCTGGATCATGCTGCGGGCCCTGAGACGCCAAAACTCGAGCACTCGCTTTGCGATGTGGTTTTCAGCCTTAGCGGCCATAGCGGTGCTGCCTATTGTGGAAAGCATGGGATCAAACGCCGCCGGTACAGCCGCGAGGGCCTCCCGTTCTGCGTTCCGGCTACCCGGTTACTGGGCGGTTGACGTCTTGGTTGTGTGGGGCGTCATTGCCGGTATCGGCTTGGCGAAAATTGGCGTTAGTTTTTGGCAACTGAGCAGGCTACGTCAGAGCTGCAAGCAGATCGACACCGCCAGCCTGCATCCGGTTCTGCGCGAAACTCTGAGCGAATTCGGCTCCAGTCGGCGCGTGATTCTCTGTACTTCCGACCGCGTGCGCGTGCCCACGGCAATCGGTTTTCTGAAGGCGGCGATCGTCATTCCGCCGTGGGTGATAAAGGAACTCTCTCCACTCGAACTCAACGCCATTCTGTTGCACGAGTTGGCCCACCTGCGACGCTGGGACGATTGGACCAACCTCGCTCAGAGAGTCTTAAGCGCGTTTCTGTTTTTTCATCCCGCGGTTTGGTGGATCGGCGAGGGCCTGTCTCGTGAGCGGGAGATGGCTTGCGACGACTTCGTATTGGCCGCTACTTCGAATCCGCGAGCGTATGCGCAATGTCTGGTCACGGTTGCGGAGAAGAGCTTTTTGCGCCGCGGCCTCGCGTTGGCCCAGGCTGCGGTCGGAAAAATGCAACAGACCGCCCACCGCATCGCGCGAATTCTTGATGTTGAGCGCCCGGCTGCCACCAAGGTTTGGAAGCCAGCTCTGGGTTTGGTTGCGGCGGTTTCAGTGGCTTGTTTGATTTCAATGCCACATGCGCCCAAACTCGTCGCATTTGACGGGACAGTTCCTGGCCTTTCAGAATCTGATGCCAAAATGACGTCGGCAATGGCGGTCGACTCTGCAGGTGTTGTCGGAGCGAAAATGATTCCAGCGGCACTTCATAGCCGAGTTTCCAGCACAAGTATTCGCAGAAAAGACGTTCTCGCACGAACTGTGAAACTACAACGTCGAAATGACACAGAGTTCCCAGTGGCCACCGTGGCGGCCGCGCAGTTCGTGCAACAAACAAGGGTGGTCAATGTAAGCTCTGACAGCTCCAGCGATAACGTCAGCTGGCCCAGTTCCGTGTTGCTCGTCCTGCAGACGGAGCAAGTCGACGAATACGGCCGGGTCTGGAGCATCTGCGTGTGGCACTTGACTGTATTTCATCCTGTCGATCGCGAAGTTCACAAAGGAATCACTCCGAAATCTACTTAACCAAGTTTTTGATGAAGTAAGAGTGTTTGTGTGTCTTTAGAAACTAAATAATTAGTTGTAACACAAGGAGAAAACTCGAATGAAAACCTGGGTTACTAAAACCCTCCTGACACGCCGCCTGATTGTGCCCGTAGTCGCAGTCGCGCTGGCGTTGTCGTTAACCACTTACGAATTCATCAAACCGGCGTACGCTCGGGGACCGGTTGCGTCTCCCACTGCGACGCCGCTCGATGACAACAGTGTCGGCGCTCTGCTATCGCTCGACCAGGCAATGGAAACTCTGGCCGCGCGAGTCACGCCCGCAGTCGTGAACGTTGCGGTCACGTCGCATGCCAAGTCTGAAATGGCGGACGGTCAAATGCCTCAGTTGCCAGAGGGCGTGCCGCCAATGTTCGGACCGTTCTTCAACCGTCCAATGAAGCCGCAGTCGCAGATTGAGCACGGCATCGGCAGCGGCGTGTTGATCTCACCAGACGGATACATTGTCACCAATAACCATGTGATCGATGGCGCCGTCGATATTCGCGTCACGCTGAAGGATCGGAGAATTCTGACGGCAAAGCTGATTGGAGCTGATCCGCTCACCGATCTCGCAGTGATCAAGGTGGACGGAACGAATCTTCCGAACGCACCTTGGGGTAACTCGACTGCCTTGCGCCCGGGACAGACCGTGCTTGCGTTCGGCAATCCTTTCGGTTTCCGCTTCACCGTGACACGTGGAATCGTCAGCGGCCTGAACCGTCCAAATCCGTTCTCACGGAATGGCCGCTCGCCGGGAAGTTTTATTCAGACTGACGCAGCGATCAATCCCGGAAACTCTGGTGGTCCGCTCGTGGACGCGCGTGGTGAGGTGATTGGCATCAATACCTTCCTCGTCTCGAGCTCAGACAGTTTTTCGGGGATGGGTTTTGCGATTCCTACCCAGATCGTTCGTCCCACCGTGGAAGCCCTGATTCGAGACGGTAAGGTGCATCACGGTTACATGGGGATCGGGATCAGCGACGTGACGCCGGAGAATGCGAAGTTCTTCCACATCGATAACAATGAAGGAGCGATCATTACTCAGGTTGAACCTGATTCTCCGGCAGCCAAGGCCGGTTTGAAAGTCGGGGACGTAATTACCGAGCTCGATGGACAAAAAGTGAGCGATGCCAGCCAGCTTCAGATCGAAGTCGGGCAGAAGGACCCTGGTTCGAGCATCAAGCTGGAAGTTCTGCGTGACGGCAGGAACGTAAACGTGCCTGTAACGCTGGAAGAAATGGGCAGCCGTGACCACGAAGGCAAAGAAAGTGCCAGCAACAGCAATGGAAAGCCGCGCTGGGGCCTCGGTCTCACAGACATGACTCCTGAGCTGCGCGAGCAACTGCAGGCGTCGAGTGACGTCCATGGCGCTATCGTGGAACAAGTACAACCCGGCAGCGCCGGCGACAACGCTGGCCTTCAACGCGGGGACGTGATTGTTGAAGTGGATCGCCACCCCGTGCAGAATGCTGCTGATGTTCAGAAAGCCTTGTCCTCGGTTCCCAAGGGACAAGACGCTCTGGTTCTGGTCTGGTCCAGCGGCGGAAGCACTTTCCGCGTGCTGCATGCCACCACTGCAAACCAAGACGCGCCGGGGATGTAGGTGCTTCGATCAAACGGCACGGCGGGTGCCCCATTTCTCGCGCGTTCTTTGCGCGAGAAGTGGGGCCTTGCTCGTGTGGAGCGGGCACTCCTGCCCGCTGCCTTTGACGCTGACTTTGATTTTGACCTCACTGGCGAGCCAGGTCGTGTATCTTGTAAAGTGAGAAGCGGGCTTTTGCCGCAACGAAGAATCAAACTCACCTCCGGAATCCACAACCCTCGTGTGACATCTCACCTTGCCCTCGATCAAAAATCAGCCCATTATTGTCGAAGCACTGACGGTATATTCAGCCAGGCGGAGATCGAGTGTAAGTCCTTTGTTCTCTGGATTTTGACCTGTAACTTCTCTGCCATCTAGATTTTGCAGACACTTTTTGTGAACCCCGCGCCCGGCAAGACTTTCAGGAGAGGAAGGGGATCTCTCGGACCACAGAGAATCTGACCTCCCAAGCCTTGGCGAAACCGGATGTCGCCAATATTTTTCTCGGCAGATTTGCACAGGCTTGAATGTCCGTCGATTTCACCGGACAACGCACCCGAATCATGACAGCGCTCGATGTTATCCTAGTTGAGATCTATCCCCGATGAGGCTGTAAACCTTTCATGTCGAATCCAACAATTCCCAACCAAGCGCTTCCTGAATCGTCCGCTGCCGAACCCAGCGAATCGTTTAGCGACATGCTCTCGCAGTACGAGAAGAGCCACGCGCGCAAGCGCGAAGATGGCGGGAAACAGCTCGAAGGCACAGTAATTGCCGTCTCCGCCGATTCGGTATTCCTCGATATCGGCTTCAAGAGCGAAGGCATCCTCCCGCTCACGGATTTCCAGAACGCGGGGGAAACTCCAAAGCCCGGCGACAAGATGCCAGTTTCCGTGAAGGGACGCGATCCGGAAGGCTATTACCAACTCACCCGCGCGAAAGTCGAGCGGCCGAAAGACTGGTCCGCTTTAGCGAAGGCATTCGCTGAGAAGGCGACGATCGTTGGCACGGTGACGGGCGTAATCAAAGGCGGACTCAGTGTGGACGTGGGAGTGCGCGCGTTCATGCCTGCCTCGCGCAGCGGAGCGCACGACGCCGCCGAGATGGAGAAGTTGGTCGAGCAGGAAATTCTCTGCCGCATCATCAAACTCGACGTCGCCGATGAGGATGTTGTGGTCGACCGCCGCGCCGTCATAGAAGAAGAAGAGCGCTCGGTGAAGGAGCGCCGCTACTCGGAAATGAAAGAAGGCGACACGGTGAGCGGCACGGTTCGCAGCCTCACCGACTACGGCGCTTTTGTCGATCTCGGCGGAGTGGATGCCTTGCTGCATGTCAGTGACATCGCGTGGAGCCGTGTCAGCAAGCCAGCCGACATGCTCTCCGTAGGCCAGCAGATCGACGCGAAAGTGCTTAAGATTTCGACCGACGCAGGCAAGCGCCGCATTTCTGTGGGCGTGAAGCAGTTGCTCCCGCATCCCTGGGATGCAGTGCCCGAAAAGTATAGAGTCGGCGAGCGCGTTCGCGGCACGGTAACGCGCGTTGCCGAGTTTGGCGCATTCGTGGAACTTGAGCCGGGGATTGAAGGCCTGATTCACGTTTCAGAGATGTCGTGGGGAAAGAAGTTGAGAAGTGCTAGCACGCTCGTAAAGCCAGGCGAGACCGTGGACGCGGTAATCCTGGGAGTGAACGCGGGTGAGCGCCGGATGTCGCTGGGCTTAAAGCAGGCGCTCGGAGATCCATGGGCTGACGTGGCGCAGAAATTTTCCGCAGGTTCGGTGATCGATGGCCCGGTCGTCAGCATCACCAAATTCGGAGCGTTCGTACGGCTTGCCGAAGGTGTGGAGGGCATGATTCACATTAGTGACATGAGCACGGAAAAGCGCATTAATCATCCGCAAGAAATTGTGAAGGTCGGGCAGCTGGTCAAGGCGCAGGTGCTGGCCGTGGATACGGAGAAGCGGCAGTTGCGATTGGGAATAAAGCAACTGGTTCCCAGCGGCTTGGACGAATACATTGCCGAGCACAAAGAAGGGGATGTAGTCACAGGCCGCATGATGGAGGTTTCGGATGGACACGCGCGCGTGGAGTTAGGGGAAGGCATTCAGGCAAGGTGCCGAATGGATGGATCCGGGGCAGAGGAAGAAAAGGACAATGGTGTTGCATCGGATTCTGCCTTATCGAAGCTCAATTCGAAGCCTGATTTGTCTTCGCTAAGTTCCATGTTGCAGGCGCGCTGGAAGGGCGCAACACCAGGCGGTGACGCGAGACCGGAACGGGTGCGCACCGGACAGATTCGTAAGTTCCGGATCGCAAGGCTAGATCCAGCTACGAAGAAAATTGAATTGGAATTGGCGTAGTTCCGACTAAGAATCTAAAGTGCGACGCTTTCGGCGCTAATCCATTTCCCGCGTCTGTCCTTCTGCCGCCCGCATCCCCGCGCCCGCAGCCGCCGAAGATTCTTCTTTGTTCTTCTGCCAGTCTCCTTCGGCCAGCACGCTGATCCCTTCCAGTTTCTTCTTCTTCAATCCGGCATTGATCCCCGCCAGGTTTTTCTGCGTAAGTTTCTGGAAGTCGTCGATCACATCTTGCAATTCATGACCCAGCGACTCGGTCCGCGCCAACTGGTAGTCCGTTGGCTTACCGTCGTATCCGGTCACTGCGCCGTAGAGTTGTCCCAGCAGTTCGCGGATCCGTTCCTCGCCCGTGATCATCCCGCCTTCTTTCGTGGCCACAATCTTCGAGCGGAGCGCGTCGCAATCCGCCGCCAGTTGCTGGAGTTGCTTGCGCAGAGGATCCTTCTCCGTCAGCTTAGCTGCACGCGCATTCGCCGCATCGCGCACTCCTTCAATCGCCGCGACCCCGTACGTCATATGTTCCAGTTCCTTGTAAAGCTTCATCGAGAGAGCAAACTGCGCCTTGCGGTCCGCAAGCGAATACTTTGCTCGCGGATCCATCGCAACGTCCAGTTGCTCGGCGTAAGTCTGATCTCCCTTGGTGAGCTTTACCGTATACTTCCCGGGCAAAACTCGCGGCCCCTGCGCCGCCTCAAACAGCGCCGAAGCAGCCGGAGCAACCGCCGGCGGCTTCACGCGCATGCCCCACCCAGCGCGGTTCAATCCCCGATGCTTGCTGCCAGCCACTGTGTCCACCAGTTTGCCGTCCTGATCAAGGATCTCGATCTTCAAATCGCCGAAGATGTGGCGTCCTTTCTGGTAATAGGTTATTTGCGCATCCGCAGGCCGGCTCCGTCCGTTAAAAGTTTCGTCCCCCTCTGCCCAGCCTCCGAACGTATCGAAGTACTGGATCGACGGCCGCCCGGGCAGAAGCGTCGCCTCCTTCTTCATCACCTCGGGGGTCAGCGCGCGCAGAGGTGAGATGTCATCCACGATCCAGATGCCGCGCCCATGCGTCGCCAGCACCAAGTCAGATTCCCGCGCCTGCACCGCGATGTCATCTATCGGAGCAGAAGGGAAGTCCGTCCCCTTGTATTGCGCCCAGCGCTGTCCACCATCCACCGAAATCCAGAGTCCGAATTCAGTACCGAGAAAGAGCACGTTGCGGTCGACCGTATCTTCCTTGATCACATGAGCAAACCCACGCACGCCGCTCTCCTGCGTTGGAAGCGATGTCCACGTCTGTCCGTAGTCGGTGGTCTTGTACACATACGGCTTCATATCGCCGAAGGTGTGCCGGTCGAATGTGGCGTACGCTGTTCCTTCATCGAAGCGGCTGGCCTCGATGGTGGACACCCACGAATTCTTCCCCAACCCGCTGACGTTTTCCACCACATTCGTCCAACTCCTCGCCCCGTCGCGTGTGACTTGCACATTGCCGTCATCGGTGCCCACCCAGATAATCTGCCCATTCTTCGGCGACTCCGAAATGGAGTAGATCGTGGTGTGCATCTCCGCAGAAGAATTGTCGACGGTCACGCCGCCAGATTCTTCCTGTTTCTGCTTTTCCGGATCGTTCGTCGTCAGGTCGGGAGAAATGCGATCCCAGGATTGGCCGTGGTCGCGCGAACGGAACAGGAACTGCGCCCCGATGTAAATCGTTCCCTTCTCATTGGGGCTCATATGAATCGGAGTGTTCCAGTTGAAACGCAATTTTTTCTCGCCGTAATTCGGCCACGGCTTGAGGCTGCGAATCTCGTGCGTATACCGGTTCACTCGTCCGATCTCGCCACCCTGTGCCTCGGCGTAAAGGTAGTCTGGATCCGAAGTGTCCTCGAACATCCAGAAGCCATCGCCACCGTACATGTTTTCCCAGCGCGAATTGGTCACCCCGCCTGGGTACGATGAATCGCCCACCCACGAACTGTTGTCCTGCAAACCGCCATACACGTGGTATGGGTCCGCATTGTCGGCACTCACGTGATAGAACTGCGAAACCGGCAGGTTCATCTGATGCTTCCAGCGATTGCCGCCGTCTTCACTGCGCCACAGGCCGCCATCGTCGCCAGCTATGACGATGTTCGTGTTTTTCGGATTGATCCACACGTCGTGGAAGTCACCATGCGCCGCGCTGGAAACTACGTTAAAGGTCTTTCCTCCATCGTTGCTGAGCAGGAGAATGAGATCAGGTTTGAAAATCTTGTTTTCATCCTTGGGATCGACAATCAAATTGCCGAAGTAAAACGGACGCCACACCATGTAGTTGCTCGCGTCCAGCTTGGTCCACATCGCGCCACCGTCGTCAGACCGGTACAGTCCTCTGCCTTTTTCCGCTTCGATATTGGCGTACACAACTTTCGGCTTCGATTCCGCCACCTGCACAGCGACGCGGCCCCACGGCTTCGCCGGCAGTCCCTCGGCGTTGCTGTCACTCACTTCGCTCCAGTGGGCTCCGCCATCGGTCGACTTGAACAGTCCACTGCCCGGACCTCCCGACCGAAACGTCCAACCCTGCCGCCGGAAATCCCACATCGCCGCATAAATTGTTTTCGGTTCCTGTTTACTTCGAGCGATCATGGCGCAGCCGCTCGAACCGTTTGCGCCCGCCAGAACTTTCTTCCACGTCTTTCCGCCGTCGGTAGTCTGGTAGACTCCGCGTTCGTCGTTGTCATCCCACAGATGCCCGGTGGCGCAGGCCAGAACGTCATTGCTGTCGCCAGGATTCACCAGAATCTTTGCGATGTGCTCGCTATCTTTGAGGCCAACATTGGTCCAGTTTTCCCCGCCATCCGTCGACTTGTACACGCCATCGCCCACCGACACGCTGTTCCGTACCCAGGCTTCGCCAGTGCCCACCCAAACGATCTTCGAGTTCGAAGGATCAATCGCCACCGCGCCAATGGATTGCACGTCTTCGCGATCAAACACCGGCTTGTACGTCGTGCCGCCATTCACCGACTTCCACACTCCGCCGCTGGCAGCGCCGACGAATACGGTGATGCGGCCGTTCTCCTCTACCGCATCCAGCGCGGCAATACGTCCGCTCATGGTGGCCGAGCCGATATTCCGCGCGGGCAATCCAGATACGGTCGCGGAGTCGAAGCGGTACGGTGCCTGCGCCCCAGCCTGCACCGCGGCGAGAGTCAACGCCGCCCCGGCTAACCCTGCACTCAACAGGGTTACGAATCCCGACTTACGAGCGGATGCTTTCATGTTTGCGAATCCCTTTCCCCACGGATGATTTTTCGTTGCGACCTTCATCAGGAGCGGATCATTGAATCCCGACGATGCCGGACTTCTTCTCCTCAGTTTTCAGCGAAGACGGAAGCGCGAAATCCGCGGGGTCGATGGTTACGTTCGCTTCCAGCTTTTGCACCGTGTTCGTCTGTGCGTCAGGGTGATTCTTTGTTCCCTGCGAAATCGAGAACGGGAACATCACCCCCGCTACCGGCTTGTAGGAACCGAGGCCCACCACTCGATCCCGCACCGAGCCTCGAATAAACTGCTGAATCTCCTTGCGAATCTCGATAAAGGTATCTGGATCGAGGTAGTAATAAATGATGTCGCCATTCTTCAGCGTCACCTTCAACCGCAAAGCGTCATCCCCGTCCACCACGTCGTGCCCCAGATATTCAACTGTGTTGCCCTTTTCTTTGTAGTCCACCAGCGGTCCGTCGAAATCCGCGTCCAGCAACAGGTCGCGCAGGTCGTCCTCGCCCATCAACTCTGGGTCTTTCTTGCCCCCAAAGGGCTGGATCTGCCAGCCCGACGTGCCGTCATAAGCTTGCACTGCCGTCATCCCCTGCAGCGAAAACGTCTCGCGGATCAGGTTCGGCCGCTCGTTTTCCTGAGTCACGGCGGCGGTGAACCCACCGCCGCCTTCGAAGGTGCCAGTCATACGGAGGGTTTTAATAGCCTTGATTTTATCTATCCCACCCTTGGCCTGGATGTTCTTGGCAATCAGTTCGTCCGCAGTTTGCGAAAAGGAAAACTTACCGAGGCAGCAGGCAGCAATCAGCACTATCACGGCGTGACGCATCGAGCAGACTCCTGTTGGTGAGGGACTTAAAGAACCCGGGAAACGGGAAACAGTACTGTACCCGGTAGTAGACGTGTTGTTCAAGTCTTGGTGAGCAGGGCCGCAGGAATTGCCTTCCCCATTTTCGGTCTGGCGACTCGCACTCAGTGCGTGAACGAAAAATTCAGCCCGGTCGTCAGCACCACGTCATTCTGCTTGGTGCCTTCTGGCGGGTTCGACACGTAAATATCGCTGAACTGGTTCTGCCAGCCCAGCCACTTGCTGATCTTCGTCACCAGCCCCAGGTCAAACGTTCCGCGGTATTCGCCCGTCTGGGTCAGGTCGGGATAGAAATATAGCTTTTCCGCAAGCACGGTGCTCTTGCCGAATTTGTGCGTCAACTCCTCGCCCAGAGTGAGGGCGCCGAAATTGTGTACTACCTTATACGAGTAAGTCGTCGGTGGAGTCGTGGTGGTCGTTACCGTCTCCGTGTAGTTCTCATCCGTGAAGTTGCCGCCAGCCAGAAAGTCCAGCGTTGTCTTGTCGCTCTTGATGGCGTGGTATCCCAGACCGACACTGCCCACAGACCGCAGATTCAAATCCTGCAGCGCGTTGCTCATGAAATCGGCGCCCACGAAAGCAAACATTCGCGGATTGAGATTGCGGTCGTAACGAATTCCGCCTGCCTCAGTGTTCGCCGTTGTGCTCGGAGTCGCGAGTTGGTTCGTCCCATAGACCGCGTTCGTGTACAAGCTGAGCTTGTCATCCTTGGTGGCGCGAGCGGCGGTGAAAGCCAGCGACAGATTTTCCGTCTGGCTGTTGCCGCGAGTCAAGGAAAATCCCACATTAGCGCCGCCGTTCCAGCCCTCCAGCAGGCTCGGATGCAGCGCCTTCTCGTAGGCCACTTGGTCGGCATCGTTGCGGATCGCCACCACACTTTCCTTCGGCGCTTCCACGGGCGCGCCGCTCTTGCTGGCGACCTCCAGTTTCCCGTCCGTCGTTGTAATCGGCCCGACTACAGTCTGGCCGTTCGACAAGGCCACGTGCAATGGATGATCGGTCGTAATCTGCGTGATTGCCGCGAACTGCACGGTCACGTCTCCTGCAAACTCGGTGTGCAGCACTAGCGTTTTGCCGTCGGATTTCACGATGGCACCGGTCAAGTGATCGCCATTCTTCAATGTAATCTGATCGGCAAAAACCACTGAACTCAATCCCAAAAACGCGATTAGGGCAACAACTTCGACTTTACGCAACACAGCCTACCTCCACCTTTCAGAGTCAGTTTCACAGCTTAAGTGCTTATATGGCCCGGAATACCTAGAACAAATCGGACAGGAAATGGCGCAAAGCGGCGATTGAATCAAAGAAGATTACTGCCCGCGAAGGGAACTCAGCCCTTGGTTTCTTTGGATTCGGTGCTCTTGCTCTGCTCGGTCGAAGCTGGCGTTGCAGGAGTGTCCTTCATGCCCTCTTTTAGGGCACGAATCCCCTCACCCAACCCTTTGCCCAGTTCAGGCAATTTCTTGGGACCGAAAACCAGTAGGGCAATCGCGAAAATGATAATCAAATGCGTTGGCTGAAACAAACCCTCAAACATCGGAACCTCCAAAGACCACACTACCACCTGTGCATACGCTACCGGACGGGCACCGGGAAGTCAAACCCCTCCCCGCACAGCTTCTGAAATCTGTGCCTCAGCCGTCCTAACTTGATAATCTGCCATGCAAGGGGAATGGTGCTGTGACTAAAATCACAGTGCGATGTGACCGACGAAGTCCCAGCAAGCAAGAAGTAAGAATGGGTAGTCATCTTCCGAGCACCAACCCACTTTTTCACCTACCAACCGCAACAGCTCCGTCATCCCACCCCGTTACTTCCGTGACCTTACCTCCGGCTCGGCTGACGGGCTAATGTGAATCAGCGGTTCGACATCAGCGCTGTAGACCGCGCAGCAAGAGACGCCGCGGTTAGGACAACCCAGCAAGCCAAACCGTCTCCGGAGAGTCGAGTGAAGCGAAAGGGCCTGTCAGTTTTTTTCTTTCTTTTTTGGGTGGCCCTCGCTGCCCAGTCCAGTGAAAGCCAGCCCGTCACCCCTGTCCAATTGATGGCTTGGCTCACGGCGGGTGTTCCCAGTAGCCGACTCGTTCGCATCATCAAAGAGCGCGGTATCGCAAACGTCCCCTGCAAGGATCAGATTCGTCAATTCGAAGCCGCTGGTGCCGATGCGAATCTGCTCCGCACTCTCATCAATCTGAAACCGTCCGCGGCCAATTCCGCAACGTCCGAGATACCCGCTCCTTTATTGAAAGCAGCGGCCGACGCCAAAGCCCAACGCTTCCACGAAGCCGAACTCGATTTGCATCCAGCCATCGGCTCCGACCCTCAGAATGCCGCCCTACACTTCGCTCTTGGGGGCATGCTCATCCGGCAAGAGCGCTGGGACGATGCCTTTGACGAGATTACTCTTGCCGCGCAACTGATGCCGGATCTGCCCGAGAATCACAGCAGTCTGGCGTACATTTTCTATCGCCTGGATGATGGTCCCAACGCGATCGCGGAAGCCCGTACCGCCCTCAGTATGGATCCACAGAACGCCGAGGCCTACCAGTTCCTCGGACTCGCTCTGTACTCCAACGGGCAATATGCTGCTGCCGTGCATGCTTTCGATGAGTCTCTGGCCCGCGATGCGGCGAACTCGGATACTTACTACGACCTAGGGATTACGCTGCACGCCGCGGGAAATCAAACCGCCGCCATCACTTCTTATCGCGAAGCCATTCATCTGAATCCGGTCTTCTGGGAGGCTCATTCCAACCTTGCGGTGGTGTTGCACGAACAAAACAAGCTGGATGAGGCCATCTTCGAATATCGCGAAGCCAAGCGCCTGGCGCCCGAAGAAGCTTCCGTCCGCAATAATCTGGGTAATACGTATTGCGATAAGGGCGACTTCGATGCAGCCATGCTCGAACTGCGGGAACTTTATCGCCAGCATCCCGAGTGGCAGCAAGGACACGGCTGTCTGGCCCGCGCTTACTTGTCGAAGAAAGATTACGGCAACGCCATCCAGGAATTGCAACTGTCGGTTCGCCAAAATCCCACCAGCTCTTCCGAACACCGCATGCTTGGGGAAGCTTTCGTCCTCGACGACAAGTTGGAGGAGGGTGTACACGAGTTGCGTCTGGCCGTCACGCTCAATCCCGACTCCGACGCGGCTCACCATTTTCTGGGCACAGCGTTGTTTCAGCAGCAACAACTGGAAGCCGCGGAAAAGGAATTCCGCGAGGCGCTTCGTCTGAATGCGTCGCCGGACAACCACTACTCCCTTGCGGCTTGTCTGATGACGATGGATCGCTACCAGGAAGCGTTGTCCGAACTCGATGCCGCCGCGCGGCTGGATCCCGAACGCACGCTCTACCGTGCACGCCGCGAGGAACTGGTGAAACTGATGAGGGAAACGAATTCCCGGTAACCACAGGACAGTGCCGGGATATGTACTTCCGCTATTTTCAACCGGGCCAACGAGTTACTTACACTGGATATTTGGGGAGAGGTTGACCATGGACTCGACGCGATCCGCACAAGCAGCAGCCGCAAAACAGGCGCACTCAGCTCTCCGAGCGGAAAGCGATACGCGAACTGACCTCCGGAACCTGGAGCGCATAGCTGCCGCGGCTCCGGGCGAATCCGTGCACAAGCCCCTAGGTTACGGTCTACCGTGCGCCAAGTGCCGTCTCTACTATTCCGCAAGCCTTGATACTTGCCCGACCTGCAAGAGCAAAGAGAGAGTTTCTCCCAGTGTTGTTCCGGCCGCTCCGAAAGGACAAGCCGCAGCTGAGTCGGTGCCCGACAGTGCCGTCGTCGAACAGGAGCGAGAAGCTTTCCTGAAAGAGTTCAAGTCCCAGCTTTTCGCGGCGCATGCGGAAGTTGCAAGTTCACCAGTGATTTGCACTCTGGGCGAGCACCACGTTCAAGGCGCCGAGGCGGCTTCCATTTGCAAGCAGTGTTACGACCAACTGCAAGAGCGCGTGGATGTCTGCGAAGCGGCTCTGCACATCGACCTGAAAGATGCGGCACAAATTATCTACGATGCGGTCTGGGCCGATCCTTCCGACCCCAGCAAAACCTACACGAATGCTGCCAGCTCTCTACTCACCGAATTGCGCAAGCGCGCCGGAGTCTCGAGCATGATCGGCCCCTTCCAGCCGCTGGGCAATTAAGGCTTCCCTCGCGACAGCTTGGAAGCAATCAGCGGGGGCACATTTGCACTTACTCGGGCTTCACCGCTACCCATTTTTTCCCGGCGTACAGCTTGTATGCGGCGCCATCCTCAACCAACTTTAGGGGCACGGCTCGTTTCAACGATGCGTCAGTTTGGGAGGGAACGCTGAGTGCGTCCTCGTTCGCCACATTCATGACCGTGAACTTGTCCGCCGCAAGCCCGAAGCCGTAGGCTCCCGGCGCTAGTTCGGAGCCACCAATGTTCAGCTTGGACTCGCTGACGAGCATGCCCTGGTATTTCTGCTGCACCGCCGTCGAGTATCCCGAGGTGTCGACGAGAGCGGCAAACATGACTTTTCCATCGGCCGTTTGAAACCCGGCCGCGTTCCGTAATTGAGTTGGCGCTTTCTGGCCGGCAAAGAAAAACTCCGCGGGCACCACCTTCTTAAGTTCGTCAGCGCTCAGCAGGTGCTGCGCCGCTTTCTGGGCCAGGCCCATGCTCAAAAGTACCGCTACGACAGTACCAACCGCCGCGAAACGCATATTCTTCATCGAATTGTCCTCGATCAATTTATAAGTATGGCAAGGCTCACGGGCACTTTAGTCCTTTTCGTCCACAGGTGCAAATGGGGTCTGAGAACTGGTTAATTCCTTTTGCGCGCAAGATTCGGATAGTCGTCTCTCCGCCTTCGCAATACTCTGTTCCTACCATGAGTCTCACTAACATGACTTTCCTTAACGCGACTGCCAATGCCATACTCGCGGAGGACGCCACCACCGCCATGTCCTCTGCGCGCGCCAACTCGACGAAGCCTGACCGCGATCGTCAAATCAAACAGCAGCCAAACGACGGTCGTCCAAGCGATGATCGTCTAAACGAAGATCAGTGCTGGGCTGCCGTGGCCGAGCGCGATTCCAGTCATGACGGAAAGTTTGTCTTCGCCGTCGCAACTACTGGCGTCTATTGCCGGCCGTCGTGTCCGGCCCGTCGTCCGCGCCGGGAGAATATGGCGTTCTTTGCGCGTCCTGAACTGGCGGAGCAAGCAGGGTTCCGTGCTTGCCTGCGTTGCCGGCCGCAGTTGGTAAGCGGCAACGCGCAATCCGACACGGTCAAAGCGATCTGCCGCTACATCGAGCAGCACCTTGATGAAGCCATCCCGCTCCAGCGGCTGGGCAAGGCCTTTCGGCAAAGTCCTTTTCATTTGCAGCGCCGCTTCAAGGCCGTGCTCGGGATCACGCCGCGCGAGTATGCCGATTCCTGCCGGATGCGTTTGCTCAAGCGCAATCTGCAGGCAGGAGACAATGTGACGCGGGCCATGTATGACGCGGGTTACGGCTCCAGCAGCCGCCTCTACGAGAAGACGGCGTCGCAGCTGGGCATGACGCCTGACAAGTATCGTCGCGGGGCCATTGCCGCTGCCATTCGATATGCCTGCGCCGATTCACCGCTCGGACGCATGCTGATCGCGGCTACCGACCGCGGCATTTGCTCGATCCAGTTTGCGCGGTCCGATGGCGAGTTGATTGAAGGACTGAAGCGTGAGTTTCCTTTTGCCGCGCGCAAGCCCGACGAAGGCGGATTGCAAGCTTGGATCGCAGCTGTGCTCTCGAAGATGACCGGCAAGGAATTGAATTCCACCCTGCCGCTGGATATCCGCGCCACTGCCTTTCAGCGGCGCGTGTGGACGTATCTGCAGTCGATCCCGTTCGGCGCGACGTGCTCTTACAGTGAGGTGGCGAAGGCGATTGGCCAGCCCAGCGCTAGTCGAGCCGTCGCGCGTGCCTGCGCCACGAATCCCGTCGCGGTTGCGATTCCGTGCCATCGCGTGGTCCGCGAAGATGGCAACATCAGCGGCTATCGTTGGGGGGTGGAACGCAAGAAGACGCTGCTGGAGCTGGAACAATCTGTCGTAGAGACGTAGCTTGCTACGTCTCTCTCGTGACCCTTCGTCAATGCCACCGCCATTCGGTACGCCGCAAGCGGAGGGATTGCCAGCAACGTCTCTACAACGCTGCGTCGATGACGTTACGGTTGCGAACTACCGACCAGTTCAGCGATGCAAGTGCGATGGTCGCAATCAGAATCAGCGCCTGGCCGAAGTCCACGCGAGTCACCAGAGCCGCGCATAGCAACACACCCAGTACAGCCAAGAAATTTCCTGCGGGCAGGCGGAACATTGCGCCTTCCGGCTGCTTGCGCCGCAGTATGGGCAAGGCTGCGCAGCCAACGCCGTAGTAGAGAAGCCGGGCTACCGCGGAGAGCGTTACGTTCCATTTGAATTCCCCGATCAGCGCGAACCCCCAGACCAAGGCCGCGAAGACGAGAATCGACACGTAGGGGGTGTGAAAGCGGCGATGCACTGCGGCAAATGCTTTGGGGAAATCCCCTTGCTCGGCCAGGGCGAAGGGGACGCGTGGCATAGCGAGAATTTTCGCGCTGAGATATCCGTAGAAAGAGATCAACGCGCCGACGGCAACCAGAGCGGCGCCGATGGGGCCAATCGCAATCCGAGCCACGTCGGCGAGGGGGCGCTGGCTGTGGATAGGATCGGGTAGGACTCCGACGACTACCCACTGGATGAGAGCGTAGATGACGGTGCAGAGCAGTAGAGCCGTGAAGAGGGCGAAGGGAGCGTCACGGCGAGGATTTTTCGCTTCGCTCATGGGCGCCAGCGCGGTCTCGAATCCGCCGTAGGCGAAGACCAGGAGCAGCACGGCTTTCATCCACTGGTTGGTGCTAGGGGAAGTGGCGGACGCGGTTGCGATGGTCCAGTGGTGCTTGTGAAGCACGAACAGACCGAGAACGATCACGGCAAATAGCGGGATAAGTTTGGCCGCTGTGAACAGGTTGCTAACCTGCGCTCCGGCGCGCACGCCGCGAATGTTGATGAAAGTCAGAAGGCCTACTAACACGGTGAGAATGATGGCTCGAGGCAGTGGATCTTTGGCGTGCGGAAAGAACTCGCCCAGGTAAATCACAAACAGGTTGGCATTCGCGGCGGGCGCGGCGACCTGTCCAAGCCAGAGCATCCATGCCGTTTGAATGCCTATCAGGCGCCCGAAGGCGACGCGGGCGTAAAGATAGGGACCGCCGGCCTGCTGAAAGCGCGATGCAACTTCGGCGAAGCAGCTCATGATCAGGCTCATTCCAGCTCCGGCCGCGAGCACGGCGTAAGGACTGTAGCTGCCGATGAGACCTGCCACAGTTGATGGCAGTCCGAAGACCCCGCTGCCGATGATGGAGTTCACGACGAGCGCGACCAAACTCCAGCGGCCGATGGCGCGGATTAGCCCCTGTTGAGGGTCGTGGCGAGGGACGCTAACAGTAGAGGATTCAATCACCGCAGGTTTGTATCACAGATTCTGGATTTCCGGACAGATCGGCTGTTGATAACGCCAGCACGGCTGGTGACCTTGGAGCAAATCGCAACTGTACTGTTAGCCGTGGTGCAGAGCCATAGGCGCGGGGGGAAGGTTGCGCGCGTGAGGGCGTTAAAAGCCTTCCCAGACGCTGGTTTCAGCTCTACCAGACTGCCGCGCAGCCGACCGCCAGACCAAAGTAATTGTGTGAATTACCAAAGCGCATGATCGTGGGACATCTATCCGCTTGCCGCTGGCGATGAGATGTTCTAACGACACAATTCAAACCACACAATGGCCACGGGAATCGATCCACAGATGGACGACCTTCATACGCGGATCATGCGAGTTACCGAAGATTTGCGCGTGATTCAGCGCGAACTCAACTGCGCCGCCATGCAAGCGCCCAGCGATCCGGAATTGATGGAAGCTCTGAGCGCGCTGCCGGAGACGGAAGCCATCCAGATTTTGTGCAAGGCGCTCGACCAGATGCGCCACTTCCTTTGGTTTTACACCCAGGTGATGAGCAACGATCCAGAACTCGGCGACAAACTTCGCCAGTCCAATGCCTCGAAGACGGTCGAAGACGGCAATGTGGATACGTCCTTCCTTGACCAACTCACCCGGGCAGATGAGGCCGTGCTATTGCGCTACATGGCCGAAGCCAAAGAACGCAAGCCAAACTAAGCTGCGGCGCCGCCAACGATCGTTCTCTTTACTTCTCCATCTGGACCCAACACTACAAGGTTGGCTTCCGCGCCAGGTGTCAGGCGCCCGTGATGCGCAAGTCCCACCGCTCGCGTGGGATTCAGAGTTGCGGCACGGACCGCGTCTTGCAGGCTCCAATTGGCGAATTGGACCACGTTGCGCACGGCGCGATCCATGGTCAGAACACTGCCGGCGAGTTTGCCATCGGATGTGCACCGGCCATTCTTGACCTCGACTTGGATGGGACCGAGTCGGTAAGTGCCGTCGGGCATGCCCGCTGCCGCGGTGGCATCGGTGATCAGCACGGCGTGTTCGATGCCTTTCGCCTTCAGGAAAAGTTTCACGACTTCCGGGGCAACGTGAATTCCGTCCGCGATGATGTCGGCGCTGAGTTCCTCGCTGGTGAGCGCTTCGCCAAGGATACCGGGCTCGCGATGATCGAGCGGACGCATAGCATTGAAGGTGTGCGTGGCGTGGCGAGCGCCGGCCTTCACCGCGGCGCGAGCGCTCTCCATGACGGCGTCCGAATGGCCAATGCTCACGCAAACATTGCGCCGTGCCGCTTCCGCGATAACTTCGATCGCACCGGGAAGCTCGGGTGCTATGGTCATCATGCGCACGTGCCCGCGCGAGGTTTGCCAGAAGCGTTCAAAGATTTGCAGCGTAGGCTCGACGAGGTTTTCCGGAGGATGGACGCCGCGCCGCTTGTGGCTGAGAAACGGACCCTCCAGATGGATGCCAAGCGGCCGGGCCTGGACTAAGTCGCCATTGGTGCCGAGGGGTTGAGCCGCTTCGATGGCGTCGGCAATTCGCTCCAGCGCGGCGCAGGTCTGGTCAAGCGGCGCGGCGACGGTGGTAGGGAAGTAGCCGGTTACGCCATGCGTTGTCAGGAACTTGTTTAGCCGTGGCAGTTCTGCGGGCGAGGCCCGCATGACATCGAGTCCGGCGCCGCCGTGCATATGGATATCGACGAAACCTGGCGCCAGAATCGCGTCGGGAATCTCGCGAGTAAAATCAATCTCCGTTGCATTCTTCGGAATCTCACGCTCGGCGCGCGACGAGACGGCGGAGATGATTCCGTCCTCAATAAACACGAGCGGGTTCCTTAGCTCTTCCCGCGGCGTATAGAGACGATGAGCGCAGAGGACGATCATATTGCGTTAGCTTATGAAGCGTTCGAAGCTGGTGCGCCACCAGTGTAGCGCGAAAAATGTATCGGCGAGGCAGGGGGGACCGGTCAAACGAAGCGATGCTATAATCTGAATACCTATCGAGAAGTAAACACGCGCGGGTGGATGTTTTCCTTGTTGCCGCCCGTTGCGCCGTCGGGGAGTGGCTCAGCCTGGTAGAGCACCTGGTTCGGGACCAGGGGGTCGGAGGTTCAAATCCTCTCTCCCCGACCAA
>Ga0208039_1000221_pt1 | contig 49864 bp, 44 predicted proteins | sample June2015DPH_20_1_2_FD_184722 | JGI IMG/M metagenome (GOLD analysis project Ga0208039, IMG submission 184722) | Peatland microbial communities from SPRUCE experiment site at the Marcell Experimental Forest, Minnesota, USA - June2015DPH_20_150... | ecosystem: Environmental > Terrestrial > Soil >... | reverse complement strand
GCCTTGCATAGAACTGCCGCTCATAGATAGCCGGAGATAGGTACCCCAGCCGTGCTTGCCGTCTTTGCCGATTGTAGAATACCTCTATGTATTCGGTGATCTCTCGGATGGCCTGTTCTCTCGTCTTGTAGTGACGGTGATGGACAAGCTCGTTCTTGAGCGTACCCCAGAAGCTCTCCATGGGAGCATTATCGTAGCAGTCGCCCTTCCTGCTCATGGATGCTCTCATCTTGAACTGATCCACCAGCTTCCGGTATTCATGGGCGCAATACTGACGTCCACGATCCGAATGGTGAATCAGGCCTGCTCCGGGGCGTTTGGCGGGCGTCGGCTGGAGCGAGTGTTAGGCCATACTCAGTGCTAAGTATGAGCCTGAATGAATTCCTGAACCAACTGATCGAGAATATCCATATACCGCTTGCAGGCGAAAGTCACTTTCTGCGAGTCACCAGACAACTCAAAGGAATGAACCGGAAGTCCAACACGGGGCGGCGGCGCTCCAAGAGGTCCGAACCAGTGGAACTCGTAAGCCGGATGCTCTCGGCTGTCGCTTCTGAGTTCGGTAACTGGGATAAATTCCCAGACCACATTGACCTCAGCACCAGCACGCTTCTCGACATAATTGCGTTGTTCCTTCAAGAAGTTGAGCAACTGTTGGTCTTCTTCACTTCGATTGTTGAACCATGCCGGAAACCAAGCATCATACTTGTCTTTTTCCTCGTACTGCAAAGCGAAGGTCGTGCTTCTGGCAGCCGAAAGAAAGGCACTGAGATAGAACTCAAATGCCTCCGGCTCATTCCGGACGGCCTCTTGGCTCATTTGGTTGAGTAACCGAACAAAGAATCTCGCCTCACGCAACTTCTTCTGTGTTGCCTCGATCACCGATCACCTGGAGGACCTAACTATGTATCATATGGTTTCCTTATAATACCCTCACTCTCGACCACGGTCGGCATAAGACGCCACCGAAAACGGTGATGAAAGCTATTGTAATGAAATCATTTTCTTTCTTCAATACAAATATTCTGGGGTCTTATATGGTTTCCCTTTCTCGGGTCTTTAAAAGGCACCTTCCGGGTTCCTCACACGATTTCAATTTTTTGAGGATTACGAGAGGAAATTTACACTTTTTCATGGAGCCTGTCAATTGTGGACTTCAGGAAGAAATATACGAGGGAAACCACTTTAATTGTTTAGCAGGATTGACAAAGAGGCCATATTGAACTTTATGACTTCATACCCTTTTGGTCACGGACATCAATCACGGTTTTGAGAAGCAGCAAGAGAAAACCTTTCTGTTCATCCGTTAATGCCACAGCCTCCTCGTCTTCCTCTTCCTCCATTAAAGCATCAACCACATAATTTACCACATAAGGCTGTCTGGAAGTCTGAATACTGGCAACCCATCATAACAAAAAAGAGCAAAGATTAAATTCTCCCTGCTCTTTTTATATATCGGGGGGGACGGTAAATTATCAACTCATAACCAAGATTCTTCAATCTTGATTCAATTTCTTTAAATGTTTAACGAGGATAATTAACATTATAGGAATAAGCGCTCCGACGACGACGACAGCTCCTCCCACAACATAAATTTTTGGACCTATATCTTCGACAGTCCGTACAACCTGCATCACGGCAACGGATACCATGGCTGCCAGGATGCACATTAGGATAATGATACTAACTATGTTAGCGGTACTTAATTTGATGTTCATTGCCTCCACCTACCTGTTCAGATTCACCCACTTCTCACTCCTATTATGAATAAGAACTTGTTTTAGGATGGCTTGAATATACACAAAAGAGGGTAGCATGTCAATAAAAACCCCACTGATGATTACCAATCCAAACCATGTATATTTTGACAAAATGCCGCGTTGCAGACTACAGGAAGTTATCCTTTTTTTCCAAAATCCAGCCAATCCAAAAGTCCAATTTGGCGCTTCCACCTACAAGTCATCGCTCAACGATAACATCTTGGGCTGAGGATTATGGGTTGAAATCAGGTATCGCAGGTGAATATATGAAAATCAGATCGTGGCTTTTTTGAAGTATCGGAAACAGATGATAGATAGCAGATATCGCAACCATGGGCCACCTTTTCTATTAGGTTGACTTGTCCTCAATTGTATTGACAAGATTTGAGAGGCGAGAAACTCAGTAAGTATGTTGGGAGGATTACACCTGCTATGTAGATTGTGAAACCCCGATAGATAACCTCCTCTTCTTTTCGATTTTAGAAATTACGGTTATTTCCCAGCCCGCTATTCGTGGTCACTGACTAGGAATTGCATCGACTGACGAAACCCAGCGGACCGACAATGGGCTGATATCTCGCATCATTATGAACCGACCAGGATAACGCCGCCGATGATCAAAGTAATGCCTATCCACCGGTTGATGCTTATCCGCTCATGCAGAAACCTGACAGAAAACAGCGCAACAAAAACAAAAACCATACTGCCAGCAGGAAATGCAATACTTATCGGGAGGTGTCTCAGAGCTAGTGTCCAGAGAATGGCGTCGAGTATAAAACAGGTAATGCCAGCCAGAATACGCTGATTACGCCAGAGACCACGTAGCAGAACAAGCGGCCGCGTGCCAGGCGCACTTAATTCGGCGGCCTGTTTGAAGATAGTCTGCCAGATAGCTTCCAGCAACACTGAGGCGAGAACAAAGGATAATCCAAGAATTCTTTCTGTCATGAGCGATCCTGTGCCTTTTGCGGGGCAGATTGAGATACCGCACCAAGGATGACCGTTCGATGACTCGTCCTGCTGATAAACCACACACCCAGCAGGATCATCATGATCCCAATCATACTGTGCGGAGGAATATACTCACCAAACAAGACCACCCCACCCACACTGACCGTAACATAGTTTAAAGCAGTTATCGGCTGTGCATAACTGAGGTCAGCATTGGATAACACCATCATCCAATTGAAAAACATAGGGATAAAAAGAAGTACGGCGATGTGAAACAGTGGCTGACGGAATGTGATAACGAGCGTTTGCCAACTGTTTGCAGAAGCAGGAGCATGAAACGTCGCTGCTTTCCAGCACAAATATGCGGTGGTATCAAGAACAATCGCAACGGCTAAGCCGATCCACGCTACTCTGCGCTGTCTGAGACGGAGGTCACGGGAGAGCCGACGGTCCAGCATAATTACGGTAACATTTCCTTTGGCAGAAAGCTGCCATTGCTAATTACCGGATTCCCACGGCCAGCCAGCCACGCATCGAAATGAAGCTGTGCAGGTCTTATTCCCGAATTGAAGGTTTGCATATATTCTTCAATGAAGGATAAGAACTAATATATATGAAGAAAACATTAAAAAGGGATTAAAATTGAATTAAGTTTTGCTGATCATCTCTGGGCTTAAAGACCCTCCTTTTTGCTCCAAGATGAACCGGTCCACAGCATCCACCATATCCTGTATGGTGATCACCTTAAATTCTTGGTCAGGAATCTTTATATTAAATTCATTTTCAATATCGAACATGAATTCGATCTTATCGAGAGAATCAAGGCCTAAATCTTCGAGGGTTGTTTCGAGTCTGAGTTCCTCAATGTTGAAATCAAACTTATGAATAAACAGTTTTCTAAGTCTCTCCACAGTAGACATCTCTTCCTTCCTTTTAGTAAGGATATAACTCTCCAGATTACTGCCTACAAAAAACATCATATCAAAAAATTATATAAAATTCCATTAAAAGAAGACTAATTTTTCTTAATCCTTTTAATCGGGGTCAGAAAATGGATAGAAGAGAACAACAAGTCGCAAAGCGCCTTGGAGACCTGCCCGATGGTCAGAACGAAGAAAAAACGCACCCACCTTCGGCGAGGAGATATTGGAGATTCAATTTAACCGTCAAGATTGCGGAATAGGAGAGGAAGACTCCGTTATATACCTCTTAAAATATGAGCCAGGAAGGGGTAATAGGTCTGAAAAATAAGAAAAAGTGTTACGAAGGAAGAGTTGCGAAGCGGAGATGATGAATTGCTTTTGGCGCTTACACCTACAAGTCATTCCAGGGGACTGCATTCAAGAATCGAAGATTACAATTTAAAAGTGAGCGTAAGGACTCCTGTAAGATAAAAATCATCTCTTTCTTGCTCCAAATCTTACCTCACCCTTTTTTAGAAACCGAAGTAATGGATGCCATCGGTTTCTTCGATGCAGAGTTGCGGCCACCTCTCCCATTCCTGAAGTCCCACTAACCGTAAGAAACTTCTGCCACAAGGTATCCCGAATTTCTGGTAGATAATCAGCATTCTTAGGCCGTAGTAGTCGCAGCCATGCAGTAGCCCATACGGGAGCCATGAATTTATGATGCCGGGTTTGCCCATGGCCAGAGTCTAAAAAATGTAATAGGGATCTCGGAGATGAACAACCACGCAAGATAGCACATAAGGTTTGTTGATAATGTTCTACAATATCTTCTGTTATTTCTCTCCTACGGAAGGCCGTTAGTGCTTTTCGAAAAAGGATTTCTGCCCTTTTAAGACGGTGTTCAGCTTCTCCATATGCCCCAACCCAACGTAATTCGGAAGAAAGGATACGTCCATCTGTGGCATAACACTTATCAATTCGAATTCCTAGTATACCATTCTTTATCTGTTTGACTAACGGGATGAAGTGGCGACTTGCGCCTTGCTGTATGAACAATCTCATTCCACGACCAAGATTAAGAGTCTCATAAGCAAAACCTAAACCATCACCAAGTGCAAAATAATAGTTTATTCGATCTGTGGACTTCCTAATTTCTTCCACTTCACCATATGCAAGACCACCACGAAGGAGATAGGCTGCAGATATATTCCTGATATTTTTTTGATCATTCAAGTCGTAAAAGTCCCCGAAAATTCTTATAGCTGCTTGTGCAGTAATCCAGCCCATATCAGGTTTTATTCCATAGAGGATGAAGAAGTCGCTTGAGCCATGAATTCTCACATCAGGATAGTCCTGATGCATCTTCTCTACAATCGATGTAAGTGCGATGACCTTTTCCCTTGCATACTCAGCCTGCCCATACAAGAGATTCTGCCGGACACCAAGTAGATCAATAAAAACTATATGCCTCTTTTCCTCACCCATTAGTATTCGCTGATGACCTAAGTCTATATTCTCCTATTGATTATTGATTGTTGATTGAAATCTACATCTTTAAGCAGAACTTGTCAATTATTGATTTCAGGAAGGAACAAACGAAATTCCCCTTTACCAATTTTTCAAAACGATCCGATGGCAAGGATTGACGACTTCACCTACAACTCTGCAATGGGGAGATGATCAGGGAGTTAACGATTACTGATGGAAATGTGCATGAGCCTGCAGCTTACCAAGACGGGTGAAAGCCTGTTATGATAGTGTAGCCAGTTCCTTTTCAGCTTTCTCCACCCAACCGTCAGCGCCGCATTCTTTGAAGATTTCTATGGCTTTGCCAAGATTCTCCTGTGCTTTTAATTGATCACCTTTTCGTTTAAAAAGGTCTGTATAGAGGGCATAATCCCTTCCCAAATTGAACATCATTCGGTTTCTTTGGTCTGTCTCGTTTTCCTTCTCAACGTTGTAAGACTCCTTCGAGGGCTCATGAGAACCTCCTCCTCACTAAAAATGTATTAAACTTTTTATATAGAAGTCAATGAGAATTTTCCCCCTTCACTTTTAATAGATTCATAGAGGAGAGACAATTTTTGGTATACTAATAAATCTTCCAGTCAAGCAATAATCTTAATAATATCATATTTTTCAATGAGTTATAGATTTTTTGGCAGTCTGGCATCATCCTTGCTCTAATGAATAAGAAAAAGAGGCCGATAAAGCCAAACCACGAGTAATCGTTGGACGCCTGCCTGCCGTAACGGGCGGGGGGCCACTGTTCCAAAGATGGAGCAGGGGGGGAAAGCCACGGATCCCAAATTTCGGGATGGCCGGGTTGCCGAAGTCAGAATAACGGGACCGGATTACTGTGGCTTCATTTAAAAGGGTGATCCGTTTTTGCATTTTTAAAAGGATAAAATCTATGGGTCGAGGGCGAAAACCTGCAAAAGAATTAAGTTACAGAGATAAGAAGATTGTGGAACGATACAACTCCTCTTTCGATACGATGCCACGATTAGCAAAAAAATATCGTATTTCCAAACAGCGAATCTTCGAAATTTTAAAAAGAGCCGAAGGATTCGGATTTTCAACTAAAAAACCAAAATTATCATCTCGCCATCACAGAATTCATCAATGTGAGGTTTGTACTAAAATTTTACAGGTAGCTCAAAAGGATAATCTGATAACAAAAAGAAAGCTTACTCAAATGCTAAACATTAGCGAAGGGGTTTGTCGTTGGCATCTGAATCAGTTAAAGAGAGCAAGTTATGTTTCCAAAAACTTTGCAACAATAAGGAGTGACAGGTTGGTCCAAGCGCTCCAGTGTTACAGGAATGATTCTTTTTCTCCGGCTGCCGTAGGCAGGAAGTTTGGATACAAAAACTTTTACTCCATTCTAAGCTACCAAAAGAAGAAAGGTCTAAACGTAGAAAGATTGTTGAAATCACCCATCGTCTTTAATTTGAATCAGGAGGAGGAAATTGCCATCTTCAATTCCATGAGCCAAACTGAATTTTAATGGACGAATAATTAAACATTCATTGGGAGGATTCCATGCAGGGTTCAAATGACATAAATGAGAAAAGAAAACATCCACGGTTCTACTTGGATTTGCCCCTGGAATATCGGGTTTCGGATGCCCCTCATGCTCATGGAGCACTGGTCGTCAATGCCAGTGAATCAGGGCTTCTTGTTCATTCTATTAAAAACATACCTACCGGTACAAAATTAAATATCGCAGTCTTGTTCCCCAAGGGGTTTGAATTGGCTAACTTTGAGGTATTTGCCGAGATTGTGTGGAAAGATATCTATTGGCAAGAGAATCGGGAAGGGTACCAATTTGGATTAAAAATTATCCAAATATTGGAAGAGGACTATCGGAAACTGAAGCAACTTCTCGATGATGGGCATTAAATATAAATGTCGCGAAGAATTTGAGAATAGGTTGACGTAAGTGGAGGCTTTACATGAAAAACGAATCGATCTCAGAAAAAAATAACTGGCCGCCTAACTTAAAGGCCATCTATGAGAACCCTGGCCGTAACTCAATGGAAAACAGTCCCTTCGAGGCAGAGGCCGAGGCTAATCCATTAGACTCCTTTCTAAACAAATCTGGCTCAGATAATACTGAATCTCGAGAGAAGGATCTCCCAAGAGAGCAAGATACCCCTTTTATGTCTTCTTTTCTGCCTGAATTGATTCATTCGATTAAGAATACACTCATCTCTATTAAAAACACATCGCAGCTTTCAGCAGATAAATTTAACGATTTGGAATTTCGAAAATACTCTCAGAAGAGCATTAACGAAGATATTAAGAAGATCGATTCCGTGTTGAACAGTCTTTTAAATTATATCCATATCAATACCCCCATTATAAAATCGAATACCCTTTCTCTTATCCTTGAAGAAGTTTTAGAAGCCAATGAGAAACAGATTCAGTGCAAAAATATAAAGATATTTAAGAAATGTGAAAAGGACCTTCCCGAGGCATTTATTCACGATGAACAGGTGAGATTCATTCTAAATTCAATCCTTCAGTTTGCGATTCTATCGACTCCCCTTAATGGGACAGTCGGTTTTTTAATAAAATCCTTCGACTTCCATGGCGGTGGATCCGGTAAAAAGATTCCACCAGAAAGGAACGGGGGTTATATTGAAGCAGCCATTGGTTTTATGGGTGGCAAGGATCCTACCGAGGAATCAAAAGATATTCCTGCAAATTCAGCCATCCAAAAAGAAGAAACCACAAAGTTGATTTTACAATTAGTGAAGGAAATTCTTCAAAGGAACCACGGGAGCATGACCTATGAAGTCGATCCGAAGAAACCAAGAACCCTTATTACTTTAAGATTTCCAATTGAAAGAAGAAAGGTGGTTTATTACGACCCAATAAGCATTTAGAGAGATCATCGTTGAAAAATCGTGAAGCTCTGAGACGTGTTTTATCACCTGAGGGTTAATGATTCGTCTACATATTTGATGAAAGGAGATATGAAAAATTCGATTACCCTTCTCTCGCCTGTTTTGATCTCTGCGATCACCACCATCCCGGGCGCAAGAGGAACTTCCTTGTCTCTGACCCGAATGTTAAAACGCTTGGGTTTTAATTTAACTTTATAAACCAAATTGCATGTTACACCTACTTATCTACAATAGCAGGGTGACCTGGGAGTTAATGATTAGCGAAGGAAATAAACAAAAAAGGCAGAGCTCAATGACCCTGCCTTTTTACTCCTCTAATTAAATAGAGATTTACTTTTAGATTTCCTTCTTGGTTATGAAAACTGGATTAGGGCGAAAAATTCTGCCCGTATTCCTATCTACCAATACTTGAATAAAGAACATATCATTCATATTTAAGTTTTTACCAAAATAGTCTTCCACCCAATTTATAACCGATTCCTTGGTTATTCTCTTAGGGTTTCGTCTCCTTTCTGGTAGCACTCCAATTAACTGATAACCTTTTATTGGATCACGACAGTAAAGTTCGTAACTTACCATACCGTTATCCCCTTCTCACGGAAAGTTTGGTTTTCTCAGGATTTAGGCCATTTACCATAGCAGATCACTTGAGCAACGGGGCTATCACCCTGTCATATTGGAAGCTGTTCTTATCTTCCTTCTTTATGAATCCGAAGCCTCCGCAAACCTTGCAAACATTGACCCCTTGAGCATCATTACAAAACCTGCCAGACCCACTACAACCTGGGCAAAAAGTCATGCCATATTTATTTGGATTAAACCCTCTACCTACCTTTGTTTTGCTCACCCCTCCACCTCCCCTTACTTCTTGAAAGGCAGACATTAGCAGCCCTTATAATTTTTCTTCTACAAGAAAGTTGCCTCGAGCAGCGCCGTTGATATGGATTGAAACGAAGGAAGGCTCCTCTAAAGGGAGAATCCCCTTAGAGGACAAGTATTGGCACCTTCTGGAATCTTCCCCCCATAACTCTCTCCAAAAAGTTAGAGGTTAGGTTGTAAGGTTAACTGATCCCCAAGTGGGTTATTTTTCGTGAAACAAATATCACCAAGCGTTGAATAAGTCAATCAATAAAAAGCCTTGTGAAAATTATCTTTTTGCGGATTATCGGTTGAAATCTGGTATAGCGATATGGATACTCGCCTTGAGGACTTCAGTAAGAAGTCACTAAGCCACTTAACACCATCTATAGGGTCAAATCCTGACTTTCACACCTCATTCTTACCAGGAGTGGTTTTCCTACACAAAAGCCATTCCTCCAAAGCGGCCTTCCTAAATCTCCAACGTCTACCTACCTTCAAGGCTGGAATCAATCCATTTTTCGCCAAGCGGTGAATGGTTCGAACATGAAGGTTTAAATACAAACCAGCTTCAATGGGTGTCAAGGTCTCATTAATGCGGTTTGCTCCAATTAGATATCCCCAATGTCTGTCTTGAACTCAGAATAACGAGGCCAATTCTTAACCCGGAGCTTTTAAGCTACTAAAATTGCCTTTATTCTGTCCAAATTCTTTTTTGTCGGCTTCGTCCTCCCCTTCTCCCAATTCACTATGGTCATTTCATTCACACCCACCATTTTGGCCAGGTCCACCTGACATAACCCTCGTTCCAATCTCCATTTTCTCAGACGTTCCCCTAAAGTTCGGTCAGGGGGCAGGGACATTCGGAGGGTAACTACTAAAGGATGGGATTTTTTGTAGTTTGGAGCTGCACGGTTGAGCATGCGGTTTCAGAATACAAATTATTTTGGGACGACGGCAAAAACCTCAGCAACGGAACGGCGGGAATGAAAAAGATGTGTGTGACTAAATTGTGACAGAATTAAATCAAAAAGACTGTAATAGATAGAACAGACTGAAACAGGTAGAATAGGATTTAACTTAAGTTTTTCAAAATGTTACGGGAAACCAAACCGAAATCAAGGAGTTAAAAAAGATACTCCGATTTACATTCGTAGTCCGACGCTCTATCCAGCTGAGCTATAGGTACCCCCATAAGCCATTTGTTTCCCTTTTCGGGGATACATAGGATTGGGGAGATACCCGATTTCGGAGATTTATCCGAGGCTAGATCGGGATTCGAAAGGATACAGATAACCACCATAGGGGGAGTTAATCAACAGGTCGCGTGGGAGTTTATCCTCCAGTATCATTCTTGTGTGCCCCTTAGCGATTCGTTCTAACTTCAGCCTCATTCCATCCCACAAAAGCACGCTTTGGGATGGCAGTCTGGGGAGCCAGCAAACAAAAGGCCCTTGCCAATAGCACGAGCCGATCGTTTAACGTGTTGAAAATAGACTCACCTTTGCATAGAAAATGCCGGGAACTGTTGATAGCCGCTGATTAATCGGCAAGACCACCTGTCACTCAGCTTTCAAACATTTCTTCTTAAAAGAAAAGGCCAGAAACCTTTGTGGTTCAAGGCCTTTTTAAATTTCTTCAACACTTTAAGCGATCGGCTCGGCCAATAGCATGGGCCTTTTTTGTTTGCTAATTTTCCCCATTGCAGGACTCGAAGCGAGGATTCCGCCGACCGATTAGGGAGGGAAAGCCCAACGAATGTGTTGCGTCAGGAATCCAAAGGGGAGGTTACGCAGGGAGAAACAGATGTTTCGACCGTAGTGACCGAGTCCTGCCCGGGGAGCCAGTATTTTTTATTAATGATTTCAGTAGGCTAATCTAGCACCAAGAATTTAACTTCGAACTGTCCTGGGACAATATCGTTGGGCTAAATACCTATTGGAATCAAGGATTAGGCGAACTGGTAGCAATGACCGGTTCGCCTTTTCTTTTACTTTATTTAATTCTTTAGTCTAGGGAATCTGCTTCGACGCTCCAAGGACACCCACGCAAATAGCGAGTGCACTAACTTTGCATTGACAATCTGTGAGATTCGAGACATAATACCTGCAAATATTAACAAGTGTTGGTATTTTGTATCAAATCGGGAGTAAGGTGAAGATGATAAACCAGGACCGGTTTAAGAAAGCCCAAAATATTTTCCGCCGTCATGGAGGTGTTCTGCGCATGAGCGAAGCCCTTTACGCCGGCATTCACCGCAGGATGCTCTACTCCATGCTGGAAGCTGGAGTTATAGAACAACTTAGCCGGGGCCTGTACCGGCTTACGGATTTGCCACCGCTCGGCAATCCTGATCTGGTGTCAGTCGCCCGGAAGGTGCCCAGCGGTGTAATTTGTCTTATCTCTGCCCTGGCATACCATGAGATCACTACTCAGGTCCCCCATGAGGTCTATGTGGCTCTGGAGCGAGGGACAGAAGCTCCCAGGCTGAATCATCCACCCCTTAGGGTCTTTTGGTTCTCCGGAGAAGCCTTCACCGTTGGAATTGAGAAACATAAAATAGACGGTGTTCCAGTCTGCATCTATAGTCCGGAAAAAACAATTGCCGACTGTTTTAAGTATCGGAATAAAATCGGCCTCGATACAGCCATCGAAGCACTTAAGCTTTACCGAGAAAAGAAGCGTCTTAAAGTGGATGATTTGGTGAAGTTCGCGCGAGTGTGTCGGGTTGAAAAAGTCATGCGGCCTTACCTTGAAGCATTGCTATGACGGTTTATCCGAGATACGTTGATTGGATAAGTGATATTGTTGAAATCTACTTTTCTTGGAGACGCTTCAATCTTTAAGGATACGCGAAAATTTTGGGATTGTTTCAGAGGAATTTATAGAAATTTAGCAGCGGTTACTGGTTTAGGAGTGTTTTACAGATAAATATTCTGCTGATTCTTTACAATGAATCCCGTCGTAAGAGAAGAGCATATCCCATCCCACCCCCAGCGCACAGACTAGCCACACCTAAATTAACATCTCGTCGAGTCATCTCATAAATCAATGTAACCACCAAACGGCTTCCAGTTGCTCCAACAGGGTGTCCAAGCGAAATTCCACTTCCATTCACATTCACTCGCGATCGGTCTAACTTTAGTTCCTTTTCGCAAGCAAGATAATAAGAGGCAAAAGCCTCATTAATCTCAATCAGACCTATATCTGATAAGGCTAAACCAGCTGAATTTAAAACTTCTTGGATTGCTGGTACAGGTGCCACTCCCGTCAGTTTTGGATCAACGGCCTTAATGGACCATAATCCAATCTGAGCCGACGGTGTTAGTCCATATTCTTTACAAGCTTTCTCAGTAGCAATCACAATTGCAGATGCCCCGTCGTTGATGCTGCTGGCGTTACCCGCTGTCACCGTTCCTTCCGGGGAAAAAGCAGGTTTCAGTTTGGCTAAATTATCAAAGGTTGTATCCTGTCGGGGATGCTCATCTTTATTTACTACTGTGACCTTCTTTCCATCTTTTACCTCGATGGGAACGATTTCGTTAGCAAAATACCCTTTGGACTGGGCTGTAAGGGCTCTCTGGTGAGAAAGAGCAGCGAGTTCGTCCTGTTCTTCCCGTGAGATACGATATTTTCCAGCTAGGAAGTCAGCCGCTAACCCCATACCTCCCATAATCGGATCTTCTTGCATTCCCCACCACAACATATCAACAGCCTGCGCATGTCTAAGACGCTGACCCCATCTGGTCGTTGCTAAAATGTAAGGTGCATTGCTCATCGATTCCACTCCACCTACCAAGGCTGTCTCTGCTTCACCTAACATTAATGCAGAAACGCCACTAATAAGTGCCTGCATAGCACTGGCGCAAGCACAATGAATGCTGAAGGAAGGTATCTCTGGTGGGATACCGCATGCAATGGCAGCACCTCTGGCAATATTGGGATTGAGTGGGGAGAGGGTGTTCCCTAAAATCACTTTGCCGATCTTATCTATCGGCAAACCTGAACGTTCAACCGACATCTTTATAACCGGAACAACAAGATTGATTGGGGCCAACGACCGGAAAATACCTCCGAAGTCACCAATAGCCGATCGCGCAGCGCTCACTACAAAAACATTCTGATTCATGAAAACCTCCCGCAAAGTGCTCCGTTAGCCACGTAATCATTCTTCCAAACCAGATCGTTTACTCTCATAACCTATAATCAAAAAATCCCTTCCCTGCCTTCGTCCCCAAATGCCCCGCTTTAACCTTTCTTCTTAGAAGGGGTGAAGGCCAATATCGTTCTCCAAACATTTCTTTCCGATTATCCAACTCCATAAATATCCAATCCAATCCAACTTCGTCTGCCCAACGCAGTGGACCTTTCGGCATTCCAGCGCCAAGTTGTAACGCTTTATCAATATCGACCTCACTGGCAATGCTTTCGTCGAGGCAACGAATCCCTTCGTTTATCATGGTCCAAAGTAACCTGTTTGAGAGGATTTCACGTTCCCGTTTATTCAAGGAAGGAGAGATATCGTCTGTTTTCTGAGGCGGTCCTGATTCGCCCCTTTTATATTGGTAAATGCCCTTCCCCACTTTCACACCAAACTGTCTAGAAGAAACTAATTCGTCGAAATGGGGAGGAATCTTGAAACGCTTGCCATAGACTTCGTAAAGAGTCATATTAGCATGATGAACAATATCCCATCCGGCCATATCACCTAAGGTAAACGGACCCATGGGCATCCCCATCTCAACACCTGATTGGTCAATATCTGCAGGTCGATGTCCTTCTCCCAACATCCAAAAGGCTTCATTGACATACATCCCAAGGAGACGGGCAATCAAAAATCCTGCACACTCTTTCAGACGAATGGGAACCTTATTAAGTTTCTCACATAATGCCATGGTAGTCTTAACTGTTTCCTCAGATGTCTCAAGACCTGGAATAACTTCAATCAGTCTCATGACATGAGGAGGATTAAACCAGTGCATGCCAATAAACTTAAACCTTCGCTGTGTGAAACTGGCCAATTCTGATATTAGAATGGCAGAGGTATTACTTGCGAAGATGGCCTCTGGTTTGCAGATGCGATCCATTTCTTGGAAGATTTTTTCCTTAATAACGATATCCTCTGGTACCGCTTCGATGACCAAGTCTACCTTTTCAAAACCCTTATAATCACTATCCCCATGAATCAATTTAAGTCCTTTTTTCATCTCCTCTTCTGTTATTTTTCCCTTATTCACAGCTGAGGCATAAATGCGGTTCACCTGATCCTGGCATTTTTTCACCAGATTTTCATTCAGCTCCTTAAAAATCACTGGAACACCTAAATTTGAAATGGCGTAAATGATCCCTGCGCCCATAGTGCCCCCACCAACCACTGCAACACTCCAGATATCCATTTCATCTCCATCTAAATTATACATTTTGGTATTTCGAACATTGCAAAAGCACAAAAATTTGTCGCTGAGAATAGATATTCCTACTCTCAGCGACATCCAATTATTTTATAACCCGAGGTTTAACCCACCTTGTTACAGGAACAAAGACCAGTTTCTCCGTATCGGCCATTACGATCTTTGAATAGTCCGAGGGCTTGTGTATTGTGGGCGTATAGGTCATCGGGGATAGCATTCCACCACAATCAAAGTCTTTTAGCGTCTCGAGGGCATCAACAAATTTTTCAACAGTCACATTTTTCCCTGCCCGTCTCAACCCTTCTACCAAGATCGCTGCGGTCGTATATCCTTGGATATAGAGGGTAGGTAACTTCGGTGAAGAACCATATTTCTGCGCAATCTCTCTCAATTCTTTTCCACCTGGAGAATCATCATTCCACACACCGAACATGGATCCTGCATAATAAATCTTTGCTGCTTTACCAACCGCCTTCAGGATCGAATCATCAGCACACCATGTAAAAGTTAGATAGGTGGGGAAATAATCAAACTTCTCAGCAGTCTTAATGAAATTGATAATCCCTGGTGCGAGGGTGAAGATGATCACGTACTCAGCCCCTGCTCTCTTCATAGATAATACTTGTGATGATGCATCAACAGCTCCCATTGGGAGCTCAATTTCTCCAACAGGGTCCACTCCATAGGCTTTAAGCCGATCTTTACTGGCCTTTAACCCTTCCTTTGCCCATTCAACAGGCCAATAAACAATTGCTGTTTTAGGGGCTTTTACCTTTAAATCATTGATCACATAGTCTATTAATACCTCAATTTGGTTGGAATAGGTGGAACCATATGAGAAAACATACCTTTTATACGGGGTGTACATAGGTACCAACATACCAGGAGGAATTACCGGAACTTTCTCTTTTTCAATTTTGGGCAGAAGTGCCATTGTCTGAGGAGTTCCCCCACAATGAAGAATCGCAAGGACCTCATCTTTTGTCACCAATTTCTCAAAGGAAGCAATGGCCAAAGGAATTTTGTATTGGTCATCTTCATGGATCAGATTAATTTTTCTACCGTGTATTCCCCCTTTCTCATTTATATACTTTAAATAATCCGAAACGCCCATCAACAAATGACGTCCATAATCAGCTACAACTCCCGTTGTGTCGGTAATAATCCCCACTTTAACGCTATCTGATGTTATCCCTCTCAAATCTTGGGCATTTGTAAGTGCAGTTGAAAATAGAAAAAATCCTATTGCAAGACATAAACTCATTAATTTTACCTTTTTCATCTCTCAGCCTCCTTTAAAAGGGTTTATATTTTTAATTTACTCTTTTATTTTATTTTTTACTCACCTCCCTTCGGATGTTTGCCTGAGCAATTAATAAGTGAAAGGCCAACTTTTAAAAGAAGTCTTAATCCTCTGCCAGATAGCAGATAGTCCACCAGATTCGAATATCAGAAAAAGAATGATTAATACCCCATACGTGATGACTTTAAGTTGCTGGGTAAATACAAGGCCACTTAGATGAAATGTGTTGTTCAAGAATCCAAAGAAAATCCGCAACCATTCTGGAACCACACCAATAAATAAAGCCCCCAAAATTGAACCAAGAATTGAACCCATTCCCCCAACTATGATCATAGCGAGGTATTCGACAGAAAGGAAAATGGTGAAATATTCCGGGTTAACATGAGTGGTGTAATAAGCAAATAAGCTCCCTGAAACTCCTGCATAAAATGAACTGATCCCGAAGGCCATAACTTTATATCGTGTCAGATCAACACCGATCACATCTGCAGCGATATCCCTGTCACGAATGGCAACGAAGGCGCGGCCAATTTTCATTCGCATCATATTTTTTGCTGCAAACCCGAGCAAAAAAACGATGACTGTGATAAGAAAATAAAACTTTCTGTCTGAATCTACTTTAAACCCCAAAAACATAATGGATGGGGCAGCCATCCCCAATGCCCCATGGGTTAAACCCTCCCACTGGAAAAGAATATATTGGACAATAATACCAAATGACATGGTCGCCATGGCCAAATATAATCCCCGCAACCTTAAACAAGGGAGGCCGACCAATACACCAATAAATGTTGCAATGACCCCTGATAGAGGAATAATCATATAAAAAGGTAACGCAGCTCTTTCTCCCAAAATTGTAGTGGCATAAGAACCGATTGCGATGAAAGCCGCATGCCCTATTGAAATCTGTCCGGTATATCCAGTTAAGATATTCAGACCAATAGCCCCAATGATGTAGATTCCTGCCAAATTTATCGTGTAAAGCGTGTACCTTCCAACCATAAAGGGAAAGATGATAATACCAATCAAAAGGATCGTCATCCAGAATTTGACCCAAATCGTTCGAAATAGACTCAGATCCTCTTGATACGTTTCAATAAATGTTTTGCTTCTTAATGGCACTGAATTATCCTAAACCCTTTCGATTTCCTCTGTTCCGAAAAGACCATAAGGCCGCACAATCAGGATAATAAACAATAGAATGTAGGCTGAGATCTCTTTGATACCACTCAAATATAGATCCAAATACCCTCCCACAAGTGTTTCAAAAACCCCGATAATTAGACCACCTATTAACGCCCCCACAATACTATCGAGTCCTCCTAATATAATAGCAGGAAAGACCTTAATCGCAACAAAGCTCAGGTTTAAATTCATAACCATAACATTCGCTAGCAAGATACCTGCAATTCCTGCAGTGGCTGCTGCAATAGCCCATGACAAAGAAAAAATCTTTTTTACATCAATCCCCATCAAGAAAGCTACGCTTTGTTTTTCGGCTGCAGCTCGCATGGCTATTCCCACTTTGGAATACTTAAAAAATAGGAAAAATATCGCCATCACTGCACAGGAAATGATGAAAGTCCACAGGTGGGCATGAGAGATGACAATATTGCTGAAGACGATGGGTTTCTGAGGGAAAGGAGATGGAAACATAACATTACCGAAACCGAATACCATCCCAGTCAGAGGTCTTAAGATGATACTCAATCCTAGAGTAATCATCACCACTGCAAAGACAGGTTCACCGATCATCGGACGGAAGATAAATCGCTCGATCATTAGCCCGATCATTGCACAAAAAGCCAAAGTCAGAAGGAATGCAATCAGAAAATTAAGATGAAGACTTTCAACCAAGACCAGACAAAAATAGGCAGCGATCATTAAGATCTCACCATGGGCGAAGTTCAGGATTTTAGTTGCTTTATAAATGACAACAAATCCTATGCCGATAACGGCATAAACACTTCCGACCGATAGACCGCTTACGAACAATTGCAGGAGATAATTCAGTTCACCAGACATATTTTGGCCATTCCCGAAGTGTTTGAAACCATAAAGACTCCTGGTTGCTTTTCATTTATAGAGTGATTCAATAATACCTCCGTACTTCTTCTCAATCATTTCTCTTCTCACCTTCATGGTGGCTGTTAATTCGTCATCGTCCCGGTCGAGTTCTTTTTCGAGGAGGACAAACTTTTTGATGCTTTCAATCCTCGACATTTCTTTATTGGCCTTGTCCACTTCCCCTCGGATGAGTTTGTAGACCTCAGGATCTCTTGAAAGACTTTTAAATGTGGTAAAAGGAATTTCTTGCCGTTGTGCCCAGTCGGCCACATTATCAAAATCAATTTGAATCAAAGCGGTCAAGTAAGGTCGCCTATCCCCAATAATGATGGCTTCTTTGATAAAAGGACTGAACTTCAAACGGTTTTCAATCTCAGAAGGTGCTATATTTTTCCCAGAGGCAGTGATCAAAATCTCTTTCTTCCTATCCGTAATCTTCAGATTGCCTTTTTCATCAAACTCCCCTATATCCCCTGAATATAACCACCCATCTCTCTTCGCCTGTCTCGTGGCCTCTTCGTCCCGGAAATATCCTGTAAAGACGCCCGGACCCTTCATCAGAATTTCACCATCGCTGGCAATTTTATATTCCCAGCCAGGGATGGGTTTCCCTGTAGTTCCAATCTCAATATCGTCTCCTACGGGCATAGAGAATACCCCGGTACACTCAGTCGACCCATAAGCTTCTTTAACCATCAAACCGATGGAGTGAAAAAATTTCATGATATCTTTGGAGAGGGGGGCCGCTCCAGAGACACATTCTCTCACCTGTAATAGACCGAGTCGATTTCGGAGGGGTCTGAAAACGAAAAGATAAGTGAAGAAAAAGGCAATTTTTAAGAAAATACCCACGTCTCGCTTGGATAGCTTTCTTTCTGCGACTCTTTGCCCGACAGGAAGAAATTTATAGTAAGCCCATCTCTTTACTGGGTGAGCATCTTGCATTTTGATCGTCACGGCGGAATGTATTTTTTCTAATATACGGGGAACCGTTAAAAAGATGGTTGGAGAAAGTTCCGTCATATCCGCTTGCAAGGTATCGATGCTCTCGGCAAAATTGATGGTACTACCGCTTTTCATGGGGATGAATAGAGAAAATAGTCTCTCAGCAACATGGCAAAGAGGTAACACGGAAACCAGGGAATCGGCCCGGCTGATCGGGAGAACCTTAAAAAAGCTATCCAATACCGAAGTGATGTTTCTATGAGATAACATCGCCCCTTTTGGAGGCCCGGTTGTTCCAGACGTATAAACTATAATGGCCACATCATCAGATTTTGTATGTTCGATCATTTCCTGGAAAAGAGAAGGACTCTTCTCATGGATACTCTTTCCAATTTCTTCCACTCCACGGAAGCTGGTAATGATGGGATCATCATATTTTCTAAGTCCTTTCATATCGATGACAATCATTTTTTCCAGAAAAGGTAGCTGATCTTTAATCATGAGGATCTTATCAGCTTGTTCTTGATCTTTCACAATGACAAATTTAGATTGGGAATGATCCAGGATATATTTTACCTGAACATAGCTATTCGTGGGGTAGACACCCACGCTGATTCCTCCCGCTGACTGGGTGGCCAAATCTGCATAGAGCCACTCTGGGCAATTGTCACCCAAGATTGAAACTCTATCGCCCTTTTGAAACCCAAAACTTTTAAGGCCAAGACAAAAATTTCTAACGTGAGAATAATACTCATTCCATGATATCCGTCGCCAAAGTCCTTTCTTCTTCTCTCTTAACGCGACGGCTTCTCCTAACTCCATGACTCTATTCTGAAATAATATGGGTAGGGTTAACTCCACCATCTCTTTCTCACAAAGAGTTAGTCTTCTCCAAGGTATGCCTTGATGACTTTAGGATCACTTTGAATTTCTCTGGGGTTCCCTTCAGCGATTTTGATGCCAAAATTGATCACACAGATTCGATCTGCGATGTCCATCACAACTTCCATGTTGTGCTCAATCATCATGATGGAGATACCCATTTCTTCTTTTATATCCAGGATGAAACGGGCCATATCCTCTGTTTCTTCTGTATTCATGCCTGAACAGGGTTCGTCCAATAGGAGAATTTTGGGGTCCATGGAAAGAGCTCTTCCCAATTCCACTCTTTTCTGAATACCATAAGGAAGCATCCTTACAATCTTTTTCCGGTAGGCCTCAATTTCAAGAAATTCCACGATTTCCTCAACGCGATCCCGGTTGACCATCTCCTCCTTCAAACACTTTCCCAAATAGAAGGACCCCCACAGAATACCGGATTTAATAAATTGGTGTCTTCCCAACAGGAAGTTATCGATGACCGATATATTTTTAAATAATTCGATATTTTGGAACGTTCGGGCCACTCCCATTTCTGCAATTTGATGAGGTCTAAGCCCAACAATATTTTTCTCATCCAAAAATATATTCCCTGAAGAAGGTTGGTACACTCCATTGATGATATTCAGGACGGTCGTCTTTCCCGCACCGTTTGGGCCGATTAGACCGAACAATTGATTCTCCCCAACGCAAAAGCTCACCCCACTAAGTGCTTTGATCCCACCAAAATTAATATTTAGATCCTTCACCTCAAGTTTAGGCATGAACGTTACCCAAAGAATTTGACTCTAGGAAAGCCATCTCTTTCTTCGCTTATAGTGTTTAATATTGGCAAAATTCTTTTTTTTCTTATCATCGGTCAGCCCAAGATAAAATTCTTTCACATCTCTGTCTTCGATCAGAACTTCGCTCTTCGCATCCATGACAATTCTCCCATTTTCAAGGACATATCCGTAGGTAGCAAAATCCAGAGCCATCTTTGCATTTTGCTCCACTAAAAGGATCGCTGTGTTTTCGCCCGCATTAATGGTCTTTAAGATGTTAAAGATCTCTCTAACAATCATCGGGGCCAAGCCTAAGGAAGGTTCGTCCAACATCATCAGTTTAGGTTTGGACATTAATGATCTTCCTATAGAGAGCATCTGTTGCTCCCCTCCACTGAGATATCCTGCCAACTGGGATTGACGTTCTTCCAGGATCGGAAAGTATTCATATACCTTTTGCAAACTCGTCTGAATCTCTTTCGGATCCTTGCGGGTATAGGCACCCACTTTAATATTCTCTCCAACTGTCAGTTCTCGAAAAACACCCCTTCCTTCGGGAATGACGGAAATCCCTTTTTTCACGATTTCTTCCGGGTTCTCCCGATCAATCCGTTTTCCATAAAACTCGATCATTCCCCCCTCAATCTCCCCATCTTCCAACGGAAGAATACCTGCAATGGCTTTGATGGTGGTTGATTTGCCTGCTCCGTTACCCCCAAGGAGAGCAATAATGCTTTTTTCAGGAACTTGTAAGGAAATCCCTCTTAAGGCAAGGATGATATCATTATAAACGACCTCAATATTATTCACCTTGAGCATGTTTTATCCAATTTCTGTAATGGCTCTTTTTAAAATCAAAATCTGCCCAGGAGTTCCCTGGCAATGATCATCTTTTCAATTTCTTTTGTCCCTTCCACAATCTCGACAATCTTTGCGTCCCGATACATCCTTTCGATTCCAGACTCACCTAAATATCCATAACCTCCATGGATCTGAAGTACTTCATCAATAACCTTCACGGCAACCTCTCCTGCATACCATTTGGCTATAGACATTATCTTGGGATCGATTTTCCCGTTGTCTGCCATCCAGGCTGCCCTATAATATAAGCCTCTGGCTGCTTCAATCAGTGTCACCATCTCAGCCAATTTAAATTGAATTCCTTGGAAGCTCGCGATCGGGCTCCCAAATTGTTTCCGCTCTTTGGCGTATTTGATGGCCTTCTCGAGCCCCCCTTGCGCAATTCCAACGCCCTGGGCTGCCACGGTGATACGAGTTCGATTAAAAACCCCCATTAGTTGCTGAAACCCATCCCCTTCATTAGGGCCGATCAGGTTCCCTCGGGGTACCTCCACATTGGTGAATCGAATTTCTGCTGTTTCAGAAGCCCTGGCCCCGAGCTTTCTTATCAATTTATTTGCCTCGAAGCCTTTCCGGTCTGTTTCTACGATGATAGCACTATGCCGTTTGAATCGTGAAGGTTCCGTTTCATTGGTCAGGCAAAACACCACTAAGAAATGGGCAATATTGCCATTCGTAATATACATCTTGTTGCCATAGATGACATAGTGATCCCCTCTTTTCTCGGCTGAGGTTCGAATCGAGGAGACATCACTTCCTGCATCGGGTTCCGTGATCGCCATGCCCATGATGGCTTGCCCTTTAGTAAGCAGGGGCAAGTACTTCTTTTTTTGATCCTCGCTCCCATAAAGAAGGATGAATTCGGAACCCAAGGTTGAAAGAATAATATTCCCACAGCCCGCGTCGATCCTCCAGAACTCTTCTGCAATGAGTCCGTTTTCAAAACAGCCAAGGTCTAACCCGCCATACTCCTTCTTAATAAAAACCCCGATAAACCCCAATTCGCAGGCTTTCTTCCACAATTCCATGGGAAATTTTTCTTGAAGATCGCATTCTTCAGCGAATTGAGGAAACATCCCTTCTGCAAATTCCCGGGCCGCCATACGAATCTGCTTCTGTCGTGCACTCAATTCAAAATCCATTTTTTCCCCTTCCATTCTTCGACTATCTTATTGATGATAGGATTTTTTCTAACCTCCGTCTCTCTTCCCCTTAAAAAATATCTTTATCCCTTCCTCGTTTTCAGCAGTCACACTGGGTTAAAACATTTAACATGTATTCCTTCACTGCCCTCCATTTGAATTAATTTATCAGTTAGTTGATCCCTCAATGAAATACGAAGCCCCCCTCAACTCGCTGCCTTCGAATTCCTGAAAGGAGCCATTTTTAGTTTGATTGCACTCCAGAAATGATAAGGTTCCTGAACTGTTTTGTATAAGATTGAAGGTCAATCGTCTCTCGGTTCATCTCCTTCTGAAGAAGCACACCATCGTGTACCCCGATGATCACCCAGGCCATCATTCGGGGGTCAATCTCTTTCTTAAATTCTCCTGCTCGCTTACCGTCCTTTAAAATCCCAGTAATGAAATTACTCCATTTACAATAGACTGATTTAAGATATGGCTCTAATCGATTACGAGACCCGCACATCTCTGCAGAAATCACCGTCATGAAAAGGCACAAATCGGGATGCTCTCCTGCAAACCAAACGTTAAAGCGCATCATCTTTTGTAACTTCTCTGATGCCCTCCCGCCTCCCCTCCCTACGTAATCAATCATCATATTTAGATATTCCTCTTCGAAGAGTTTGATGATTTCGCGCGCCAGATGTTCCTTGGTCTCAAAGTGGCAGTAAAGAGCGCCCCGAGTGAGCCCTGCCTCTTTGGTGATTTCAGCCACAGAACTACCTTTATAGCCTTTCTTTACAAAAAGCTTTATGGCTGCTTTGAGTAGTCTTTGTGACGAACCTATTTTCTTTTTGATAACCATTTTAAAAAAATGAACGTTTATTTAGTAATGAATGTCCGTTTATCAATTACAAAATATTTTGTCAAGAAAAAAATTGAGATTTTCGATCAAAGCTAGGCTTAGAAAAGAAAGAAATAACTTCCAACTATCCATTAATTCCGCTAAGAATCCATTAGAAAAAGGCATAAAAGGGGAAGAAGCATTATTCGTATCGTCTAACCCCACGAAACGATTTGGGTAGGGGGGGCTAGATTTGAACTAGCGACCTTCGGGTTACGAGCCTAATTCATAGCCTGGAGCCTTTAAGTTCCCAAAACTGCCCTCAATTTCTCCCAATTCTTCTCCGTCGGCCTCGTTCTCCCCTTCTCCCAATTGACTATTGTCATTTCATTCACACCCACCATTTTAGCCAAGTCCACCTGGAACAACCCTCGTTCCAATCTCCATTTTTTGATGCGTTCTCCTAAAGTTTGGTTAGGGTAAAGTGAGATTCGGAGGGTAATTACTAAGGGATGGGAGTTTTTGTAGTTCGGAGCTGCACGGTTGTCCATATAAAGGACGAATACAAATAGAAAAGGGGATGCTTTCCATATACTTTCCAAAAGGAATTCTCTAAAAAATATCTATGAATTTCAATCTGTTAAGAATTGAGACACTTATTCTATTCACGCCGCCCCCACCAAGAACCAACAGGACCGTTTTCTTGCCGCCAACTTAAATGGGAAGAAATTTTTTTGCTCTCTCGATGGATATTTTGATCACACGTTGAATTAGAACTTCCACCAAGGCTCTGCGATACCAAGCTTCTCCTCGAAAGCTATCCCTTGCCTTACATTCTTTTGCTGCAACTTCCCCTGCATGTTTCAACAGATCATCAGTGACTTTCTTCCCTTTCAATGACTGTTCTGCATTTTTGGCCCGTATGGGGGTTGGAGCCAATACTCCTAAACCAATTCTAGCATCTTTACAGGTTGTGAAATCATCTTCTAAAAAGATTAGAACAGCGACTCCCAATAGAGGAAGTTCCATGGCTGCTCTTCGCATGTGTTTCCAATAAGCTGCTCCCGTCCTAGGTGATAATTTAGGAATCCTGAATTCTATAAGGATTTCTCCATGCTCCAACGATGTTTGTCCAGGACCAATAAAAATATCTTCCAGAGGCACAGTTTTTTCACCTTTGGGCCCAACTATATGGACGAATGCTTCGAGAGTGATTAACGGTATTGCCCCATCGGCTGAAGGGGCTGCATTGGCAATATTCCCCCCGATAGTCGCGATATTGCGAACTTGGACAGAGCCTATATTTTCAACAGCATCAATCAAAATAGGAAAATGTTTCCGAATAACTGGAGAGAGCTCCAATTTTCGATGAGTAACCAGAGATCCTATTTTCAATTCCCCATTTTCGTATCTAATTTGATCAATATTTGGAATATGCTTTAAAGATATCAAATATTGCGGCCGAATTTGCCTGTCTTTGATTTTGACAATAACGTCAGTACCGCCGGCAATATACTTGGCTTTTTCTCCATAACGTTGAGATAGTGAGATGGCCTCTTCAATAGATTTCGGTCGAAAATACTCGATTATCATACAATAAATTCTCCTTCATTTTAGAGGACGGACAAATAAACCATATCCATTTCCTTCCATTATCCTGCCCTCTTGAAAAATAATTTTACCGCGAAGAATGGTCATCTCGACTACCCCGGTAACCTCCATGTCCTCGTAGGGCGTCCATCCCGCTTTTGTGTGCATTTCCTCAGCTCTTATGATTTTTTTCTTGTTTGGGTCCAAAATAACAATATCGGCATCGCTACCAGGAGCTAGGATGCCCTTCTTGGGAAAAAGATGAAAGATCCTGGCAGGATTCTCAGAAAGAACTTGTGAGAGTTTAATGACTGAAATTTTACCCTCAACTACGCCTTCACTGAATAATAGAGGCAGAAGTACCTCAACACCCGGTGCCCCACAAGCATTTTCGAAGATCGATGGTTTACTTTTCATTTCAAGTGGCCAAGGAGCATGATCCGAACTTACACAATCAATTTCATGCCTAGAGAGTTGATCCCAAAGGAGGCCCAATTCAATTTTCTTTCTAACTGGTGGGTTAACTCGAATCCTTGACCCAAGCTTATCCATATCCTCTTCAGAAAAAATGAGGTAGTGAGGACAAGTTTCTGATGTGACGGAACACCCATCCTCCTTGAAATACTTTGCAAGCCTGATAGAACGAGAACAGCTCACATGGTACAAATGCAGTCTCACCCTTGTGGCCTTGGCAAATTCAAGAGCTTTGAGAATACTCTCTGTCTCAGAAACATCAGGCCTCGTCTCACAATGTGCACGAGGGTAAGTCCTTCCCTCTCTAATATACTTTTCTATTAGTAGTTTAATAATCTCGTCATTCTCTGCATGAACCCCTGCAGGAAGCCCTGTTTCTCTAATAATTGAGAACGCCTCTAATAATTGCCCATCATGCACTCTAGGGAAACGGTCAGAATCAGTATGAAAAAGGGCCAACTTGAATCCACAAACCCCCTCCTCCTTCAGTAAAGGAATATTCTCAAGAGTATCGTTCTTCACTGAACCAAGAAGGGCTACGTCAACTAGGCTCTCTTTTTCAACCAAAGCAATCTTGTTCTTTAAAGACTCCGGTGTAGCAATCCCTTTTGGTACATCCACTGGCATGTCTATAATGGTTGTTACACCCCCAGCAGCGGCCGACCGGGTTGAATTGTAAAAACCTTCGCCTGGATAGCTTAAAGAATGGACGTGACTGTCGATGACCCCAGGCAATATCCATTTACCATTTGCGTCGATATGGTTTTTTGAATGAAAACCTCTTGAATTGTCGGTGATTGCCGAAATTTTCTCTTTTTCTAAGAGTAATGTTCCACCCTCTATCACGTGACTCCCATATAAAATATTACCCGTAATGGATAGATCAAAAACACGATTTCTCATAACGCTTCCTCTTTATCCAATTCGATAATCGTATTTGCGAGTACTTCTACTCCCAAACCTATATTTTCAAATTCGCTCCATTCTTCAGGGCAATGACTTCTTCCGTCTTTCGAGGGGACAAAGATCATACCGGTGGGTGTAATTTCGGCTAAATGATTTGCATCGTGACCAGCTCCGGACGGCAACTCCAGATAAGGTATATTAAGTTTTTCACATACTCTTACAATCCGTCCTACCATTTTTGAGTTAAAGATCACCGGCTTGGAGCTTAATTTGGTCTTTAAGTTGATTGTTACTTTTCTTCTCTTAACAATCCGATCCAATTCATCTTTAAAAAGAGAAATCGCTTGATTCAGGAGAGTCTTCTGAAGGCTTCGAATCTCCATCCCTAAAGTTGCTGTGCCAGGTATAACATTTAATGAATTTGGAGAAATTTCGATTTTTCCTATTGTCCCTACAATTCCATCTAATCCCTTACAGACTCCTTCAAGAGCAAGGACCACTTCTGCTCCAGCGGCCAAGGCATCTTTTCTGTCCCACATAGGTGTTGTTCCCGCATGATCATTTCTTCCAACCACTTCAATCTCGCCTCTGACTATACCTACAATTCCTGTAACAACACCAATGGGAATTCCCCGAGAGGAAAGAAGAGGGCCCTGTTCTATGTGAACCTCCAAAAAAGAAAATATGTCACCTGAAGATCTTTTAGCCTCTGTAATTCTTTCTGGATCCCCCCCCATTTCCCTTATCGCCATTCCCAATGTCCTTCCTTCATTATCTCTAAGAGATGAAAGAAGGTCCGGAGAAAGTTTCCCTACCATCCCTCGACTCCCAATTGTTGAAATACCAAATGGAGATGGTTCTTCGGCTAAAAAGACAGCGACCTCTAAAGGATGAATCGTTCTTATCCCCTCTTCCTCAAATCTTCTGCCAACTTCAATGCCTGCTATCACACCCGCAATCCCGTCAAATCTCCCGCCTCCTCTAACAGTATCAATATGTGATCCTACTAATATAGCTGGCTCTTGATTCCTTCCTTCCCTTCTTCCAATTAGATTTCCTGCTGGATCAATCCTGATTGTAAGTTTTGCCTCATCCTCCATCAAAAGGGCGATATGTTTTCTTGCCTGCTTGTCCATCAATGAGAAAGAAATACGTGTATAGCCTGATTCCTCAGGTAAAGTGATTCCAGACATCTTAATGATATCCCGATGGATCCTCTCAAGCTTTGGTCCAAATCTCTTCATGAGTGTAATTGTTTTCTAGTTAGACACTATTATATGGCATTTCCAGACGACCTTACATCTATCTTATCTTTGGAATCAGATCCGAGTCTTCAAACCAATATTCTGACATTGTCTCATCTTTCGACAACAGTCTACAAACCTCGTCAATCTTTTTGTTCATAATAATCGAATTGAATCATAAATCATCCTATTTCTTTATTTCTAAGGGTGAGAAATCTTCTCATCTTTCAATCACTTAATATTGCCAGAAATTTCTCTCTTATTAAGAACCTTTAAAATCTTTTCTACACTAATTGGTAGATCCTTTATCCTTACTCCAACTGCATTGTAGATAGCATTGGCCACGGCAGCTGCCACTGGATTGGTAGCCCCTTCTCCCACCCCTTTTGCACCAAAAGGACCACTGGGTTCAAAAGTATCTGCGATAATCATTTCTATTTGAGGCATATCGAGCGAAGTCAAGGTTTTGTAATCACGAAAGTTCGGGTTCAAAAGTCTTCCTGTATTCTTATCGAAGCGGGTATCTTCTAAGAGAGCGAACCCTAGACCCATATGAAGCCCGCCTGCGATCTGGCCCTCAACACCGTTTCGATTGATAGGTGTTCCTACATCTGCTCCTGTTATGGCTCGCAAAATCTTAACATGTCCGGTCTGAGTATCTACTTCCACCTCTACAAAACACACTGTAAAATGGGGGGGGCAGGCATCCGGCCTCAGCGATACTTCTGCTGCAACACTTCCCCATCCACTGGTTTGGGCCGTTTGAACTACTTCTTTTATAGTTACCCACCTTTTTGGATCTCCAGCAACCAATATCTTTCCTTCTCCCACAATCAGATCTTCCACAGAGGCCTCGAGTATCCTTGCTGCCCACGTGAGTAATATTTGTTTTATCTTCTCGGAAGCCTTTTTAACGGCTAATCCTGCTCCATAAGTTCCCCTGCTTGCATGCGTTGGGACATCGAACAGAGTCATTTCCGTATCTCCCATATAAACGAGCACATCTTCGTAATTTAATCCCAACTCCTCCGCAACTATCGCTGCATGCGCGCTAAGGCTCCCTCCCCCCGTATCTGCTGCAGCATTGATCAGAACAGCTGTTCCATCCTCATTCATCTTCACGATAGCTCCACTGTAGTCCATAATAAATTTAGATGGTTTAGGAGAGCCAGCTCCTGATGTATGAAATCCTCGGGCCATTCCAATCCCCCTCCTCACCCATGGCCTATTTGTCTCGTGATCATTTCTTTTATGCCATCCTATTGCTTTGGCTCCCTTTATCAATAGCTCCGCTGTTCCACAACTTTGGACCACACAAATTACATCAGGGCCTTGTCCATAAAAGGTATCTCCTTTGTCAATATGGTTCTTTAGTCTTAGCGCAACGGGGTCTATCTCCAGTTCTCCTGCAATGATGTCCATTTGTGATTCCACAGCAAAATTGACTTGAGGGTTTCCGGCGCCCCTCATAGCTGTCAGCGGTGGTGTGTTTGTATAAACAGTTTTCCCGGTAAACTTAAGATTTGGACACTTATACATAGAAAAAAACCAGCCCCCCGCGAGCACCATTTTAGATTCTCCACTCACAGCATATGCTCCAGTTTCATCAATAACATCAAGATACTGGGCGGTTAGTGTGCCATCTTTCTTGGCCCCTGTTTTCAATGTCATGATCATTGGATGCCGACCGCAGGAAAGAAACATTTCTTCCCTACTTTTTTCTCCCCTAACCGGTCTACCTGTCATAAGAGCTAAAAAAGCACCGATCGGTTCAATCCAACCTGTATGGATGTGAGCTCCAAATGAGCCACCAAGGTATACCCGGTGGCAATTAACCTTATGCAAAGGAAGCCCAAGAGAACTGGCTATGTTCATTCGCATAGCGTGGATTCCCTGTGTAGTTCCATAAATTTCTATCCCTCCTCCTGATCCAGGAACACAGATCACTGTAGTCCTCTCTAAGGGTGCATTATTTGGCCTGGACGTCTTAAATGCATTTTCAATAATTAAGTCAGCCTCCCGAAATCCCTTTTCAACATTTCCAATCTCGATCTCTCGTGTTCCCACAATATTGTTCCTTATCTCAATTGCTTTTCCTCCTCTCCATGCGATGTTATGAATAATGGCAGCCCCCTCCCTTATAGATTCTAATGGATCCAAAACGGCTGGAAGGGGCTCATATTCTACATGAATTAACTCTAAGGCCTCTTCTGCAATTTCGGGTGTCGTAGCAGCGACTGCAGCCACGCGGTCTCCATAGTGTCTCACCTTTTCTTCTAAAAGAAAGCTGTCATAATACATATGGGAAGGCACATGAAGGAACTGATGCATCGTGGGAATCTTAGGAACATCTTTATGGGTAATAGCTGCTTTAACGCCCGTTAGCTTCAAGGCCTTGCTGACATCAATATGTTTAATCTTGGCATGGGCATAGGGACTTCTTAAGATCTTGGCATGTAACATATTTGGGAAAAATATATCTCCTGAAAATTTAAGTTCTCCTGTAGCTTTTCGGAGAGCCTCAACTTTTGGGAACCTTTCTCCAATAATTCTTGATTTTCTTCCTTCCATAGATCATTCCTCACAACTTCTCTTCTTCCAGAATAATAGTTTCAATTCAAAAACAATAATTTGAATGCTATTCGGCAGCTGCTAGAATAGCCTCGACAATTTTGTCATACCCTGTACAACGGCAATAGTTCCCCGCTATCTCACGACGAACTTCTTCTTCCGTAGGTTTAGGATTTCTATCCAAAAGAGCTTTTGCTGCCATGATCATCCCCGGAGTGCAGAAACCGCACTGAATAGCCCCTAATTCAATAAACCTTTCTTGGAGAGGGTGCAATTGGCCACTCTGAGCTAAACCTTCAATGGTCAGAATTTCTTTCCCTTCAGCTTCTATTGCAGGCATCAAGCATGAATTCATGGCCAATCCGTCCACCAAAACAGTACAGGCTCCGCATTCTCCCCTTTCACATCCGCTTTTCGTGCCGGTAAGGCCCAAATCCTCCCGAATCACCTGAAGCAATGTCTTTGCAGGATCTGCCACCTCGCATTTGTAGAGAATCTTATTCACACTGAGTTGAATCATAACCTTCATTGCATTTCCCTCATGGTCGTATTTTTTAACATCTTCTCAGACTATTTATTGATTAGTCTGTAAGCTTTTTCGAGCTTCTTCGCGATATCTTCCATCTCGAGCTCCTCAAGACCCTTCCGGGTCTGGAGGCCTGTTTTCTTATCCCAGCCTTGTAATTCATAAAATTCCTCCAACATCTCATCCCATTTTTCTCTCTCGCAACGGTATCCTTTATACGGACCAGATTTGACCGGTTCTTCCATATATCTCCTTGGAGGATAGTCATCCTGCCGACCTAAGTTGGTATGAAGGGTATTGAAAGCTTTTTCAAGATTTCGACTCTGTTTTCCTACTCCCATCAACTCTTCTTCACTTAAGCTAAGGCCCATTGTCGAATTAAGCAGAGCAACATAATCAGAGACCTCCAGCGCATGTGCGCCAGACCATGTACCCACGTAGACACAGATCCCCGTGAGATCTTCGATCTCTTTAGTGAGTCCCTGCCAGTAAACATACTTGGCCTGATCCTGGTAGAGATGGGGCTCGAAGGAAGCTCCCTTGGGCCCGAAGCGACTACTTCCCAGGATGGAACCCCTGAGATGTCTGCCTGCCACCGGTGAGGTGGCTACCCCAAGACCCCAACCTTTGGGAATACGGAAAGGTTCAATCGAGGGCTGTCCCTTCATGTGGATTGCAAAATAATCAGATCCTCTTCCTACCTTTTTTGCAGCCTCAATGGGGCCTTCTGCCAGGAGATCGCCAATACCCTCGCGGTAAGCCAATTTTCCAATTAACGTGATAAAGGCATCGGAATTCCCCCACTCTAGGTGGAGGCCATCCGTATCCTCTGAAGTAAGCATTCCCTTCTCATAGCATTCATAAGCCCAGGCCGACATGCCAGCCGTAAAATCGCCATCCAGGCCCATCTGGTTCATCAGAAGCCAGGCCTTTAGCATGGCTTGCGGATCCGAGATATCAAGGAAACTGGCGGACATGAGTGTGTTCACCCAGAAGCCTTCTCCTTTCGTGCCCTGAAATTTTCCCTCATCGATCTCAGAAAAGGGCATGCAGCCGATGGGGCAGTTGAAACAGGCCAGAACCTTTTTTCGATAACGCGGGGCACCGCTTTTCAGATCCATTATCCTCTTTCTCTTTTCGATTTCCCAGTAATCGTCTTGTCCATTCCTGGTCACAAAGAGAAGATCCCACGAGGGACCCCTTTCATCAGAATAGAAGACCCCTGCCAGTGTTTCTTGTTGTATCCTCTTGCTGGTGGGAGAGTCATTCACCTTTTGTTGGGCGTCATCAACCGCACCGAGAAAGGCCTGTGGTTCTGCAATCCTGATAGACCCGTGACCCCGAACGGCAAGGGCTTTCAGATTCTTGCTTCCCATGACGCATCCAACACCCGATCCTCCGGCAGCTTTAGCACGATCCACTAAGATGATAGAACCTTTCACCAGCTTTTCACCCGCCGGCCCGATACAAGCCACTCTGATGCGTTTATCACCCAGTTCCCGGTGGAGTGTTTCCTCAGTCTCATAAGTTGTCTTTCCCCATAAACCTTTGGCATCCCTTATTTCGGCCGTTCCATCCGAAATCCAGAGGTAAACTGGTTTTTCCGCCTTACCTGTGACAACCACATGATCAAATCCAGCGTATTTCAACTCGGCTCCAAAATGGCCTCCTACATTTGCTGAGCCCTTTCCATTATTAAAAACACTCTTTGTGTCCACTGATACTCGGCACCCGCCCGGCGAAGTACCTACTAGGCTTCCTACGCCAAAAATAAGTAGATTCTCAGGATCAGACCACTTTGTCTTCGGATCCATCTCATCGAAAAGAATATAGGAATTGATTGCCCTTCCTCCGATCCAGCGTTGAGCATATTTTTCTGTCTCTTCAGTCCAGATATATCCACTATTAAGGTCGACTCTTAAAATTTTTCCTGCCAGACCACCGCGAATTTGAACGTTACTCATGCGACCACCCCTTTTATCGCCTTATAAAGACAGTACCTTTCACAGAAGCGTTGAACCTCCCCTTTGCACTCGTCGCAGGTCCTTTCAAGGGTCCACGAAATATTGCCCGTTGCATTATCTCTCAATATGCGGATGCTTGAAAACTCGGGATAGATGGCTCTACGATGGTGAAAAGAACACATCAATTCACAGGCTCGGCATCCATGACAAAGTTTTGGATCTCTAACGATCTTCATATTTCTTCTCCATAATTATTTAAACAACCACAATAAATGTACATAACCCTATATCATCTCTCTAATATTATGATCATATGGGGTACCTTCTCCTTAAAGATTTATCCATTTAAGTTTCCGTGCAACCCTGTCTTTCATCTCCTTCGGGACATCTGCCACTTCAAACATCTCCGGAGGTAGATCATAAGGCTTTGTGGCATCAATTCCCATCTTTGCAACGGTCATCAATTCCTCGAGAGGTTCTGAACGATCGGTTTTTACACCAGGGTTGATAATGATATCCCGATCAGCCCTCATCCGAGTTGCTGTGGCCCATTCAACATGAATTGGGTCACGCGGGTCGATATCATCATCAACAACAATGACTGACTTGGCAAGATTGAGATTTGCAAAAACGGCTAAAATGGCTTTTTGGGCTTCACTGGGCTTTGGTTGGGAAACAGAAAGGATGACATGGAGACGACCACACCCCCCTTCAGTGATAACCACTTCTTTAAGATTTGGAATTACTTTTTTAACGGATTGAAAGAGACTCGCTTCGATGGCTACCGATCCAGTGAGAAGATGTTCTGGATGTTTGCTTGGGACGATAACCTGGAAGATGGGATTTTTGCGATGCGTTATAGCTGTCACGTTCATCATGGGAGATTTTCCATACGATTCATAAAGACCACTGTATTCTCCAAAAGGTCCTTCTTCTTCCAACCTTAAAGGGTCAATCTCTCCTTCAATAACAATCTCAGAATAAACTGGAACTTCCACATCCACAGTCTTCCCCCGAACTATCTCGATCGGCTCTCGTAAAAGCCCTCCTGCAATCTCAAGTTCATCAAATCCCATTTCGACATACATACAAGCAGCTACAAGAATAGCAGGATGAAGACCAATGGCGATCGCCACAGGTAATTTCCTTCCGATGGCTTCCGCCTTTTTCAACAATTGATAAAGATGATGAGAAGGCGACATGCCAACCATCAATTGGTTTGGCCCTTTGACCTGCAACCTATTGATTGATACGTTTCTTGCTCCAGTTTGAAGATCTTTGGCAATAAGCACCCCTGCTGTAATATAGGGATTCCGATCCTTTTCACAGAGGTTTGGCACAGGGAGGATACTAAGAAGATCGATCTTTTCCAGAATCATAATCTCCTGGCATGGACCTCCAAAGACCTCAATAGGTTTGACCGGATGGGTAAGACCTTGAACTGTATGGGAAAAAGTTTGATTCTCAGAAATTCCAAGTGAAAGTCCATACTTTCTACGTGTGTTGAGAAGGTTTCCAACCACAGGGATGGAGTAATCTTTCACACAATCAAATAATAATGCAGGCCCCTTAGGTCTATGGAGAAGAGCTGCAGCAATCTCGTATCGTGGATCGAATTCCTCTTTGATATGAAGGAGGTCACCCGATTTCTCGAAGAGATTAATCACGAACCGAAGATCATGATCCATCATATACTCCTTTTATGAGCCATTCCTCCTAACGAATGACGAAAAGCAGTATCTTCTTTCTCATTCGATGAATGAGGATTTTTAGAAAGAAACTGAATAAATTGCCATTACCCTTTGTACTTTCCGCAAGGGAAAAGTGAATAATCTTAAATGATCTTGTTTAAAATTCTTGATCCACAAATCTTACCTGTACCAAATAGGCGAAATCTGCAACTCTCTTCAAAAATTAGAGTCCAAGATAGGCCGTGCGCACCTCCTCCTTCGTGAGAAGATCTTTCCCTTTTCCCTCCAGAACGATAGAACCATTCTCCAGGATGTAGGCTTCATCTGCGATTCGGAGGCACGATTCCACATTCTGTTCGACAAGGATAATGGTGATATCCATAGACTTGATCATCCCAATAATCCGATAGATTTGGGAGACCATTTTAGGGCTTAATCCGAGGGAAGGTTCATCTAGCATAAAGATCTGGGGATTTCCCGCCAAACCCCTTCCAATGGCCAGCATCTGCTGCTCCCCTCCGCTAAGGGTTCCAGCCAGCTGTGATTTTCTCTCCTTTAGGATGGGGAAAAAGTCGAAAATCGTCTGGAGGATATTCTCAGTTCTTTCACTATCATGACTCAGAAAAGTCCCTAATAGAAGATTATCAATAACTGTCATATAAGGGAAAAGCCTCCTGCCTTCCGGAACAAGGGCAATTCCGAGTTTTGCAATCTCAAAAGTAGGGAGTCTTTCGATAAAGATTCCTTTAAAACGGATATGGCCAGATTGAGCAGGAGACAACCCGGTAATAGTTCTCAGAAGAGTTGACTTCCCGGCACCATTGGCCCCCACAATACCAACGAGCGTTTTCTCCTCTACCTTTAGTGAGACTTCCCGAAGGGCCTGGAATTCACCATAATAGGTGTTAAGTTTTTCGATCTCAAGTATGGCCATATTCTTCTCCTAAATAGGCCTTGATGACTTCTGGGTTTCGGACGACCTCCTCCGGAGGCCCTTCTGCAATCTTATGACCCTGGTCTATCACCACGACACGATCTGAAATCTTCATCACTGCACGCATGACATGTTCTACAGCGAGAATGGTTACCCCTTTTTCCTCACGGATCTTTCGCACCGTTTCAATCATACTCTCGATCTCCGTGGCATTGAGTCCGGCCAAAGTTTCATCGAGAAGCAGGAATTGGGGCTGGGTAGCAAGGGCCCTCGCTAGTTCAAGTTTTTTCTTCTGGGTAAGGGTAAGATGCTCGGCAGGAATATGGGCTTTGTCTTCTAATCCCAAGAACTGGAGGATTCCGATGGAGGTTTGGGTAGCTTTTTCATGAGATTTGATCCGGCAGAAGGCAGCCACCTTCGTATTGTCGAGCACAGTGAGGGTATGAAAGGGTTTGACAATTTGAAATGTCCGAGCTATACCTCTCCGGCAGATTTTATCTGGTCCCATTCCTACAAGGTTTCTTCCTTTGAAAAGAATTTGGCCGCGCTTGGAACCGTATACTCCCGTAATGATGTTGAAGAGCGTGGTTTTTCCCGCCCCATTCGGTCCAATGAGGCTAACGATCTCCCCCTCCTCGATGGACATATTCAGATCACGGATTGCGACCAGTCCGCCGAACTGCTTCTGGAGGTCCTTGATCTCAAAGAATGCCATAACCTGTTACGCCCTCCTCTCAAAAAGCATGCGGTATCGTTTGGCAAGGGGAGGAATGATCCCTTGTGGAGCGAACATCATAACTGCGACGAGAACACCCCCATAAATGATCAGTTGCACGCCCGCGTAAGTTCCACCCAAGTAGGTTCGTGTGAGCTCGCTGATTGGCGTGAGAATAAGAGAGCCGAGGAATGGCCCCATCAAGGTTCCTGCCCCCCCGACGATTGCTATGAGGAGAATCTCAATGGAGAGGGCTGAGCTAAAAAGGATGGGCTCGATATAGAGAAAAAACTGTGCGTAGAATGTTCCTGCCATGGCGCCAAAGAAAGCACTGATCATCAAGGCGAGAATTTTGAACCGCCTTGCGTTTATGCCAATTGAGCGGGCAGCATCTTCATTGTCCCTAATTGCAGCCAAATAAAGCCCCCATCTCGATTTCTCGATCCAATTGTGGATAAAGAGGATGAGGATTAGCATGGCCAGAATGATGTAGTAATAGTAAGCTTTTTCAGCGAACTGGAAGTTGACGAAAGAGTTGCCTGGCCGAAAAGGAATGAGGATACCTGCCGCACCCTTGAAGTCAACGGGTCCAACCTGCTCGGTTGTCGTGGCTATGATACGGAAGATCTCGGTAAACGCAAGGGTAGAGAGGGCAAAGTAGGGACCCCGCAACTTGAAACAGGGATATCCGATCCCAATACTTGCAATAGCCGCGATGATGCCTCCTACGATCATGCCAAGAAACGGTGGCACATTCCAGTAAATAAAGAGAATGGTGGAAACATAGGCACCGATACCAAAGAAAACCGAGTGGCCAAAGGAGTGTTGCCCGGCCAATCCCCCGATGATGTTCCAGCTTGAAGCAAGGAACGCAAACAGAAGTACTGTTATGGCTGCATGTAAGAAGTAGGGATCTCTCATAACGAAAGGGAATAAAACGGCGACTGATACTGCAACAGCGGGAAAAGTGCGATTCCAAGACATAACTACTCTCTCTGTTTCCCCAGGAGACCTGTCGGTTTCACTACGAGACAGCCGATAAAAATGATAAAGATGAGTGACTCAACCAGTGCAGAATTTATGAACTGTGCGCCCAAGGATTCAATGATGCCTACGATGATGCCCGCAAGAAAGGCACCTGTGATACTACCAAGGCCTCCAAGGACGACGATCACAAAGGACTTCAGAACAAAAAGCTCACCTACTGCGGGATGGACAAAGTAAAAAGGGACCAGGAAGGCCGCTGCGAAGCCAAGCATGGTCCCGCCCACGCCGAAGGTTATTTTGTACACCCTGTAATCATCAATACCCATCAACCGGGCCGCCTCTCTATCCTGAGAAGTAGCCCGGATCGCACGACCCAAATTGGTCTTTCTCAGATAGAGTTCCAAAAGCAGAATAAGAACGAGGGAAAGGACGAAACCGATCATGCGCGGCTGAGCGATGAAGAGTCCCGCTATCTCCCAGACTTTACCCGTGTACCCTGTCTTCACCGTCCGGTAATCAGCTCCAAAAAGGAGCAGGGCAACATTCTCAATGATCATCATGAGGCCGGAGGTGAGAAGGATCACGGTAAGAGGGGCGGTCTCTTTTTCCCGCCTCAAGATGGGCTCGATGAAGAGCCTCTGGAAGAAGTAGCCGAAGAAAAAGAGAAAACCGGCAGCGATCAGCGACGAAAGATACGGGTCTACTTTGAGAAGAACGAGGATCCAATAGACGAGGAACATAGCCACCATGAAGAGGGCTCCATGGGCGAAGTTGACAATCTTGGCGACCCCGAATATAAGACTGAGACTCACGGCTATGAACCCATAGAGCCCACCCATTAAAATGCCGCTGATCGTGGCTTCGATAAAACCAATCACGTACGTGCTACCTCGTAGCGCTCAGTACAATGTACCTTACTGGGCTCCTTTGCTCTCCAGCGTCCCTATGTTACTTTCGCTCCTCCCATTTGGGAACAGGCCAAACGGGCTTGTTCGATGCAATCTCCGCCGGCCATACAGACCTCCGCTGCCCATCCCGGTACTGAACCACAAGCATACGAGCGCCTTTAGCCTGTCCCTCGGCGTCGAATTCGATGGGAGTCCAGGGGATCATCATGGCAGGGCCTTTTGTGATCTTGATAGTTGCAAAGGCATCACGGATCTTCTTGGGGTCATAAGAGGCGGCTTTCTCCAAAGCCTCGTAGAGAATGTAGGTGCTTGCGTAGCAGAAGGCTGCTCCACCGTTGAAATCCCTGTTATCCTTGTTCCACTTCTTGTAGGCAGCGTTCTTTTGTTGCACTAACGGCGAATGCTTAAGGTCTGTAGTCCATTCGGTGAGATCAAAGAAGTATTCCGCCAGCTTGCCCACTTCTTTGATAAATGAGGGGTCGGAGTACCCTGAGGAACTGCCAAGAAAAGCTATGGGGTTGACACGCTGATCAGCAATGGTCCTGATGAGAAGAATGGCATCAGAGGTGTAGGAGTTAAGGATGACAACGTCGAGGTTTGCTCTCTTCATTTTCAGCACGACAGGGGTCATATCAGAGGTCTTGGGGGGATAACCCTCATCGAGCCCAATGGTGAGACCCTTTTCCGGCGCCCACTTTCTGATCCCTTTCGCTATCGCCTGACCCATGTCGGTGCTTTCATAGACCACACCGATCGTCTTTGCAGACTTACCAGTAGCCTTGCCCATATCCGCGATAAAATCGATCTGGTCCTTGGCCCACAGAGATCCTTTACGCTCAACACGGAAGGTATACTTCAATCCTCTTTCTGTAATCGCGTCCATGAGGGAGTTTGGAACAAGGTAAGGAACCTGATACTTTTCGGACACTTCCGTGCTCGTATAAGAGACGCTGCTCTGAAAAGCACCCATGATGGCTACGACTCCTTCTCTAAGGATAAGGCGTTCGGCTTCGGACATCCCTATCTTTGAATCTCCACGGGTATCCGCGTAGATCAGTTTAATCTTAGCGCCGTTAAGAGATTTAATGCCTCCAGCCTCGTTGATTTCTTTTACAGCAAAATCGTGTGCCATCTGGAGGTTCTCGCCGATGACCGCCAATCCCCCTGATAGTGGGATGAGGACACCCACTTTTACTTCTTGCTGGGCATAGGTCAACCCCAGCCCATAATAAAAAACGCAAAAGAATGTTAGCAAAATGATACCTATCGTTTTCATTTTTCTCCTCCTTTAAAAAGATTTTTAGTGTATTCTCCACTCCTTAAACTCAAACCACTCTATATCCGAAATCATGGGAAGCTTTTTGAGCAGCCTCTTTTACAAGTCGGAATAATTTGGGCATGTCTTTATTAGTAATCCTTTCTCTCGGACCAGCAATTGAGAGACCTGCCACTAATTCTCCTTTGTGATTAAAAATAGGTGCGCCGATTGCTCTCACCCCTAAATCAGCCTCCTGATCGCTAAAGGCGAATCCTTGTTTCTGAATCTTCCTTAACTCCTTTTTTAATAAAATTGGATCTGTTATTGTATTCTTAGTGAATCTTGTAAGCGTAGTATTTTTAAGCATAGATTTAATAAAAGAATCCTTCTGATAAGCTAGCAATATTTTCGACGATGCCCCTGCGTGCAAGGGAAGGCTCGATCCTCGCTCGAGACTCAACTTAATTACTTTGTTCGTCTCCACTTTTTCTAAACACATTGCTTCCCATCCATTGATTACAGTTAACAAAACTGTTTCACCTGACTCGGATGAAAGGAATTTCATATATGGTAAAACGATATCAATCAATTCCATCTGTGAGGAGACAATATTCCCAAGCCTAAAAAACACAAATCCTAGCTTGAAATTTTTAGTCCCTGGTTCTCTAACCAGAAAACCTCTTTTTTCAAAAGTCATCAGATATCGGTAGGTAGTGCTTAGGGGCATGTTCAGCTGTTGAGAAATCGATTGGGCTGGAAGAGCCTTATTATCGAAATCAAAAGAACACAGAATGTCAAGGCCTTTATCCAATGATGATACTGAATTTTTCATAATTTCTCATAATGCGAGAAAATAATCTCAATATCTGATAAATAAATAATCATATTTTAAAAATGCTGTCAAGAAAAAATTTGGCTCTCTCCCATTTAACTCGCTAGATAGTTATTACAAGGGTAGTTGGAGGTAGTGAGTGATCTGGAAGAGTTTAAGGTGGTTGAGACGTCCCTGGGGAATTTTAAATCCTCTTCGGGCGGTTTCCATTTGTCGCCAGACATTAATGAGGGTTTCAAAGTGTCCAGATCGAGGGACTTAGGGATCTTCGAGGTAAGTGAGCATGAGATCGAATTTAGGGCTCTTGAGATAATCCATACATTTTTGAAGATGCCAGGGGTCTTTCCACCAATAGTCTTCAGCCAAGGCATTCCTTTTGGTCATGGCCTCGGCTTTTGTTTCAGAGAGATCGAAGATATTCCAGATCTCTTCTTTAAAGAGAAGGACTTTTTCTACTGGGGCCTCGGTAGATGTGGATCATTTTAGGGATGAGGAGATGTTCTTTTTCGGTCCATCGGTCCATATGTTTGAGCCCCCCACATTTCCTCTCCCAGAGTTCTTCCTGGTGGAAAATCCAGCAACCTTCCTTAACGAAATTCTTCCCTTTTTTAAACTCTATGTTGATCAATAACGGCGGAATTTGGACCGGCAACCTTTGGATCACGAGCCAAATCTTACCTCGGACAAAATTTGAACTGAGCAAAACAGGAAGCTGAAGGCCTACCCTTACATTCTCATAATTGTTTCCAATTTCTCTATATGTTCCTTAGATGGTTTCGTTCTCCCTTTCTCCCAATTAACTATTGTCATCTCATCAACTCCAATTAACTTGGCAAGATCCCTCTGAAAAAGGCCCCTTTCCAGCCTCCATTTTTTGATGCGTTCTCCTAAGGTTCTGTCCGGATAAATGGAAATCCGGAGGGTGATGACCATTGGGTGGGAGTTTTTGTAGTTTGGAGCTGCACGGTTGACTGTGCGGTTTCCAAATACAAATCATGTTAGAGCGATGGTGGTACTTGGCCGAAAGTTTATGACCGGGGTGATTTAATCGCTGAAAAATTATAAATCTGCTTAGAAATTGACAAATCCTAACAATACCCCTAATTTTGTTGTGTATATCGATTAATATCGTCAAGTAGGTCCTAACTTGACCCAATCGCAATAGCTTAGAAAATTTACTTGACATTGATTATCATTATACGTAAAATACTTAAGTATATTGCTTATTGTAATCAAGTAAACAACAATGAAACTTCAAGAATTTCTCACAAAGAATCCTGTTTTTACCTATGAGGAGTTTGCCGGATTCTTCAAAACCAAGGAATCCCGAAGCGTCAGAACAAAGGATTCACTCCTGGCGTATCATTTCAGGAAAGGAAGGCTGTTACGTATAAAACGAGGCCTCTTTGTTACAGTACCTCCCGGTGAGGACCCCAAAGCCTACCCTGTTGACCCCTTCTTATTGGCTGCAAAGATGACCGAGGATTCAGTCCTCGCATATCACACTGCTCTTGAATTTCATGGCAAGGCCCACTCTGTCCATGAACGCTTTTTTTATCTGACAGCCACCTCCCCCCGCCCATTGACGTTTCTTGGATATCGCTTCCGGGGCGTGAAGTTTCCTAAGAAATTGGACGATGGGAAGAAGCTATTCTGTGTCAATTCCGAGGAGCGTATCGGGGTAAGTGTGCGGGTAACCAATCTGGAACGAACGCTGGTTGACGTCTTGGACCGCCCTGAACTGGGTGGCGGCTGGGAGGAGATATGGAGATCGCTGGAGAGTGTTGAATTCTTTAACCTTGACCAGGTGGTCGAATACACTTTGCTATTAAGGAATCGCACGACAGCGGCCAAGGTCGGGTTTTTTCTCGAACAGCACCATGAAACCTTAATGGTGAATGATTCCCATCTTGATGCCCTCCGCAATCTCCGCCCCCAAAAGCCTCACTATATGATACGAACTTCAAGAAAGCCCGGTCGCCTTGTGGCTAATTGGAATTTAGTTGTACCGATAGAGATACTCAATCGTTCCTGGCAGGAAGTGCTGTGAAGATATCCAGAGAAAAATTACTCCAAGAGTCGGAAGCAACAGGGTTTCGGCCTGAAATCATCGAAAAGGTGTTTCATCTGCTCCACCTCCTGGAAAGTCTCTGCAACCATCCGTTTCTCAAGGGACGGATCGCTCTCAAAGGCGGAACGGCGTTAAATCTTTTTATATTTGATCTGCCCCGTCTCTCTGTTGACATAGACCTGAATTATATCGGAAGCCCTCAAGTGGAGGTCATGTTTAAAGAACGCCCTAAGATTGAGGAAGCATTACGAGCAGTTTGTAACCGTGAGGGGTTTGCTGTTCGTCGTTTCCCTGTCGAACATGCCGGTGGAAAGTGGTCTCTTCGATATGAAAGCGCCATCGGAAAAGGAGGAGACCTGGAAATTGACCTTAACTTCATGTTCCGTACCCCTTTGTGGTCAATTACTATGAAAGATTCAAGGACCATTGGTTCCTATAAAATCCGGCAAATTCCAGTGCTTGATATCCATGAGATCGCCGGTGGTAAATTGACGGCATTGCTGGCACGGCATGCGGCCCGCGACCTCTTTGATGCCCATCAACTTCTTATCCAGGGTGGACTGGAGACGGAACGTCTGAGATTGGCATTTGTTGTTTACGGGGCGGTGAACCGTAAAGACTGGAGAAGGATTTCCGTAGATGATCTCAAATTTGATCCTGGTGAGATCGAGAACCAATTATTTCCCCTTCTGACAAGAGAATTCACGTCAAATATAGGCAAACCAAGGGAATGGGCGAAACGACTGGTTGAAGAGTGCAAGGATGCTCTTAAGGTGGCCCTTCCCTTTTCTGAATCCGAAATGAAATTCCTCAACCAACTCCTTGATCGGGGAGAAATCGACCCCTCATTGCTCACTTCAGATAAAGACCTGGCAGAACGTATCAAAAAGCATCCCTTAATCGAATGGAAAGCCATGAACATACGGCAATACAAGAAAAAATAATCCAGTCTACAGAAATTGTTTGGAAATCTGAATTATCCGATTGATTTTCAAGAACATTTTGTATAAAGTTTCAAATAACAATTTCTCAAAGAGGAGGGTCAAAGAATATGGCAGTTCAGAAAAAATTTATGACAAAGGGACAAATCGTTACTCATTTTGCTGAGAAGTTTGGGATTTCCAAGAAGGCCGCCGCATCCATCATTGATGAATATGCATCATTGGCAACTGCAGAAACCAAGAAGAAAGGGGCCTTCGTGCTCCCAGGCATTGGCAAATCCGTTCTCGTCAAAAGAAAGGCCCGACAAGGTCGAAACCCTGCCACCGGCGAAACAATCAACATTCCGGCCAAAACCGTGGTCAAAATAAGACCAGCCAAAGCCTTTAAAGAAGCGATTGTTCCACCGAAGAAATAAATGTTTTAAGTCTGATATAGAGGGTGTAGTTGAGAATCCATTCTGTGGAAAAGTGGAGAATCTGTTTGTGGACTCCATAAAAACCAGATGGCCCACCTTCATTATAAATGGCTCTTTTATCCTATGAATGTTCTTATTTCCTAAAAAGAGAACAAAAAGGAAGAATTGCCTTCACAATAAACCAGAAAAGAAAAAAATATGAAAAATAAGTTTATTTTGACCGAAGTGATTTAAGTATTGACATTATGTCAGAAATGACATATATTAAGATTGAATGAAAAGAGAAGCCGTTAATCTGGCTACATGGCGAGATAAAGACTCCGCCGCTTTCAAGTACAGCAAGGATCGAAACAGGCTATTTGCTACGCAAACTATAACTTGGGGAGCTGCTCTCGCTGCCTCATTCACGAACGATGCCAACGATTGGTTCGAGATGCCACGAACTCCGTATCGATGATCAAAACAAGACGTGGCGTGTTGTGTATCGAATCGATAATGATGCCATCGTGATTCTGGAGGTATTTGAAAAGAAGACACAGAAGACACCCTGGGAAGTAATTGAGAACTGTAAACGCAGAATTCGACTTTATGATACCTAACGTAGGAGGAAGCATATGAAGAGCGCAAAGAAGAAACAACTTGAAACAAAAGGGTGGAAGGTTGGTACTGTTGCAGAGTTTCTACAGCTTTCACCTGAAGAATCTGCCTATATTGAGATGAAACTTGCATTGAGTAAGAATCTTCAGGGACGTCGGAAGGAGAAGAGTCTAACTCAAGAGCAACTTGCTCGCCTCCTGAAGTCCAGTCAGTCAAGAGTAGCGAAGATGGAAGCAGGAGATCCTTCTGTCTCGCTTGATTTGCTTGTTCGTTCATTGTTGATTCTGGGTGAATCACGAAAGAGTCTCGCTAAGATTCTGTCCGAGCCACGTTCTGCATTTGTGTCCTGACCAGCATTTGAGTTGACGGACAGTGTCAACTTAAATCTCGTTCAGGACATGTCAAGGTAACCCTTCTTGCAACTTACACCTACTACTAAATGATTTTTGTAAATAATAATAGTATTGATTTCGATTTGAAACTCACAAAATTGGTTTAAAACACCTAACAAGGATGTCCTAAGAAAACATTTGAAGTAAATGGGTAGATATGGGAAACGATTTAATACACAAAAAAAGGGGCTGAGATGAGAGTCTCAGCCCAATGGGAGGTTACGAAAAACAAGCAATTTTTTATATCCGGTTTTTACGCCATTGTCAAGACTTTCTGACTCTGTCCTTGTTCTTTGTCGAAATATTATTGATTTCCTCTTTAAACTTTCCCCTTAGCTATACAAGACCAATTAGACCGGAATCGATGAAGGAACAAGAAAAAAACGATTCCTCACTAAATGGAAGGCCATTTGCCTATCGATAACACCGTATAGCCGGCTTTTTCTAAATCTTTAACGATAGGTTCGTATTCTTCTGTTCTAATCCGGATGGCAGCAATCCTCATCCCCTCCACCATAAAAGAGGGCGATACCATACTGGTAACACTCACATTGTGCTTTTTGAAAATTTCAAACACCCCAAGCATCGCACCGGGTTTATCTTCAAGAGCGACGGTCAACCGGGTGCCCTTATCCTTGAAACCAAATACATCCACAAAATGATCTAGGGCATCCGTTTCTGTAAAGATCCCATATAGTTTATCTCCTTCTAAAACAGGGAGGCACCCGATTTTATTGTCATGCATCAGTTGGATTGCTTCCTCAATGATTGTGTCTGGAGTAATCGTAATTAGCTTTTCCTTTGGTGTCATAAAGCTTGAAACTTTAAGCTTTCTTAAAAGGTAGTTAAGTTCTTGGACGCTGAGCAGGGTAGCATCGGAAGGGGCTGCTTCTCGAATATCCCGGTCTGTAACGATTCCAACCAATCTATCGTTCTTATCAACCACCGGCAGATGCCGGATTCCTTTCACATGGATGTAGTCCTGAGCTTCATAAAAGGATGCATCGGGCCTGATGGTGACCGGATTCCTTCGTATCTTTTCCCTAATAAATCCTCTATACTGAATTTTCATAATTTGCCTCTCCTTTTCAGTTTCAAAATTTATATGATATCTGGCAAAGGATCATCAAGAGTTTATTTTATATAGTATATCATCCTTTTGCAAAAGCATCCACACATGACAATCCAATATTGGATTACTTTGTAATCTTGTTCCTGAGTTATGAAAGGCAGATTGGACTTAGATTACTGAATTTCAACAGAATGGTAAACTGTAAAGAAGGGGTTATAAAATTGGTTCCGTTTATCTTCTGATGATTATTGATTGGAATCTACATATTTTATGAATATGGGTCAAGTGAAAGTTTCGGGAAGGAAGAGTTGAGAAAGGGGTTGTTTAGTCGAGTAGCGCAGGGGAATTTCACCCCCACGCCCTCACGGAACCGGACGTGAACCTCTCGATTCATCCGGCTCTTATTGTCCAGCCGCAGTAAAACGGCTTCTCCTTATTCATTGGTTCCTCCCATTTCTGGTTGACCAATCAATAAGGCTGAACAATATAACCCCTTCGCTCCACCCCCATTACGAGACTTCATCGCTACTACGGGTTATTCCGCCCCTGTGCTCCGCCTCGGTACTCTCACTCTCGTGGGTCTTCCACTTGAGTTTCTCCCTTACCATCGGAACGACAGGTTCCCGCGTTCCACACAAGAGCCTGGCTCAGGTTCACGCCACCTTTATGCCGGATGCCGCCCAGGCAGTAAACAGGTTTCCCCTGGACTTATCCTGGAGTAGTGTACGCCTCCAGTTTCGACATCGTCTATTTGTTTTCGACACGTGATCAGCGGTTCACTTGTATTCGTCTCCTTGATTCTTACCTGACAGGGTCTCGCCCTGCCTTTTCCTTAACGCTCACCACAAGGGCTCTTTACCAATGCAGCTTAAGGCGGTTTGAAGCCAGCTCCTGTAAACCGGCTCCGAGGGGCCTATCCTTCATCTTTCATGCACCTTCGTGGCGCACTAACACCTACAAGTCTTCAACAGCAAGATGATCTGAGAGTTGATGATTACCGAAGGAAATAAACAAAAAAGGCAGAGTCGTGTTGACCCTGCCTTTGGTCTTTGAAAATTGAATATGATTTATTAGTTAAACTGCCCAGGGTGATTATAAAGAAGTATTGGGATGAATGATTCGACCCGTGTCCCTATCAATCGTCACCTGGGTGAAAAATAGCTCCTTTGAACCTATGCCTTTCCCTATAATCTTCTTCCCCCATTTCCTTATAGAATCTTTATTTATCCTCTTTGGATCCTTCCTTCTCTCCGGGAGTATTCCTACAAAGTTATATCCTTTTAGTGGATCGCGGAAGTAGAATTCGTAGGCCACAATCTTCACATTTCCCCTTTCTACAACATCTTTCTATCACTTACCTCTAAACTTCTTCCTTTCATACCCTGCAAGACCAATTAGACCAGAACCGATAAGGAGCATAGTTGAGGGTTCGGGAACCGGCAGGGAGGCGAATCCGAGTGAAATATCCCCTGTGAGGTTTCCTTCAATCGAGCCAACACTTTCATAGACGTTAGGATAGAATTGAACACGTATATCGTGTAAACCCGAGGCAAGTATAAAGCTTTGCTGTCCGAAATCATGTTCTCCCACGTTGCCGACACTTCCCACTTCTAGAATTTGCACGGAGTTGTCGTAAACCCCCACCACATTAAGGCCGAACGGATTATTACCTTCGTAGCTAAAATCCCATGTCAATGTCAATGGTGTCTGACCGGAGGCACTGTAGGTGATATCCGCCTTGTTAGCATTCGGGCCGGTGTAGCCCATATAACCCCATGCCCCCTCCTGTCCATTGTAGTTATGTCCGTCCAAACCGATGTCAAACTGAAGCGTTGCAAACTCGGAAAGAAGAGATGATAGATGCAGGTTAGAAGATACTTGCATACCTGTAACAGGCCCTGTAAGGCTTACCCCGGCCAACAAGGGATCAGAGGCGGAGGCGGTAGCGTCTAGGTTACCCCAGTTCCAGGCGGGGACCGGGGGGGGGACCTTGGTATCAAAGTAACGGATCTGCATTCCCACATCGACTTGATGACCGGTGATGTCCGAATAAGCTGTCCCACTAAAACCAAGAATTAACATTAGTACCAGAAATAGCTTAAAAATGTGGACAAATGTTTTCATAAGACCCTCCCCATATTTGATAATAATGGATGGCTAAATGATTATTAAATTAGTTGTTCATCTCCTTTCTTTTAGTAACCTTTGCTGATTTGCCAAAAAAAGCCAAGCTATCGAAGATTCATCCTTCGGCAGCTCAGCCATCTTTCCTAAAAGACCCGCCGCTTTCCGCCCCCTTCTCACGGAGGGGTAGGCTTTATCGGGATTTATTCGTACCTATCCTAAATTAAAAACAGCAATTCTTATGCCAAAATTCAATTGTTCCAATTGTTGTAAGCAGATGGTAATTCGTGATCATTCAACTAAAATTGTGCTCATTTTAATGAAAGCCAAAGATGGAATGAATTTTCACAAAAGTCCCAAATTACTTCCATTAAAAGGGAAAAATGTTTCCTACTCGTTATTGATTACTATTTGAAATATTGCATTGAGGGAAGAGATTTGAAAATCACTCTTTCAGGAAGGAGTTCTCGCTTTCCAAAGAAAATTTCGTCCTCCTGCCAGATTTATCGCTTCCACCTACAAAGAATGCGGACTATGCCATATAAGAAGTTGAAGATTACGAGTTGCAAGCGAGCATAAGGCTAAGATCACCAACGCGCGTACTCAGAAGGAAGGGAGGAGCAATGCTCCTCCCCTATATGGATGTGACACCTAATCAGACAGAATGGAAACCTCGACCCTTCTATTCTTGGCCCTTTTTGAAATTGCACACCAGTAAGAGAAAAACACAAAATATTTTGTAAGAGTCTCTATTGAAAACGAATCAATCCTTTTGAAATTTGTCCCGCCGGGGGGAAGTTCAGCTAATTCTTTAAAGGGCTAATTTGTTAGGTGAATTATCATTTCCGGTTGGATCTATGAATTATTCTCCTTTGAGTGGTGACTCAATCGCGCAAGCTTCCCACGAACGGAATCAACGTACTCTTTAAGCCTATAGACCTCTCCAAAAAAAGTAAGGGGAACGCGAATTCGATTGATCGAAGCTTCGATCTGATCAAGTCTTCCCTGATATTCCAATACCTTTTCTGGCTCCGAATTTTTCATTACATCCGATTCGAGATTCTTAAGTTCTCCAAACCAACGGTAGAATTTGCGGCGGTTCCGCCAGGAGTATAGCCAGGGTATGCCTCGCATTAGAGGAATCAAGATAATGGCCACCGGCACCAGAATCAAAATCAGCCGGTCAGCTAAAACCGCCACCCAAAAAGGAAGGTAATCGAGCAAAAAAGGTCGGCCTTTCTTATAAAATCTCTCCGCAAAGGTGGACAACGGAAAATCCAGTTCCCTAGGGGAGGGAAATTCTCCTCTCTTATTCAACCACCCCGCCCTGCTATGAATCTCCATAGCCGCGTCCAAAAGCAGATACTGGAGAGCCGAATGCAGGTTCTCGCGTACAATCAAACTTGTTGTCGTAGCCACGAGATGAATATCCTGAGGCGGTATTTTTTCCGACAGATTCAGTATCCCTTCAGGCAAAACGATATGCGACAAGGCTGGAAAAAGCCGGGTATAGGCTTCGGCATATTTGAAACTCATCAACTTTATTTTTTCGGAGTACAGAAGTTCCCTAACGAGCGCATTGTCCTCTGTTCCGATTATCATGACTACATCCAAGGTCCCTTCCAGGAGGGCCTTATTGGCGGCGGAGCTGGGAATATCCAGCAGCAAGGTGGGAGGTCCGGCCGCACCGCTTGCCTTCAGCAAATCCAGGGAAAACTTCCGCACCCCGCTACCCTCTGGTCCGATGGCAATCTTCTTTCCTTTAAGCCTCGAAAGGTCGTCCCATGTCTCTTGGCTCCGATAAAAAACCCAGAGGGGCGAGTAGCATATTGCCCCAAGGGAAGCGAGATTTTTCGTCTCGGAGGGGGAACTTGTCCCATCCTGCACAAAACCTGCATCCACTCGCAAGGACGTATCTCCAAGACGCTTGAGATTTTCCACCGAACCTGACGAGGGGAGCAGCTCAAGACGGACCTTTTCCAGCGCCAGGATTTTTTTGTACCGCTCACCAAAATTTGCGTAAGTCCCTCGTTCGAACCCAGTGCTCATGGTGAAAGTATCTGGAGGTGTCAAATAATAGGCTATTACGATAGAGATGAGGGCGGTTAACAGCAGGGGGGCAATAACCACCAGAAGCCTACGATTTGATATACCGGGGATGAATTTTCGTCCCATCTTCGGTTCTTTGGGCATGTCACACCCCCATGCAGGCAAATCTTTTGTCGCTGAGTAGTGATAGTGATAAGAACTTGCTTCGGGATGGGTTGAACATACAAAAAAGAAAGGAGTAGGTCAACAAAAATCGACCACAAGATATGAGCGAAGCTTTTAGTATTCTTTAAGCACTTTGTTGCCAATAAATCCCTTGAGTGGCAACCCGAGGATTATTGGTTGTAATCTTCACATATGGAGCAAAGTCCTTCTTCGAGGATTACAGGAAGAAGTCTTCGGGGCGGATTTTCGCCTGCTACGATTCTAAACCAATGGTAACTGGCATTAATTCTTGTCCATGCCCAGATGAGTCACAATATCGCAATACTGGAATATCGATATTGGACACA
>Ga0208039_1000220_pt1 | contig 49887 bp, 41 predicted proteins | sample June2015DPH_20_1_2_FD_184722 | JGI IMG/M metagenome (GOLD analysis project Ga0208039, IMG submission 184722) | Peatland microbial communities from SPRUCE experiment site at the Marcell Experimental Forest, Minnesota, USA - June2015DPH_20_150... | ecosystem: Environmental > Terrestrial > Soil >... | reverse complement strand
GCTCCAAAACTCCAATAATCTGCTCCTCCGTGAAACGGCTCTGCCTCATCTCCTGTCCTCCTTCGGGCTTTTATACCCTGGGAGAACTCTCTTTTACACTGGTACAGTTTTCGGGGGGCAGGTCAGCTTGGTGTTATTTTCTCGAAGACAGCTGGAGGTACGAACGGAGAATACTGGATTGACCAAGATGTTTTAGGAATAAATTCTATGCGAGGAGTTATTGTAAACACTTCTCTGTCGCGAGTTAATTGTGATAAATCATTGTCATTTAATACTAATGATGGAAAATGGCATTTTTATGCAATGACATACAACGGATCGGCAATCAATGACTATGCAGATGGAGTCTTTGTCGGAAGCTGTTTCCAGTCCGGCAACATTCAATCAACAGCAATTCCATTAAACATTAACGCCTATGATAGCAACCTCGAACCTGCTGCCACAATAGACGACGCACGGATCTACAACCGCGCCCTCTCGGCGGCGGAGATTCAGGCGCTGTACAACGCGGAGAAATAATGAATATTAGAATGCGCTGGGATGCGAACTGCAGAACTGCTATAGACGTTCCTCTCTCTTCCAAATTGACGGCGCGTGGCTTGGCGGAGCGACAACCGGATCGTTAAACATGATTTGAAATAGGCAGCTTTTCAATATCAAAATCACACGAGACTTTCCTTGGATTTTGAGAAGGGTGAAGTACAGTCGGTAGCCCCCTGTGTATGTGCATAAGGCGAACTTTTCAATCGCGGGGGGGCTATATGATTAAAGGAAGGCAGATGAAGAAGCTCAAGAGACCTTTGCTTATCTCGGGGACAATACTCCTCCTCTTTTTTGCGTTCCATACTTCCGCCCACACGGCCACGTATTACGTGGATAACTGCGTCGTCACAGGCAACGACACCAACAGCGGCGCGAGTTCATCAACGCCGTGGCTCACCATCGCCAAAGTCAATTCCTCCACTTTTTCGGCAGGGGATTCCATCTTATTCGAGAAAGGGCAGGGGAATGGCTATATTTGATTTCCTTATATTGCTATAATCAAAATATATAATAGATAATCCCCATGCGATCCCGATCCTCAAATATCCCCTCGTTCCCTAGAAGCTCTGAAAACTGACCTCATCCGAGAGCTCCTTTTTCCAAAAACCATGTCCCAAAAATCCGTTTCCCGCTTGTTGGTTCTTCTACTCGTAGCGCAACTATCGATCGGCGCGTTTGCGTTTCCGATGAACCAGGCCAAAGCCGCGGGAACCACGTATTATGTTGCCAATGCCGGGAGTGACAGTTACGACGGCACGGAGCAAACTCATACGACTGGAAGTACCGGTCCCTGGCAAACCATCGCACACGCGCAAGCAACGGTGACGGGAGATGAGCACGACAACAGCGTGCTGTTTAATGGGGGCGACACTTGGCGGGAGCAATTTACCGTTGGTGCTTACGGGACCAGCGGGCACCCGTTCACGGTGGGAGCCTACGGCACCGGAGCCGCGCCGGTTATCAGCGGGGCCGACCTGCTGACAAGCTGGACTCCCGAGGTCGAGGCCGAAACGTGGGTTCATACCAATTCCACGGCGCCTGCTGTTGATAGTTCCAATCCGACCACTATAACGTTGACCTTTACGCCAACGACGGGTCGACTTTTAGTGGTATCTATAGGATTGGGTGTCGGAACCACCGTGACGAGCGTAACGGGTGCCGGCGTGACTGGGACGGGAGGGGCGTGTGGGGCAGGCTGTTTCTCCAAGGCAATAGAAGAAGTTGGCTCACCAAGTTTGGATGCAGATTCTATCTGGTATGGCATAGTCGGGGCCAGTCCTACCACAAGCATCGTCATTACACTTGGCGCTGGTGCAAGCAGCCGCGTTACGGTGGACGAGTGGGCTGGTGGTGGAACTGACCAAACCACGATACTAGGTAACACAAATGGAGCAATCAGCAACACTGGAGTGACGTCACTTTCTACGGGTGCCATTGCCATAACTTCCGGCGACTTGGCAATGTCATCCTTGAAAACGGATGATAACCTTACTGGTGCTGCCGCTGGAACCTCTCCGGCATTTGCGCTGATCCACGACACAGATGAGAAGATGTTTACTGCCTACCGGATAGCGGCAGAAACCAGCGATTCTAATAGCTGGACATGGACTAGCCCCTCAACGCCCTCCTACGCCACAATTGCCGCGTTTCACGCTGGATTTACCAGTTTTACCACATACTACGCCACTGCGGCGGTCCAGCCAAAGCAGGTCTTTGAAAACGGGACAAGATACACTTCGGTTGCTCTGAAAACCAGCCTGACACCGGGAAGCTTTTGGTGGGATGCCGCGAACACACGGGTTTACATCCGCACCACTGGAGACAATGCCCCCAGCAATTACGTCTCTCCTGGCATTGAAGCTGGTCAAAGGGACTACGCCGTCTATGCTACCTTCAAAAACTTCATTACGCTTACTGGAATTGAGACGGACAAGGCAAACCTCCACGGCGTTTATTGGAACAATTCCAGCGGAATGCTCACAACCGGCGTAACGGCATTGGAGAACTTTAAGAATGGCATTCAGTATGATGGCGGTACCTCCAATGTTGTTTCATATTCGACGGCTGCTTATAATGGCGCGAATGGATTCAGCCTATTTGAATCACCGAGCATTCTTGTCGATCACGTCGTTGCCCATGACAATGCCCAGTTGACCGACGATGACGACACTGCCGGAATTAAATTCAACGATAGCACTAACATACAACCAAATATGACCGTGCAGTATTCTCACGTCTATAATAATGGCATCGGGCAAACCACGAATCGAGGCAAGGGAATCTGGGCGGACACTGTAGGCCCAGGTTTCACCGCTAAGTACAACCTCGTCCACGGTAACAGAACGGACGGGATTCTCGCTGAGGCGGACAGCGCAGTCATAATCACCAACAACATTGTTTATGGGACTCTCGGCCCTGACATCACCGGAATCGCCTTAGTGGCGAATAATAGTTCAATTCCCATGAGCAACAGTCTGGTTGCCAACAATGTTGTCTACGGCATTGCCGGTCTGGGTATAAAAGTCGCCGCCGTGAACTTCGCTGGCGGCTGCGTTAACAATCTGGTGAAAAACAATTTATCCACTGGGAACACTGTACAACTTGCGGCTTACGGTGGCTGTGAAAACCCCGGAACAAATGGATCGGGGAACGTTTACACATACAATGGATTCGGGACACAGGGGACAAACTTTATCGCTTGGGGCTCCGGCTCGGGAAACTACAGTACCTATGCCACTTGGGAAGCCGCAGCGGGCAACTGCGGCACAACGGGATGCTCGCATTCCGTGCAGGCCGACCCGCAGTTCGTGAACGCCGCCGGTTTCAACTTCACCCTCGCTTCCTCCTCTCCAGCCATCGACGCAGGTCTGAATCTCGGCTCAACGTATGAATGGGGCCTTGATCCCGCCTCGACCTGGCCTTCTTCGGTAATCACATTGAATCAAAATAATTATGGCGCAGGCTGGGAGATGGGTGCCTATGTGTATACGCAAACCAGCGCCCCTTGGGTCGTAATGACCGCGCCAACCGCGAGCTCGACAGTTTCGGGAACCGTCACTGTCTCGGCATCATCCACGGCCGTAAGCCCCGCTGCTATATCCTCCGTCCAGTTCTATCTCGACAGCTCTCCCTTGGGCTCTCCCGTGATCTCGACTTCCTCTCCGAACACCTACTCGTATTCCTGGAACACCGCCTCATCGACGAATGGCTCCCACACGCTCTACGCCCTCGCCACGGACAACTACGCGAACACGGCAAGCTCGTCGGCCATCACCGTCACGGTGGCGAATGCACCCGTCATTTCCAATATCGCCACGTCCACCGCCACGTCCACCGCCACCATCACCTGGACCACGGATGAGGCCGCCGATTCCCAGGTGCAATACGGCCTCACGTCGGCTTATGGATCATCAACCGTCCTCAATTCCACGGCCACCACCACCCATTCGGTTTTGATAACTGGGCTCACCGGCTTGACCCAGTACCACTTCATGGTGATGAGTTCTAATGGCACACTGTCCACGTCAACTGACCAGACATTCACCACCGCTTCTGCTGGCCTGCCCACAGCTACCGGAGTGACGATCACCGGCACCACAACTATTGGCAGCACCTTGACCGGTTCGTATACTTTTAGTGATCCCAACGGCAAAGTTGAATCCGGTTCTATCTACCAGTGGCTTACAGCTCCTAGTTCTGGCGGATCATATTCTGTTATTAGTGGAGCGACGGCTAAGACTTATGTTTTAACCTCCTCAGATATTGGTCAGTATCTGAAATTCCAGGTCACGCCCGCTTCCCAAAGCGGCACGGGCAGCGCCGCCGTAAGTTCGACTACTGCCCAAATTCAAAGTAGCGGAGTTCCCACAGCTTCGTCCGTCAACATTACCGGCACTGCCATTGAGGGCCAGACCTTGACCGGCCACTATACCTATGCCCAAGCAGATGGCGTGACCCAGGGAGTTTCCACGTTCAGGTGGCTGGAATCTGACACTGCGGGTGGGAGCTATAGTGCAATCCCAAGCGCGACCGCCAATACATATGCTTTGGCTCCCGGCGATGTCGGTAAATACATAGAGTTCGAAGTGACACCGGTTGCAATCTATCCGCCGACCACCGGAGCTGCCGTGCAAAGCTCCAATGTCGGTCCGGTTGTTCCCTCCAGCCTGCCCGTGGCCTCTGCCGTGGGCTACACCGGCACCACCACGGTAGGCCAGACCTTGACCGGCAGCTATACGTATACCGACTCCGGCGGCCACCCCGAGGCGACCTCGACGTTCCGTTGGCTTGAAGCGTCCAGTTCGAACGGCATCTACGCCGCGATCGGAGGGGCCACCGCAAAGACCTATGTCCTGACCTCTTCCGATATCGGCAAATACCTCGAATTCGAGGTGACCCCCGTTTCCACGGTCGCGACAGGAGCTGCGGTCGACAGTAATCCCGGCAGTGAGATCGAGAGCAGCGGCGCTCCCACGGCATCGTCCGTGAACGTCTCCGGCACGGTGACCGAAGGACAGACCCTCACGGGTTCCTATGCGTATGCCCAGGCCGACGGCGTTCCCGAGGGAGCCTCCCTGTATCGCTGGCTTGAATCAGGGACGTCCAACGGAACCTATGCCGCCATTGCGGGGGCCACGAACGACACCTATGCCCTTACTCCCTCTGACGTTGGCAAATACCTCAAGTTCGAAGTGACGCCGGTTGCAATCTATCCTCCGACCACTGGAGCTCCCGTGCAAAGCTCCAATGTCGGCCCAGTCGCTGCATCCAGTCTCCCCGTAGCCTCCGCTGTCAGTATTGGCGGCACTCAAACTGTCGGCAGCACCTTGACCGGCATTTACACGTATACCGATTCCGGGGGCCATGCGGAGCATGGTTCCACCTTCCGCTGGCTTGAGTCAGATACCCAAAATGGCACGCACTCGGCTATTAGTGGAGCCACGGCTCAAACGTATGTGTTAACTTCCTCTGACATCGGCAAATACGTTGAGTTTGAAGTCACGCCCGTTTCCACCGTGGCCGTGGGAGTTGCCGTGGCCAGCGGTCCTTCCGAACAGATCCAGAGCAGCGGGGTACCTACTGCTTCATCTGTTTCCATCTCCGGTACGCCGGCGGTCGGACAAACGCTCACGGGCTCATATACTTATGCCCAAGCTGATGGCGTGACCGAAGGATCCTCCACGTTCCGGTGGCTTGAATCGTCGTCGCCCAATGGCAGCTATTCCGCCATTGCCGGCGCGACCAATCGGACCTACACGGTCACCAATAGCGACCAGGGCAGGTACCTCGAATTTGAAGTGACGCCCGTTGCCACGCTTCCGCCGATGGTCGGCGCGGCGGCTTTGAGTGCTGCTACCGTCCAAATCCCGAGCACAGCTACGGTTTCCCCGATCGTCGTGAGTGTTGGCGGCGGATATGGCGTTCCGTACCTCCCGGGTGTGGGACCCATTGCCACGTCAGCCGCATCCTCAACCCCGCCAGTCACTTCATCCACGTTGGCTGCATCCTCAACTGCCGATATCCAAGCGCTGCTCAATGCCCTGACGGCGCAGCTCCAAACCCTCCGTGCTGAGGCGGGGGCTATGGGTGTCACGCCTCCCACGACCGGAACGACCCCCTTCGTCTTTACAAGAGACCTGCAGCTCCACGACAGAGGGACTGACGTCCAGATGCTCCAGCGATTCCTGAACCGCCAAGGGTTCCTTGTGGCCTCCCAAGGCCCCGGCTCCCCTGGGAACGAAACCACACTCTTTGGTCTCCATACCTGGAGCGCCCTCGTCGCCTTCCAGGAAAGCGTTGGCATCGTCCCCGCCAAAGGATACTTTGGGAAGAAAACCAGGGCCTATGTGAACGCGCAGGGGAAGTGAGGGATGACGCGGCGGCGGGATACGTCCAGCCACTGGGAAATTTTTGGACATTCAACTCAATGGCGATCTGCGGAGTTTCTCGGCGAGGTTGATCCGGTTCTTGTGATAGACACCCACCTTTGAAGTGGTTTTTGCCTCTTTGAGTCCGCGCCCGCTGAGGTCAGGGAAGAGACCTCTGAAGGTAGCTTTGGTTAGTCGATCCCCTCAAGTTATACTTAGAATGTTTCAGATGTGGACGAAATCATGTCAAAAGCACAAGTGGCTGCGGTCCAAAGGCGATTGCAGGATCTCCTCGCATACCCGCGCGAAGATTTGGGGACAGAACTAAAGAATTGGTTGGATCTCGCATTAGAAGAGAATAAGGCAAATCTTGCCCAAGCCATCCTTGCCCTCGCTAATCATGGCGGCGGATATGTCCTTTTAGGATTCGAGGAAGTTGGGGGCGCTTGGACTTCGGCCAAACCCCGGCCATCTGATCTCCGCGGCTTTACGCAAGACCTCATAAACGGAATTGTCCAAGGTTATGCTGACCCTTCTTTCCACTGTGAGCTTCATAAGGTTGCTTATCCTCAGACGGGCGATCTCTTTCCGATCGTGGTGGTACCAGGTGATCACAAGGTCCCGATTCGAGCAAAACGTGATGGCCCCCAGGATAAGCGTGGTCGCCCTCGGCATGTCAATATCAACACCTACTACATCAGACGCCCGGGCCCGAAAAGCGAGCCGCCTCAGTCCGCGCGTGAGTGGGATACGTTGATTGGACGGTGTTTAAGGGCGACAAGGGAAGACCTTTTAGAGGGTATGAGAAGTCTCCTCCTTGGCACAGTTCCTGGGACCATTCGAACAGAGGAAGAAAGCCGCGATCTTGAAAGGTGGGTTGAAGAGTCAAAGAAGCGGTGGCAAGCGTTGGTGAACGAAAGGCTATCGAATGAAAAACCATCGCGATTTGAAAATGGCGTCTGGTATGTGGCCTACTCCGTAACTGCCGACTTCCATAGACCTGTTCTTACGAAGCTCTTGGAAATCCTACGGATGGTAGCTGGACATGAAACTGGGTGGCCGCCGTGGTGGGTTCCTACCCGAGAAGAAATCAGGCCATACCCGCACAACGGGCTCGTCGAATGTTGGTTGACTGAGACCACATTTCCTGACGCTGCGCATTCCGATTTTTGGCGGGCATCTCCAGAGGGTAAAATGTTTCTCTTGAGGGGCTATCAAGAGGATGGAGTTCCTGACAGGGTTAAACCTGGAACTGTGTTTGACCTTACGGTTCCAATATGGAGGATAGGGGAATGCCTGCTTCATGCCGAGCGTTTTGCGCGAGCTCTCACTGACCAGCCTGCATCGATAAGCTTCTGCGTTACCTGGGAAGGTCTTGGTGGCCGAGTTCTCACTCCATGGGCCAGTCCAGAGCGCCGCTTGTATGAAGGCAGAACATCACACCAAACATCTGTCAGTTCGAGTACTAAAATCCATGTTGATCAGATAAGGGACGCGTTACCGGAGATTGTCTTGGCGCTTACCCAGCCCCTTTATGCGGTATTTGATTTTTTTGACCCTTCTCTCCAAATGATACAAGAGGAACTTTCCAAGATGAGAAAGGGACGTTGATTGTGGCTTGCCACGAGCTTGCGTCCAGGCGCGCCTCTTGTCACCACGACAAATTAACCCACCTTTTCAAACGGTTCCGAGCATTGCATTGCCTGTTTCGGGAAAAGGATTAGAATGGGGATTGAAATGCAGAACACATCGCCCGCGAAATATAAAAACAGTTCGGAATTCTTTAGATTTCCCGGACTTGCAACGCTTGATCCTGATGCGTACTTCCGTTGCCTCGACGTGCTGCGACGACTCTTTGACGATCCTGATTTCAAAACGTCAACTTCACGGTTTTATTTCAACTATATAACCAACCTCAAGGATGACTATTTGAATTCTTTGCGTCTAGTGTACGATGCCATTGACCCGCCGAAGGCGCAGGCGGCTATACGAGCCTTCGTGGAAAAGAACAAGGATCGCATAGCGATCTTTGAGTCCGCCTGGACCGTTCGGCCCGACGCGACCCAGCCGTGGACCTCCGAGGAAGGTGAAGGTGCACGATTCAGAAATTTTCTTTACACGAACAGTCGGATCTTTCTGGATGTGATCCAAAAGTTCGGCGTGCGACCGATCCAAGAATTGATTTATCGATACCGATACGATTCCTTAGCAAAGCGGGTCCCGCCGGAAAATGTTCTCGGCGAGACGTTCGGCCAGAGCGACTATTTTCGCAAGCTCCGCGAAGTATCGCTCGACAAACAATATTGGAACGACTTGACCCACCGATTCAACGACAACGACTTCGGCCTCCACTTTTTGGTCAATATGAGTTGCGTACCAGAGCGGTGGGGTTACGAGCCATTCTTTGGAGAAGATTGGATAAAAAGGTAATTTTATACAATCGGCCTCTTTCAATTCTCGTGTCCCATGTTGAGAGAACAAATCGCGCAATGCCTGGAACATCTTCCGTTCTCCTTCCGAAAAGACGAGCTAGCTTATTTGTCCCTCACTAGCAAACCAGAGCTACACTTGCGCGATAAGCTAGCATTCGATCTTCAAAATAGACTGACTGACCGTCTGGTGTGCCGCGAATGGCGGCGCCATGATATCGCCATCCTCCCGCGAGGATCGGACGTCGCCGATGCAATCATTGAAGCGAAAGTGTTCTACACGTTCGACGGTGTCGTTCCGAACAAACTCCACCACATGAAAGAGGCACTCAGCGCCGATATCGACAAGATGAAGCGCAATGGGCCCAACGCCGAGCGAATGGCCCTCCTTTTTCTGGTCCATCCGCAGACACTCATACCGGAAGCTTCGTATGAGGCGATTGCTTACGCCCAGAGGGTCAATTCGGTCTATCGCAAAAACGCCTACGGTGGACCTGGAAGGGTCCTAACAACGGCCAAGGACAATCTCGAAATATTCTGGGAAGAAGTTGGCGCGCCTTGGATCAGAAGTGGAAATTACGCCGCCGGGGTATATGAGGGCGTTGAAGTGCTAATCCCTTATTGGCTTGCGGAGGTTTAACTTTCATAACGTTTTGCAGCCGCCAGAGCAAAAACAGCCAGTACTAGATGACGCCGCAGGGCGGGTTGTATTGGTCCCTTAACTCTTTTTCGATTTCTCGCCTCCCACCCTGCTGAAGCTTGGGAGTGTAGAGAACTGAAACTGTCAGCGTTCCGCTGCAATTCCGCTTCCAACAATCCTTCCTGTCGTGGTTATCAATTCTGGTTTTGACTTCAGCGGTCTCCCCTACGTCTATCAAGTAATATGCCTGATCCTTGTAGCAATGTATTGCGTAAACCCCGGATCGATCTTGAAGGCTGTCTGTATTGGTATACGGCCCTTCGAATGTATAGTTGCCGACCGTGATACTCATGCATCGATTCTACTGCGCAGAAACATCGAATACAACGGCTGGAACGGTGTGGGCCAGATTTGCTCTCAGCGCAAAATCACCCACCTTTTCAAGCTGAGTTCAGACTGTAAGATGGAGAAAAATCCCTTAATTTGCGGGCGCTGTCTCGTCAGTGAAATGCTTCAGGAGCTGCGCGAGGATTTTATCCCAGGTTCGAGGAACGCCCTTATACGGGCTACCGTAAGACAATTTCGCGCGTTCGAAGATCAGGCGAGCCGGTTTTTTTAGCTCCACGACTACGTTTTTCTCGATTGCCTGTAGGTTCGAGGTGATCTCTTTCACCAAATCGCGCTTTTCCTCCGGAATCCCCTGTTTGTATAGGAAAGACGCGGTATTTACGAGTTCGAGGAATTTTTCGAGCCGTCTGAGAGCATTGCCAGTTCCTGACTCCTGAACGGCGACCCTTTGTTTCAGGCCAGCTTCCTCCATGAGCAGAGTGTTCTTGCGGCGCTCAAAAAGGTCCCTTTCAATCGTGCCATCAAGGAAGGCATCGGTCAGGCGCTCAAGATGAGGCCGAATCTGGTTCAAGCGAAATTTGAGGTTCTCGATCTCTTGGATACGAAAGGCGTCTTCTTGCACATGGGCATCCTTGATCCATTCTCTTGCGTGATCTATCTCTTCCTGGTCGAGCAGTAATCCAGTGAAGGTTCCGTTGAGTGTGTCATCTAGGCGATCCTCGCGGATGGTTTTCGTCGAACACACACTGTTGTGACAACGATAATAAACGTGCCCTTTTTGCAGTTCCCCTATAAGGGAATACCCGCAATCGCCGCAGCGCACCATGCGGCGGAAGATGAACTCATGCTGGACAAGACGATTCGCTGTTTTTCCTTGAAGGATGTGCTGGACACGATCGAATAAGGCTTTGCTCACAAGAGGTTTGTGTGACCCAGGAAACAGTTCTCCTGTTTTCGCGATTCGTATGAGACCTACGTAGAACGGATTGTTGAGAATCCTCGATAATCCATTCAGCGACACCTTTCCTGCACGCCTATTTCGCAGACCCCGGCGGTCCAATTCTTGAAGTAAGGACGGAAGTGAGTATTCGCCCGTGGCATAGAGACGAAATGCCTCGGCCACAAGCTGAGCTCGTTCGGGATCGAAAACCTTCGGGTTCGCCTTTCCCTGGTCGAGATAGCCAATTGGGGCCGGAAGAGGGTAAAAGCCTTGTTTGAGCCTCCCATAGAAGCCTTTTCTAGTCTCTTCCCTTAAGTTGCGAATGTAGTCAGAGGCAACCACGGCCTGAATGTCGGCGGAAAGTCTCCCACCGCGGGAATGCAGATCGAGACTTTCATTCACAAAGTGTACTTGGATGCCGGCGTCTATCATTTCACCGAGGTTAGCCCAGTCTTTGAGGTTCCGGGCGCTCCGATCAATCTTGTGGATGATCACTCCTTGGCTCTTCCCCTGTCGCAAGAGCTTCAACATCTCCGAGAACACGGGACGACCGCTCTTCGCTGCTGTCTCTCGCTCTTCAAACCAGCGGCTTATATCGAGATTGAATCGGCGGGCGTAACTTTCAATCGCACCTCTCTGCTCCTGGAGCGAAACTCCTTTCTCTCCCTGCTTAACAGTCGAGACACGGATATATCCAAAGAACTTTTGCATGAAGTATTTGGGTGGGAATCGACCTTTACCCTCATGCTAGGAAGGATGCTTCCTGTTGTCAAAGACTTCTGGCCGCTCGCGTATAAGGCGGTCATAAATCCGCCACAAAGCGCTCAAATAGCCGTGCAAGGTTTCTTCCACTTCTTTCAGTTGGTCCTCGGGAAGATCTGGGAAAAGATCTCGGATCGTGTTTTGTTTTTGCGATTGCCGGAGGTCCATAACCTTGCAGAGATTCTAGAGGCGCGAAGCCACTGATGAAAGGTGGGCGATTCTGCCCGAAGAGACAAGATATCAAAGGGACCGTTTCAAGTGAGGTCCACGCAAGTACAGAGTTTCTCCACTGCTTGTTAACGCCCGTGTTTTCGATTCCGTCGGTGCTGCTTAGCGCTGCTCGACGGCCACCTGACGAATCTATTTTCAGGCCCAGGTGGACTTTGCCCGGCGCGCAAACTCACACACCTTGTTGCGGCTTTGTCTAGTCCTTAATCTGAAAGAAAAAGGTCGCCTCGCAGCTTTACAAATCAATGACAAGTCAAAGCTCGGGAAACTATCTGCGCACGCATCGAAAGCGATCCGGACTGAGCCAAAATGAAGTCGCCCGGGTCCTCGGAATTGAGAATGGAGGCCTGGTTTGTAGATACGAATTGGGCCATCATCTGCCACCGTTGCTGGTCGCGCTGGGTCTCGAGGCGTTATTTCAGGTTCCAATCTCGCAGCTTTTCCGGGGTCTCGGCGAAACGGTGGCACGGACCGTCGAAGACCGATTGCTAGGCCTTGGGACAGAACTGCAGAGTCGGAGCGGCAAAGGCCCGCAGGCGGTAATCACCGCGAAAAAGCTCCAGTGGCTGACGGAGTGCCGCAACGTCCGAGTCGGGGCTTGATATAGAACTTCATGGCTCACGACAGGGCACAGGAACGAGTGCTTGCGCTAGATGTGCGGTCTCGTAAGGTCGGGTTCGTGGTTTTCGAAGGTCCTGACAATTTGCTCGACTGGGGTGTGAAAAGCTACGCGCCTCAATATGGGCCACTCGAAGTGACCGTGAGTAAGAAAATTGGGAATGTACTGAAACTTGTCCTGCCTTCTGCGATAGTTCTCCGGATACCTTCGGAGCGGTTGGTGAGAAAAAACGGCCGAATCAAGGTCGTTGTGAACACTCTGAGGAAAGAAGTCAGGCGCCGATCCGTTTCACTACGATTCCTGGGCCGACAGAGAGTGAAGAAATTCTTCATGGGTCGTGGAGTGACGACAAAGCACGGGATTGCGTCACTGCTTGCCGAGCGGTTTCCCGATCTCGCGTGGAAGTTGCCACCTAAACGTAAGCCTTGGCAGTCAGAAGCCTACTCCATGACCATTTTCGATGCAGCTGCGGCGGGTGTGGCTCACTTCGGTCTGCCTGTTGCGAATAAAGGTTAGTTGGATTTTGTAGTCATCGCGCTTTAAGTTGGTTTACTCGCTCGGACTTTTTCGACGGCCTCTCGTTGGCGCATAGACCTCGCTCGGTCCGCCAAACACCTACTTGAGGGGCCGTCGTAAACGCCCGGACCACTCCCACCTCGGATTTTCTAGTTTTGGGTGGACCAGTTTTCGGGGGCGGGTCAAGGCTGGCCCGCTGCTCTCTTCTGATGATCATACAAATGTGGTAGGATCGACATTAAATTCCTGCTCTCGATGACAACATCTGCGCCTTGTCTCACCAGATGCTTGGTTGAGTTGAACGCTATAGACAGACCTACCTCTTTGAAGGCAGCCAAGTCGTTCACGTCGTCGCCAACGTACACGCGATATTCCTTGGGAATGTTATGTTCTTTCGCTATCTTGCTGACGAACCCCGCTTTATCCTCGTAGTCAGAAGGATGGAGCTTCCAAGACTTTAGGAAGCCTTCTTTGTCGAAGTGCAGCTCGCAATGAGCATAGATATCATGAATAGGTGCTATTTCCTTTACTCGCCGCGCAAGCGCATCAAAGCTCCCTGTGACAACAGCTATTCTTACACCGTTGGAGGTGAGCTCCTGGAGTGTCTCCGCGGCCCCTTGAACGAACGGGCGTTCGCTCAGTGTCTTCTCAAATTGCTCCTTCTTCAAATGAATATCCTTTAGAAAATTACACGCGGCATCAGTCCATTCGGTGTATGTTTTGAAGCCGCCGTCTTCAAACTCCTTTTTGAATTTTTCGTGGACATTGTAAAATCCAACATCCTGGAACAAAGTATCCCAGCTGCTCACAGCGACCTTCTCGTTCGCTGTGTCGCGCCATGGCTTATCGAAAATCACGCCATCAAGGTCGAATACTACAAGTTTGTACCTCATTTGGAGGTCAACGTTTTGGTTTTCGCTCAAAAGCAACTTTCGAAGCTCGAAATGCTCGTCTTCGTATTTCTTGATGCGGCCATCTAAGTAGGCCAAGGCTTGCCTAAGTGGTTCCTTCCTAGGTTTGTCGGACGTGCCCAGATATATCTTCTTAGACGCACCCAATGTGAAGTAAAGATGTTCCTTCTTGTTCCTTTTGCTCTTGGTCAGCGGCATTGGTTCGCTCCTCCACACCGAGCGTGGCGTCAACGACGATTAGTCCAGTCACGCCTGGGCCTTCGTGCCGTGCAGAAAGCCAGGGACTCTCTTCCGCCAACAGGCTGAGAGAAACTGCACTTATTCGCTCCTCATCCATTTTCACCTAACGGTAGCATTTGTCAATAGTCCGCGCAAGGAATTCTTTCTAGACATGTGCTCACTTCCAGACCAGTGAGGCAAAGGTCCGCATCCCGGTAATATCTGGAGCCCCAGGCGCAGTTAGATCTCTTGCGCCTCCTGCTGTCCTAATGACGACCCGCACTCCCAACTCGACCGCTGTTGGCTGCGACGTGCGGCTGGGCCGCGACGCACCGCGGCCCCCCCATTACAGTTCACCCACACTTGCACCAAGAGAGACCAGCGGCGCGGGATGCAGACAACCTCACCGATTCGAGCGGCCATGTGGGCGACGGCACCCATTCCCGGCCCCCAAGGGCTTAACACAGGACTGTGTCGAGGAGCACTGTGAGGGTAAGGGTAGGTCTGCTTTGCTTGCTCTTGGAGCGCAGCCTCTACAAATTCGCCTCTGGCCGGGAGGGAAAATGTCCAAATGTTCCTGCTTGACAGTTTTGTCCTAAACAGGTAGATTCTACCTGTACAGTGTAAAGCCCACGACCATTTGAGGTCGGGGCCGACCGATTAGGATGACCCGGGTGATCGCCACGGAGCAATCTTCGGAGCGAGCCATCCTCGACTTCGCGAAGAGGTCGATGACCCCTTGTCCCAGGGTCGTCGAGGTTGTCGAGAGTGGCGAGCGTTCCTCCCTCACCGTGACCAGGCTGGGTGTCGGCCTCCTTAAGACACCTTGGGGAAAGTTCTGGCAGTTTGAGTTCCGGGTCTCGGATGCGTGGTCGGAGTACACGGCACTCCTGAGGGCGACATTGGGCGACGACTTCGAGGCTTTATTGCGGCGTGAGGATGTCCTGGTGCGACTGGACTCGGGATGCTCGACCGGCCAGCTATTCGGCGAGGTGACCTGTGAGTGCCGTCCCCAACTGGGAGGTGCACTGGCCAAGATTGCGGAGGCCGGTGAGGGTGTGGTTGTCCACATTCCACGCCAGGACGGACGTGGCAAGGGGACCCCATTCAAATTGGCAACCCTCACTCTTCAAAACGTACCGACCATCGATACCGTCGAGGCCGCGACTCTTTTATCGGGAGGTGAACCGATAGACATCAGGAGTTACGGCGGAGCTGTTGGGATACTGCGGTTCCTGGGAATAAATCCACCTCGCCGGCTACGGCTGATGACCAACAATCCCCATAAGATCGGTGTGCTCGAAGAGAACGGCTTCATTTGCGAAAGGGTTCCACTGGTCATACCTGCAACTGAAGAAACGTTCCGCCACCTGCGTGCGAAGCAGGAGTTCCTCGGACACCTCGACCTCGTCGCTGACAAGCTCAACGCCAAGTGAGGATTGGGAAGGAAAACGAAAGGTGCTCGGATGAAAGCAAAGGCGCTGTTGATTCTAGGGCCCTCGGGTGCGGGTAAGACAACTCTCATACGCAGGATCATGACATTTGACGAGCGCTTCCGGCCTGCCCGGCAGTATGTTACTCGGTCATTACGGCCTGGCGAATTCGAAAAGGTGCAGGTGTCGGAGTCCGAGTTTCTTGAACTGCAAAGAAGCGGGAAGTTGATCGGCGTCAACAGCATTTATGGAATGCGTACGGGGACACTTGTGCAGTCCATAGAAGAGACGCTTGCGACCGGCGGTTTTCCGGTCCTGGACTGGCCAGTATCAAAGGCGGAGGAGATAGCTGCTGCGTTTTCGGGGTGTCTCTACCGCGTCTATGTGGAGCCCCCGTCCCTTGAAGTGCTTGCTTCTCGACTCGGCGACGGTCGCGACCCGCACAATGAACGTCTGATGGCTGCGAACAAAGAATTGGAAGCACTCTGGAGAGAAGACTACGCCCGCCTGATCGACTACCGCGTAGTCAACGAGGACGGTAAAGCGAACTCAGTGGCCCGCACGATTTATGAGCGGTTTATCAGAGACAATTTCCCTATGACTGGGAGCTAATATAACATGAAAACATTCAGGCTAAAGTCCGACCGATTTAGAAAAGCCCGAGGTGGAACAGCCAGGCTGGTTAATATTGTTTGTAACAAGTGCGGCACCCAGGTGCTCGTGTACCAGAAGGACGGAATGGGGAGACTGCTGCGGTGTTATCTTGACCGTATCTTCGCTCCCCTTGAGTTGGAGCGTCTCCAGCATGATGTCTATGTGCGAGAGCCGCGCGATCTACAGCCGCTGGTTTGCAGGGCTTGTGACGCAATTCTGGGTGTACCCATTCGACATCATTCTGGCAGACTCGGTTTCCGGCTACTGCAGGGAGCTTTTTTCAAAGAGAAGGCCTGATTGACTTGCTGCTTAGGTCTGGATCTGGTCACGAACCAACGCGCCCAGTGGAGCAGCACGAATCGTACTCAGAAACCTTCTAAGACAAACGAAGAAGGTTGGCAAATGAAACAACGTCCGAGGTGGACATCTACCCAACAACGGCGGTTGCCGCCTGCTGTGCTGCAGCCACTGATGACGATCACGAACACACACTAGGTATGTCGTCGAAATTTGCTGAGATTAAGTGTTTGGTGGAATCGGGCCTTCGCCAAAGCAAGGCAACGGCACGTTAAAAGACACGCAAGCATCGGAGCCTCCAGAATGACACGGATTCTCTTGCTTGATTCAAATCAAACACATGCTAGAGATCTGGCACTCGCTCTTAAACGGCACCGATGTTCAGTCACGATTTGCGCCTCGAGGCGGGATGCCATCATCGAGTTGAAGAGGAACAGTGCAGGCTTCGACGTGGTGATACTCGATCTGTCCGCCAATCGTCCCGAAGATTGGGCAACCTTCGATCAAATCCAAAAACTCACTTGGATGAGCGTCCCCACTCCAATGATCGTATGCTTTTCGACAATCTACCGCGGGCCAAAAATGAATCTCGAAGTTGAACGAAGGGGAGCACGTTTTGTCTATGAGCGATAGATTTAGTCCTGTAATAGAAGAAGTCGACCTGCTGGTCGCCGAAATCAAAGAACTCGCGACCGTGGGGCCGCACTTCAAGATAGTGCATCGGTTTCGAGAATATGGAACTGATTGTCGGCCGGGAGAAGAAGTGGCGTGGACGATACTCGTATTTCGTTCTCGAGAGTACCTGCTGAGACTGCCTCTTTCCCTTTTACTCGTGTTTGACTACTTAGGACGGAATCGATGGCTGCCCCAGAGTGCAACACAAATTGTTGCCGGGATGCGAACTGACCCTTTCTATGCAAGGCACGGAGCCAACGTGCGAACTGATGGCAGGCAAACACGAAAGATCAGCCGCAGTGCGGTGAAGGAGTACGTCAAACGCATCCGGCGGGCGTTGCAGGTGGGCTTTCACGAAGCTGGGCTGAAACTTGATCCCTACGCTGTTTTGGTATCGGAGCCCACGGAAAGCAATGAGATCCGCTACCGTCTGAAAGCAACCATTGAGTGGATTCATGTCGACTGTGCCCGATCTGTGAGCCTGCCCACCACCGCTTTCGAAACTCCTGATGATCGATCCTAGCAATTTCGAGACTCACCCGTGCACTCGCGCTAAGATTTGTCCAGAGCATTAATGTTGCGTGACGTGTGGAGATTTCATTTGGGCAAGCTCGCTCGTGGAACGCTGAGGACCTGACCTTCTACAAAATCATCTACACTCATGTAGACAAAAAACCAGAAGCAACATATAAACGCTTGAAAGGATTGGTGGACCTGGGGAGGTTCGAACTCCCGACCCCATGGTTGCAAACCATGTGCTCTCCCAACTGAGCTACAGGCCCGAAGAGATTCCAATATTATAGTGACGGGGAATTCGCGAATCGTCAAGCAACTCGGGGTGAGAGATTTGATTGGTGGGCCTGGGTAGAGTTGAACTACCGACCTCACCCTTATCAGGGGTGCGCTCTAGCCACCTGAGCTACAGGCCCGTTCTCCTCTTCGCAGGGAACACTCACTGAAACTTCCATCACCTTCGTAAGAGTCTTATCAGTATAGGCAGACCCCCATTTTCGTGCAAGAGGAAACGCGGCTGGAGTTGGAAAGGGGCAGCGTGTTCCCCTGTGCTGCTAGGGCTGAGTTTCCTCGCGACGCGCGAAGGTTTCTCCTCCTGTCACTAGCGCCTCCGTGCCCTCGGTGGCCTGCGGAGCATCAGCCCAGAGGTCACTGAGATGCTCCGTGCCCTCGGTGTCGAGGCTTGAGAGGCACGGAGGTCACGGAGGACTTCGTTTTGGTTGTGGCCAACGGCCGCGCTAGGCATTTAAATGTATGAGCAGAAGCCACCCGGGGAGTGGGTCACTTGGCGGTTGTGGCGCGCGGCGCCGCGGCTGCCGCGTACCCCCGCTCCAGAAACTCAATTGGCCTACCCACGCCAGCGGTGGTCTTTTCGCGGCCCCTGTGGTACAAAAGTAGGAGAGGGTAGATTTGCCTGCGCTGACTGCCACAGGCAGGCGCGCGCTTCTTCGTTGGTGGCTTTAACCACGGCACACTTCTCTCGCTCAGGACTTTGACGGATGTCGAACGTTCACAAAAACGTTCTTCCCAACGGGCTCACGGTTCTCACCGAGTCCATGCCGGCGGTCCGTTCCGTTGCCATCGGTATCTGGCTGCGCACGGGCTCGCGTCAAGAGCGGCCCAAGGAAAACGGCGTCTCGCATTTTATCGAGCACATGCTCTTCAAGGGAACGAAGAACCGCAGCGCCGAGCAGATTGCCCGCGCCGCGGACTCGATTGGGGGCCACCTCGACGCCTTCACCGCGAAGGAGACCACGAGCTTCTCGATCAAGGTGCTGGACGAGCACCTGCCGCGCGCCTTTGCCATCCTCGCCGACCTCGTTAAGAATCCGCTCTTCGAACCCAAGCACATTGCCAACGAAAGCCGTGTCATCCAAGAAGAAATCAAGATGGTCGAGGACACTCCGGACGACTTGGTGCACGAGATCTTTACGCAAACCTACTGGCGCGGGCATGCGTTGGGCCGCCCGATTTTGGGGACGCGCCACACCGTGGGCAGCTTCGATCGCAAGCGGCTGGTCAGCTACTTTCACCAGCACTACACGCCCAACAACATGCTTATCGCCGCCGCCGGCCACGTTCGGCCTGCTCGCGTGATGGACTTGGTCGCAAAGGAATTCGGCGATCAGCCCGCGGGCCCCGCGCTCGCGAGCGGCCCGGTTCCGGTTCCGCATCCGCACATTCGGGTGCGGCGCAAGAAGGATCTGGAGCAAGTGCATCTATGCCTGGGCGCGCCCTCTTATCCGCAGCCGCATAAGAACCGGTTCCCGGCGTACATCTTGAATTCCGTGCTGGGTGGCGGCATGAGCTCGCACCTGTTCCAGAACATTCGCGAGAAGCGCGGCCTGGCTTACGCCGTCTTCTCCAGCCTCAACAGTTTTCACGACGCGGGTTGCCTGAGTGTTTATGCCGGCACGGCCGCCGACAAGGCGCGGCAGGTCATCGAGCTGGTGCTCGCCGAGTTCTGCGAGTTGAAGTCAAACCCCATCAGTGAAGAAGAGCTGCAGCGTGCCAAGGACTACTTGAAAGGAAGCCTGCTGCTCAGTCTGGAGTCCTCTTCCAGCCGCATGGGAAATGTGGCCCGGCAGGAGATGTACTTCGGCCGTTACATCTCCCAGGACGAGATCGCGCGACGCGTGGATGCGGTCACCGCTGATCAGGTGCTGGCGGTGGCGCGAGAGTTCTTCCATCCCAACCGCCTGGCGATCACCGTGCTGGGGCCGCTCAACGGCCTCAGGCTCTCGCGCGCCGATCTCGCGTGCTGAACCGCACCCGCACCTGTGTCTGCCTCGCCCATCCTTTCCGCTCAGGGTTTTCGCCCGACGGTCGTGGTGATACACTGGAGTTTCCCGGGATGTGGTCCCGGCCCATCAACAGGCGGCCCAAATCCAATATGAGGTGCGAAGATGCGCACTAAACTCCTTGTGCTCGCTATTCTCGTGGCAATGTCCGTTTTCTCCGCCCCAGCCCAGAAGGAAGTCCCAGCGCGGGCGGTGGAACGGATTCAAAAAGAAGTCCGGCACGAAATTCTAATGCTTCCCTACTTCGACGTCTTCGACAACATCACGTACACGGTTTCTGGCTACGACGTGACTCTGATGGGTCAGGTCACGCAACCGACGCTCAAGCGTGACGTCGAGAACGTTGTCAAGCAGATCGAGGGCGTGGAAAAAGTGGTGAACCAGATCGAGGTGCTCCCTGCCTCGCCCATGGATGATGGTCTGCGCCTGCGGCTCTATCGCGCCATCTATGGGTCTCCAGGGTTGGAGAAGTACGCCATGCCCGTCATCAAGCCCATCCGGATTATCGTGAAGAACGGGCACGTGACGCTCGAAGGCGTGGTGGATAGCGAAAGCGACAAGAACCTGGCAAACCTCCGGGCCAACGGCGTCTCCGGCGTCTTCTCCGTCACGAATAATTTGGTGGTCGCAGAGTCGAAGTAGGCCCCCAACCGCAGGGTGTAGAGCCGGTTGCACATGGCATTTCTTGCGAGGCGTGCAGTCGCCGCAGGGTATCCTTTCGCCGTGCTGAGTCCCGTGCGCTTGTCACCCTGAGCCCGCCCTGGCGAGCGAAGGGTGTGCGTATTGTCTACCCGCACCCAAGAGCTGATTCTTCGCAGGGTTCTTCCTGAGTGCGCCCCCCGAGGGACCGAGTATGGCGGCGCTCACTGCTGTCTGGCGCAGCCTCACGTTCCCAGCGCGCGTTTTGGTTTTCCGATTCCCCTCGAACCGTCCTATAATCGCTCTTAACTCTCGTGGGCGAGATTCGAAGCGTGAAGCAAACAAGCAAGGCGGCACGGAGCAGGGAAGTACGCACGGTGGCCGTGCCATCGACTTCTCCATGTCACCTGCCACCTGCGACCTGTAACCTTTCACCCGTCACTTGTCACTCGTCACTTGTCACTTACCTTCGCCAGGAGGTCGTGTGAGCCTGCGCGTCTGCGTCCTGGGCAGTGGCAGCAAGGGCAACTCGACGCTAGTCGCCACGGAAAGGACTCGCCTGCTCGTTGACGCGGGCCTGAGCCGGCGCGAGACCTACGCGCGCCTCGCGGCAGCCGGCGAGCGCACTGACGGTTTTGACGCCATCCTGATTTCCCACGAACATGCGGATCATGTAAATGGCTTGCGGCTGCTGGCGGCTGACCTGAAGGGGCCCATTTATGTTTCCGCTCCCACGCGCCAGGCGATCTCTTGGGACGCAAAGTTTCGTGGCTTCGACCTGTTCACCCCGGGTGAAAAGTTCACGGTGGGCGACATCGAAGTCACGCCTTTTTCCATCCCGCACGATGCGGTCGATCCCGTAGCTTTCACGCTGGAGTCGCAGGGCATCAAAATCGGTGTGGTCACCGATTTAGGTTATGTCCACGAAGTTGTTAAGCAAAGAGTGAAAAGCTGTCACTGCCTCGTCTTCGAGTCGAACCACGATCTGGATATGCTCAAGGTTGGGCCCTATCCCTGGCACGTCAAGCAGCGCGTCATGAGCCGCACCGGGCATCTCTCAAACTTGGCGACGGCCAGTTTTCTCACCGAGGATTTCGACGGCATGGCACAAGTCCTCGTCCTTGCGCACTTAAGTGAGACCAATAATCATCCCGAAATTGCCCGCCTCACCGCCGAGCAGGCGCTGGCCCAACGCAGCCGGGGCGAGCGCACAGCCCTCCACTTGGCGAGCCAATTGACACCCACACAGGTATTCTATTTCGGATAATGGCGCACACATAGGTCTACAGGGGGTAATAGACTGGTCGCGACGCCAATCTTGCCGCAACTTCGCCTCCGCAGGGCCCGAAAGCCCTGCAAAAAATCAGGGTGCCATTTCGGGTTTTTCTGTGCTACAACTCCACGTATCGAAATCCCCCGCGTTGGCGATCATTGATTCTGCTGTTCATCCTCTCACGGAGGCGTGTGCCTTATGTATGAAGCCTTCTTGGTTGGGATCGTGATTTCCGCTCTCGTCGGCCTAGCCACCGGCTGGATTCGCTACTGGATGGGGTTCTTCGTCCTTTTTCAGGGTGTGATCGCTTCGCTGCTCATCGCCTGGCTGGTGGGCAAGTACCTGAAGCGTAGCGCTTCCAACCTCAATCCTTCCAACGGCACCGCACTGCTGGTGGCTCTTGCCTGGTTGCTTAGTTTCTGGGCAGCGCAGATTTACGGCTTGGGGCTCGCGCAACCGTGGTTTGATCCGCTCGGATACTTCGGTCGTATTCTGCAGGGCGACGCGCGCGAGACATCGTTCGGCTTGGCAGCCACGGCGGGCTGGGCGAGGGGTTTCCACGGCGGCTTCGGTGGAGTGTTCTGGGTGATTCTCAACGTGATCGATAGCGCCATCATGTATCTCTTCCTGTTTCGAATGCCCTGGCCGGATCTCACTCGGACGCCCTCGGACGACGCTTTGCAGGAGGCGGCAGCAAACACGGAAAACCCAGCGAGAGGTGAATCATGAGGCTACTGCGCTTGATCCAGCCCGTTGTCCTGATTGTGGTAGCGGTCGGCGTAATCGGCGGAGCAGTGGCCTGGATCTTCGGAGGTGCGAACGACGTCAAGGCTGCTTGGGACGCAATTGAAGCGCGCGAGTACGATCAGGCCATTCGCCTCGCCACGCGTGCTATCCGTTTCGGTCGCCTCACGGGTGAAGATCTCTCCAGCGCCTTCGAGTGCCGCGCCACCGCTTCGATGCGCACCGACCAGCTCGGGCACGCCCTCGAAGACCTGGGCCGCATTGTCACCGTGCGCCCCGACTACGCCGGGGGATATTTCCTGCGCGGCGAAGTTCGCCTGCGCCAGAAGGATTACGATCAGGCTCTCAGCGACCTGAACCAGGGAATCAAGATCGCTGACCCCGACGGCAAAAGCCCGAACCGTTTCCTGGCGAAGCGCTACGCCCATCGTGGCGTCGTCTGGCTCGGAAAGAAGGATGTGGATCACGCCCTCGCGGATTTCAACCGCTCGCTCGACTTGAACCCCAAGGCGGCCGAAACCTACTACTTCCGCAGTTTCGCTTTCGAGCGGCAGAAGCTCCTGCCGCAGGCGCTCGCGGACATGGAAACCGCCGTGAAGATTTACGACAGCAACATTTTCTCGCTGCCGCGCGGCGATTGGCTCTACCGCCTGGAGCAACTGCGCCAGCGAGCCAAGCCATGACGCCGGCGTGCCGCCGCCGGTGATTCGCTGAAGGTTGTTGTGCTACGGGCCGCCTCTTCTCATCAACAACTGACGACGGGCAACGGGCAACTGCCCTCCGAACTCCAGACCGAAGACCGCTTCTTGTGATAGGATGGCGTGCGCGATTGGCTACCCAGCCAGGGTGACAGTCGCAGAATCCAAAATCGGAAATCCAAAATCCATGATTCCCCGCTACACGCGCCCGGAAATGGGTCGCATTTGGACGGAGGAAAACAAGTTTCAGAAGTGGCTGGATGTGGAAGTCGCCACTGCGGAAGTCGAAGCTGAAGCTGGACTCATCCCGAAGAGCGCCGCGCGCGCCATCCGTCGCAAGGGCAAGTTTGAAGTCGAGCGCATCCTCGCGATCGAACGCCAGGTGAAGCACGACGTGGTCGCCTTCACCACCAATGTGGCGGAGCACGTGGGTCGCGAGGGCCGTTATCTGCACTACGGCCTCACCTCGAATGACGTGGTCGACACCGCGCAGGCGTTGCTGGTGCGGGAAGCCTCCGCCCTGCTGCTTGCAGGATTGAACCGCCTGGGCGAAGTCCTGAAGAAGCGCGCTTTCGAGTTCCAGCATACCCCCATGATCGGCCGCACCCACGGCATTCATGCCGAGCCCATCACCTTCGGCTGCAAGCTCGCCATCTGGTACGCGGAGAACCAGCGCAATGTGGAGCGACTGGCTTTTGCGGCGGCGCAGATGCGCGTCGGCAAGCTTTCCGGCGCCGTCGGCACTTACACGCATCTGCCGCCCGCGATCGAAAAGAAAGTCTGCGAGCGGCTGGGGCTTGAGCCTGCCCCGGTATCGGCGCAGGTCATCCAGCGCGACCGCCACGCGTTCTATCTCTCGACGCTCGCGGTGGTTGCGTCGTCGCTCGAAAAGATCGCGCTGGAAGTCCGCGGCCTGCAACGCACCGAGGTGCGCGAGGTGGAAGAATACTTTGCGCCCGAGCAGAAGGGCTCTTCCGTTATGCCCCACAAGCGTAATCCCGTAACCGCCGAGCAGATTTGCGGCTTGGCCCGCGTCGTGCGCGCGAACGCCCAGGCGGCGCTCGAGAATGTGGCGCTCTGGCACGAACGCGACATCTCCCACTCTTCCGTCGAGCGCGTCATTCTGGCCGATTCCACCATCCTGCTCGATTACCTCCTCGCCAAGACGGCGAACCTGATCGAGACCATGCTCGTCTACCCCGAGCGCATGCGCGAGAATCTGGATTTGTTGAAGGGGTTAATATTCTCAGGTCAGTTGTTATTAAACCTGGTCGAACAAGGTGCGCTGCGCGAGGAGGCCTATCGCTGGGTGCAGCGCAACGCCATGCAGGTCTGGGAAACCCGTGAGGACTTCCGGACGCTCGTCGAGCGCGACCCTGACATTCGGCAATATCTCAAGCCCAGCGAAATCGCCGAAGTCTTCAACGTGGAGCGTTACCTCACGCACGTCGACGAAATCTTCGAGCGCGTGTTCGGGACGTAAGATTGGGACTTGCCCCGCCCAGGGCCCCGTCGCAGGCCTGGAAAGGCTGGTCTACGCCAACCTGCGCGCGAAACGAGAATTCCAATGACGCCACCGACAACAACTTGCGAGTGCCCGCTCTGTGATGGCCCGGCCACATACGACCAATCCGTCCCTTCCACAGCTACGATGGATTTGGATTGCAGGCGGTGCGGCCGCTTCCACATCACTCCGGGGGCAATCAGGGATGTTTTGAACCTGAAGCCGGAATACAAGCCGCTGCTTTCGGCCTATTGCAGGCGTCTCCCCGAAGGAGCTGAGCCACCCACCATCAAGGTCGATACGGTCGAGCAGTTCATACGAACCCTCCCGCAGTACACACCGCCTGAAAAGCTTGACAACCTTCTCGAACTTATGGGTCGGATGAGTCTAGCGCCAGGGGCAGCGACGACGTTTAATCCCGAAACAGACTACCCATTGCTGATTGCTCGGAGTCCTGACGAGGTGAGGTTCTTCTCAGCCGAGCTCCTTGAGCGCGATTACATTCGCGGCCCCCGTGAGGGTCCCCCCACGGTCATGTCACGCGGCTGGGAACGATTGGAAGAGATCAAGCGTTCGGCGCCTTTGTCGAACAGAGCCTTCGTGGCGATGTGGTTCGACAAAAGCACCGATGATTTGTACAACGAGGCTGTTAAAGCGGCAATTCTAAAGGCTGGATACGATCCCCTCCGAATCGGCAGACACGAGCACGTCAATCGAATCGATGACGAAATCACGGGTCAGATCAAACGGTCCCGCTTTATGGTTGCCGACTTCACGGGGCAGCGCTACGGGGTTTATTTCGAAGCTGGCATGATGATAGGTTTGGGCCGAACAGTAATCTGGATGTGCGACAAGAAGGAGTCGGATCAAGGCAAGCTTCATTTTGACGTTCGCCAGTTCAACTTCATCGACCACGAATCCATCGAGGACGCACGAGAACGCCTGTACAACCGGATACTCGCCATCGAAGGAGAAGGGCCGGGCCAGTTTGAAAAACCAGGATAGCGGGTTAGCGCGGACTTGTTCTTTGAGTCTGCGGCTTTTTCTTAGCGTGATGGCGAGACCCGCGGAGCTCTTACGACTCCCTTTGCGTCCTTTGCGAGCTTTGCGCCTTTGCGAGAAACTCCTGTTTGCGGTCTTACCGCCTTTGCGTGAGAATGTATGCCGTGACTGAGAATGAGATCGCCAAGCACATTGTCGATGCGGCCTACAAAATCCACACAACCCTCGGCCCAGGATTGTTCGAGTCGGTCTACGAGACAGTCATGGCGCAAGAGCTGGCGAGTCGTGGACTCCACCTGATCAGGCAGCAAGCGCTTCCAGTCGTGTGGGAGAACATCCATTTGGAGGCTGGATTTCGGGCCGACCTGATCGTCGAGAATAAAGTCATTGTCGAGATCAAATCCGTTGAAGCTATTGCGCCCGTGCACAGAAAGCAGTTGCTCACCTACCTGCGGCTCGCCAACAAGCGGTTGGGAATTCTGATCAATTTTGATGTCGAACTGACTAAGGACGGTATAAGCCGTGTCGTAAATGGGCTCGCGGAGTAGAAAACAACTCACGCAAAGGCGCAAAGGCGCAAAGAGAGCGCAAAGGACGTGGCTTCCGAAACGATGACCATCTACTCGCAAAGGCCGCTCAAACTCGATAAGGTCCGGACCTATCCGCTCGCCGCGCGGCCAAGCAAGGTGAGCGTTCGCGATTTTGCGAAAGCGGCGAGGGCGGGGGCAACGCTTCGTGATTGGATGAATTCCCTGCCCCGGATTCTGGCGGGTGAGGCTTTTCGCGGAGTGGTGGCGGCGCTGGAGCGGGCGCGCGCGAGGCGCAAACCCATCATCTGGGGCCTGGGCGGGCACGTCATCAAGTGTGGACTCGGGCCGGTGCTGATCGACCTGATCCGGCGTGGCTACCTCACCGCGGTGGCCATGAACGGCGCGGCGATGATCCACGATTTCGAAATCGCCCTGGTTGGCGCAACTTCCGAAGATGTTCCCGCGGTGCTGGGTCGTGGGCGGTTTGGCATGGCAGAGGAAACCGGCCGGCTAATCAACCAGGCGATTGCGCAGGGCGACCGGGAAGGTCTAGGCATCGGTGAAGCCGTGGGACGCTTTCTCCGCAACTACCGCGGCGCGAAGTTCCGGCGCTACAGCCTGCTTGCCGCGGCGTACCGGCATCGCGTTCCCGTAACCGTGCATGAGGCCATCGGCACGGACATCATTCACAATCATCCGGCCCTTGACGCGCGCGCGCTGGGCGCGGCCACACACCGTGATTTCCTCCTGTTGGCGGCGCTGATCGGGCGCATGAGCGGCGGAGGCGTTTACCTGAACGTTGGCTCCGCGGTGATGCTGCCGGAAGTTTTTCTGAAATGTGTGAGTCTGGCGGCGAACCTGGGACGCGCGCCGCGCGGCATCACCACAGTCAACCTGGATTTCATCCAGCATTACCGGCCGACACAAAACGTGGTGCTGCGGCCCACGGCAGTCCGCGGGCGCGGCCGGAGCGCCAGCCGCGGTTACGCGCTGACCGGCCACCACGAGTTGATGATTCCTCTGCTCGCTGCGGCCCTCGGCGGCGGGGCGCGAAGGTAGGCATGCCAGGCGACACGGAGAATCTTTCTCAGGAATTGAGCGGCGCGCCACCGGAAAGCCTCGTGCCACAACCCGCCCCTCAGCTCGCGCCGCGAGAGATCTGGACCCTGCGGGACCTGCTCCTTTTCGTGGCCTTCCTCCCCTTCAGTTTGCTGGCGTCGAACCTGCTGGCATTCATTGCCTACGTGGCGCTGCGGCCTTTCACAGGATGGCGCGCGCCGGTCGATTCCCTGCCCTCAAACACTTTCTTCCTCCTGATCCTGCAGTCCATCTTCTATACGAGTATCCTGGGTTATCTGTTTCTGTTGGCGAGACTTCAGCATCGTCAGCCTTTCTGGAAATCTCTGGGGTGGAAAAAGCCCACGAGTCGACAGGTCCTGGCGTGCCTCGCAGGTGGAGGTGCGCTGGCCGTCCTCATCCGCCTTGCGCCGCCCCTCCTACCGGATGCGGAAGGATTCCCCTTGGAGCGGCTCTTCACGTCCATGGCCGCGTCTTACGCCATTGGGGCGTTCGCCATCGGCGTCGCCCCGGTGATCGAAGAACTGGTTTTTCGCGGCCTGCTGTTCGCCATCTTCGAGCGCGCGGTGGGGCTGCGCTTCGCTATTGTGGCCACGGCCGTTCTCTTCGCGGGCCTGCATGTTCCGGAATACTGGCACGCCTGGAATCACGTGTTGATGATCCTGGTGGTGGGGGTGGTGTTTTCGCTAGCGCGCGGCCAGTCGGGAACGCTCACCCCCAGCATTCTTCTCCACGTTGGATACAACGCCTGCATGATGACCAGCCTGTTTTTCACCACCCAGCATTTCCGCGCCCTGGAAGGCCTTTTCGCGCGATGTTGAGCTGAAGGGGTAGCGCCCGGCCCGCCGCGGCCGAAGGTCCGCCGATCTTAATGGCGGGCGTGCCTCTCTGAAGTGCAGGAATAAGTGAGCCAACGCGGGAAGCCTTACGCTTCGCGGCGGCGCTTGACGTCAATGTGCAGGCGTTTGATTTTCTGATTGAGGGTCGAGAGGGGGATCTTGAAGCGTTCGGCAGCTTCGGTCTGGCTCCAGTTGGCGCGGGTCAGCATGTCGAGGATGATGCGGCGCTCGCAACCTTCCATGATCTCGAAAAGGGAGCGACCGTCGAGGCTCTCGGCCGGGAACAGGCTGGGTTCGTGCGAGCCGTTCAGGAAGAGCTGTTCAGGAAGAAGATCCGGCCCAAGCAATGCGCCTGAGGCCAGAACTACGGCGCGCTCGACGGCATTTTCAAGCTCGCGGACGTTTCCGGGCCATTCGTAATCCATCATGACCTTCAGAGCTTCGGGGGGAAACTGCAGGCCCGTGCGGGCATTTTCGGCGGAGAATTTCTTCAAGAAGTGCTCGACCAATTGGGGAATGTCTTCCTTGCGGTCACGGAGCGGCGGCAAGCCGACGGTGATAACGTTCAGTCGGTAGAAAAGGTCTTCGCGGAATTTGCCTTCCAGCACCATCCTCCGCAAGTCCGCGTTGGTCGCCGCCAGGATGCGCACGTCCACCTTGATGGTTTCGGTCCCGCCCAGCCGCATGAACTCGCGTTCCTGGATGACGCGCAGCAGCTTGGTCTGGGTTTCCACGCCCACCGTACCGATTTCGTCAAAGAAAATCGTGCCCTGGTCCGCGACTTCGAAAAGCCCGCGCTTGGTGGCGATGGCGGAAGTGAACGCCCCCTTGACGTGCCCGAAAAGGGTACTTTCGAGCAGGTCGACCGGCATGGAGCCGGTATTGACGGGCACAAAGGGGCGATCGGCGCGGGGGCTGGTGGCATGAATGGTCTTGGCGACAAGCTCCTTGCCGGTTCCGCTATCGCCGGTGATCAGCACGGTGGCGCGGCTGGCGGCCACCTGAGTGATCAGGTCCATCACCTTCTGCATCTTCTCGCTCTTGCCGACCAGGTTGGGCAGGTCGTAGCGCTTGAGGGCGCGGCGGAGCTGGGTGTTTTCGACCTGCAGGCGCGATTTGTCGAGCGCGTTGCGCACTTCCAACAGCAGCTTGTCGTTGTCCCAGGGCTTGGTGATATAGCTCTCGGCGCCCTGTTTGGAAGCCTGAAAAGCCATCTGGCTGGAATCGTAGGCGGTGATCATGATCACGCCGACCTCGGGGCTGTCGCGCTTGATGTGCTGGAGCAAATCGAGGCCGTTGCGGTCGGGCAGGTTGATATCGAGCAGAACCAGGTCGAAGACCCCATCGTCGATGCGCTTCAAACCTTCGTCGCCGGTCGAGGCGCAGTCCGCCTTATAGCCTTCGAGCTTCAGGAGCTGCTCGAGGCTCTCGCGGATTTCCTGTTCGTCATCAATGACCAGGATCGAGCCTTTAGCTGACATTCACGGGTTTCCTTACTGCGGGAAATTCCAGCCGGAAGGTTGTCCCCCGGCCCACCACGCTATCCACCTGGATCGATCCCGAATGTTCCCGGATAATGCCGTAAGTAACCGCGAGTCCCAAGCCCGTGCCGCGGCTGGTGGCCTTAGTGGTGAAGAAGGGATCAAAAATCTTGCGGAGGTGATCTAAGGGAATTCCGACGCCGTTGTCGGAGACCTCGACGTGAACGGAAGAGTCCTCGGACTCCGTGGCAATGGTCAGTTCACCGCCGCGCGGCATGGCATCGCGGGCGTTCATAATCAGATTCATAAAGACCTGCTGCAGTTTCCCCCAATTGCCGTACACCGCAGGCAGGGATGAACCCAGTTGAGCATTCACGGTGATCCTGGCAGCCCTCAGCATGGGCTCCACCAGCGAGAGGGTCTCGCTGATCACCCGGTTCATGTCCAGGTCGGAGTATTCGCTGCCGCCGACTCGCGAAAACTTCAAAAGGTTGTTGGCGATCTCGGAAGCGCGGAACGCCTGCTTGATGATCTTTTCGAGCGTGCGGGTGCGCGCGTCGTCCGCTTCCATCTCCCGCATCAGCATCTGCGCGTTGGAGGTGATTACCGCCAGGGGGGTGTTCACCTCGTGCGCGACGCCCGCCGCCAGCAGGCCGATCGAGGAGAGTTTCTCCGCTTGCATCAACTGGTCTTCCAGGTTCACGCGCTCCGTCAGGTCGGTGAAAATCAACAACCGCCCAATCACCTGGTTTTCTTTCCCGATCAGAGGAACGACCGAGAGGTTCACGATCAGGGAACGGTCTTCGGCATTGCGCAGGCGGAACTTGTACAAGTTGAGGGTATGGTGCGGATCGGAAACCTGCGCGAGCTCAGCCCTGAGTTCGCGGGGGAAAACCGCCTCCAGCGTCTTCCCCAGCGCCTCGGAACGGCGCACTCCGTAAAGCCGCTCCATGCTGGAATTCCAGGCTTCGACCTTGCCTTCCAGGTTGCAGGCCAACACGCCGGCGTTGATGGATTCGATGATGTTCTGGCTGAAATCGCGCAGGGCCTGGTAATCGAGCGCCTTCTGTTCCAGCGATTCGTAGAGGCCCGCATTCTCCAGGGCAATGGAAACATACCCGGCGATCGTCTGGAGAAGGTCAATATCTTCGCTGGAGAGATAATCCCCGTCGCGCGTCTTGCCCAATCCCAGATAGCCGAGCGTCCGCTCCTTAACCTTGAAAGGCAGGTAATAGTGCAGCTTGAGTTGCTCGATGGCTTTCTGTGCCGCCGGAGAATAACCATAGGCCCGCTTCACGCTGTCGAAGAAGAGATAGCCTTTGGCGAGCGTGGGATGATTCGGGTCGAGGAAACCCATATCCGCCCTGCCGGAGAAATTCATGCCCCGCGACCGAGCCAAGCGGAAGCCATTCGACTCCGAGGCCAGGAACACGGCGAGCCGGTCCACTCCCAGGGTCTCCGCCAGGCGGTCGCAAATCTGCTCCAACAGGCGATCGACATGCAGCTCGGAAGTGAGCTCGCGCGCGAACTCCAGGAGGGTGCGGCGATAATCGTAGCGCTCGCGGTTGAAGAAGCGATCCACCCACTGTTGAATGTAGTTCACGATGGGTTGGAAGAAGATGGCGGTCAGAACAATCGCCACGACCCAGGTGCTGCGGCTGGTGATGGGAAACGTCGCGCGGAAGAAATCCGCGAACAGGGCGATGAGACCGAAATACACGCCCAGAATGCCGGCCGTGGCGAGTGTGTAGGCAATGCCCCGGCGGAAGATGATGTCCACATCCATGAGGCGATAGCGCACGATGGCATAGCCGAATGTGACGGGCAAGAATACCAGTGAGAGCGCCGAAGCATTCATCCAGGCGTTGGGAACAAATCCCAAGAAATAAGGCAAGGCGTAAACCGTGGCGAAGGGCACTATCGCCAGCCAGGTGCCGCGCGTGACCCACTTCAACTGGTGTATTAGGACCGGATCGCTCGCGCGAGCGTGAGCGTGCTGGAGCGCCAAGGCGCCGGCGACGAAGTAAGCCGCCAAGTAGAACAGCTCGACTCGATCCAGCAGCCATCGGGCCTGCAGAAGAGGCAACGGAAACACCAGGATATCCGCCGCCACCAGGACGTGAGCCACTCCCAGCAACGCTCCGGGCAGATAGAGGAGCGGCACCAGATGGCGGCGCTCACGGATCAGAGTGGAACGCTCCGGAAAGCTCAGACAGAAGTGCAGAAACAGCGCGGGCTGCAAGACCAGCGCGGCGACGTTGAGCCAGTAGATGGTCCAGTCGAACAGGTTCAGCTTGCCGGTGTAACCGAAGGTGTAAAGGACAAACGAAGCCAGGCAGAAAACGTAGAAATGCAGCGACTTGCGAGCCGTCCAGCGGCGGAAAAGGATGTAGGTGCCGATCAGGAGATAGAGCAGTCCAACCAACGCCAGGTAGTGCCGGACAGAACTTGCGGTGCCCTGTGGAACCAGCACCAGACTGGCGTCAAAAGGTTCGCCGTTCCGTACAAGGTTGTAAGCTGCTAGTGACCAGACACCCTCACGGTAAACCTGCTGCACAGCTTCGGCCGCAGTCGGGATCGGACGACCGTTAACGGCCCTGAGCTGGTCGCCCTCGCGGATTCCCGCCCGATCAGCAGGGCCTCCACGGACCACGATCCAAGCGATCACGCCCTGGGGTGAATCAATCCAGGAAACGCCGTCATCCGGCGCTTGGTAGAGGCCACGCTGCTGAAAATTCAAGGCCCCAAACACTACAAGAACCAAGCTCAACAGAGCCAGCGAAAGCGTGGTCAGTCGGAGGGGTGGAATCCTAGTCATCCTCAAACCCGAGAGTTATGATGCGACTGAAACTACCCTGCGCAAGATTATAGCACGTTGGTTTCCAGCAATTGTGGCCGACGGAGTATTTAACTCATGTATTTCCTTTGAGGTAGAGCCCTGACCTCTACAAGCCCGTGCTCTCTACAAAATTCTGGATACGGCCTCCGCTTTTCCGTATGTATTGCCAAAACACAGTTCTACTCGGGAGCGCCGTAGCAGCGAAGCGTTCTCATGGCATTTGGGGGAACGCGACCCTTCGGGTTGGCGTCGCGCCCCTGGGCGCAGTTGACCTTATTTAGAACTGGACTGAGAACCCGCCTCGGAAGCAACGGTAACCCGAACTCATGAGCACGGGTTTTTGACCCGCCTGGCCAACCGGGACGTAGCCCTGCGCCAGGAGATCTCGGAAATCCGCCAAGGCTTCAATATGGGCGGGAAGGAACGCAAAAGTGGGAAGAGGCTGACGGATCTGAACGCCCAAATACGGCTGGATCTGCAGACTCGCTTGGCCGTACGGATCGACCAAGGTCACACGGTCATTCGGAACCCACTCATACGAGGTGATAAAGCGCGTGTGAGTGACAGGAATTTCCGCGGAAATCTTGCCGGCCAGCGAGGTCGTCTGCTCCGGGTGCAGCACGCCTTGCAGATTCCCTCGCGAGCCCTGAACCACCGGGCCGCGCGCCGCCGCGAGGGCATCGCCGGTGGCATAGGCGACCAAGGCCTCGCAGTGCCCGCCGAAGGTCTGGGAATAGACGGCCCGGAATCCTGATGACTGGTAATCCCCCGCGTTCACCACGATGCCCTTGTCGGCAGGGTTGGGGAGGGCGTTCCCGGCCAGCCATGGCGCACCTTCGGCATGGCCCAATCCCCAGACCGCAGCATTGCGCAAGTCGTCGTGATAAGTCGCCACCTGCACGCGGGCTGACTTGCCGATGCGACGAGTAAGCGAGGCTTCCGTATGGTTCAATTGCTCCATCTTGAGCTGAGCATTGCGCGTGGTGATGCGCGGGAAGGCATCCAGCATGCTCACGCGTTCCAGCAGCGTCTCGAATCCATCCGCGCGTGCGGGTCCGTACTGGACGGAAACAACCGTGGCGCGCGTCGGCTGGTATTCCAGTTTCATGCGGGGCTGCACGGTCATCACTTCGCCTAGCGAGTTCAGGTAATTCAGGTCCATCCCCGCGGTCACCGTGACCTTGGGCGCGAGCAGGCGCGTGTCCGAGTAGCTCAGCACCAGACCCTGGGCGCGGGAGAGAGCCTCCTGCGTGTATCCCGCGGGGAGCGCAACTCCCCCCCCCAGGCTGAATTGATGAACGATTAAACCGATTTCCTGAGGATTACCCTTGAGCAGATTGCGACGGAACACCGTCGCCACCGTGCCTGCCTGGGTGCTGGCGGGGGCGAAGGAGCCAGCCACAAGCAAGTCGGAATCCTGTGAGAGCGGCCGGAGGTAGGCGACCACGCTGCCCAGGCCTGGGTCACCGGCCAGCGGATCGCGTCGCGCGGAACCTGGCAGCATGCCGATCAGAGACTGGCTCGGTGGCAGCGGCAGTTTCGCCTTCTGCGTGGAAGCGCTCGCCACCTGCGTTTGGCTGCGGAAGCGAAGGATGGGCCGGGTGGTGGAGGAAGTCCTCAACACCCACTTCCAGTCATCTCCCCAAGTAGAGACGGAACTGTTTGGCACCTGGAAGCGGATGGGCGCGAAGATGTCCGTCAGGACAAACCTCGCGATCGCCGTTTCCCCAGCCTCTACGCGAATGCCGTTGCGCATAGCCGGCAAGCGCGTGGGCGAGCTCACCTTAAGGGAGTACCAGCCTGGGACGAGATGTTCAATCGTGAACTGGCCATGCGCGTCGGTGATGACGCGCTCCATCGTCTGACTGGTCACCTCCGTCGCGATGACGGTGGGCCCCACCAGCAATACCGTCGCACCCATCAAAGGGTTGCCCTGGCCATCGGAAACGATTCCGGCCAGTCTCCCGTACCCCGCCGCCACACTTTGCGCAGGCTGCAAGCAGGGAAGCAGGAAACCGCTTGCTAGCAACAAAGCCGCCAGCCGGCTTCCAAACTTAAGAGTTTTCATGAATCCCGTGCTCTCCTCAGCGCCCCCCCGCCGGAGGGAAAAATTCGTGGTCTAGCGTACCTCAAAATTGGCCGTAGGGCTAACAGTTTGTTTCTTGATGTTGTCCGTGACCTTGATCTGCACTGTGTACTTGCCGGGCGAAAGTCCGCTGAGCGGCAGCGTTTTCTCCACCGTGAATTGCTGCGCTGCCTTTTTTAGGTTCCCAGCATCCTCCGGTTGGTTCAGAATGGCCTTCCCATCTTTCAGGATCTCGTACTGCACATCCAACGAGGGCTTGTGCGTCTTCTCGTCGACGCCCAGATTATACACCTGCATGTAAATCCCGAGCTTTTGATCGCGAGTGAACGTGCCGTTGACGCTCGGACGAACCTTGGTCCCGCCAATCACAAACGGGCCGGAACCCACTTGGTTTGTCGGGAGGGGCTGGATGAGGTCGGCCAGAATCAGAGAGCTATTGGCAAGCTTCTCCTCATCGTAGCGCGGCACGATTATGCCCAGTTCCATTGATCCCATGTGGCCGTTCAAATCGTCCTTCAGAACCATGCTCAGCTTGTAGCGACCGGGCTTGAGCGGCACGACCTCCTGATACACCGACCTGTGGTCCTGATAGCGCTGGAATTCGCCCTCCGGTACATCCAACACCAAGCTCTTCTCAAAGGTGTTGACGATGCGGCCACCCAAACTCGAAATCTGGCCAAAGATATCCAAGACTCCGTGCATGACACCATCTTTGTTCTGGAACTGCAGGTCGCTATTCTGGACCTGGACCGTCACCGGGGTGAGCACGGTCTCCTCGGTCACGCGGATGAAATCAGTGCGCACGTCGAAGGGCAAAAGCTGAGCCGAGAGCTTGGAGGTAACCACAGCTTTCAGGTCCTTGAACTTGACCGAGGGCGGTTTGAAAATCTTGGCGTAGAGATCCAGTCGCGTGAACTCTTCCATAGTCTCCGGTTGGCCGCCCATCCCTTGCCCGATGGTCATGCCGTCGCTGCGGGTGAAGCGATCACTCTTCGAGGCCATGCCCATCTGTTCCATCATGGTCAGGCCGGCTCCCGGGACGTGCAGCAGAGCGTCCTTTTCACCGGGGTCCATCGTGAGGTGGAACTCGCCGGTCATGGTGGGATCGACAAATTCCAGAATGACGTTCGTGCCGATGCCCTCGATGTAGCGATACCGCCACGTCTCGAAGGGGTAAGTGGACGTCTCGCCGCCGCCTTCCTCTGGGGGCCGCTCGTAGGAACCGCCGCTGGGGTGAGATTCGATTTCGTCCGCCGGACCCCACATGATGTAGATGCGGCCGCGATCGGTCCTCCAACCGGGGATGCCGGAAGCGTAGTGCTCGTTGGCGTAGGCGATGCGCCGGTAATATTCCTCTTTGAACTCGTTTTCAGGGCTGCCGGGGTTGGGGCTGCGCCGCTCCCAGAACTGCTCGATGAATTGCTCGCGCTCTTCATCGGTGGTGAACTTTTTGAAGGCGGCCCGTTCTTCGTCCGTGATGATATAAGGGACTTCCTCGCTGAGCCACTTCTTGTATGGGCTCTCCATCTCTTTTTGGACCGCCTTCTGACGCCGCTTCTCCTCCTTGCTCAGCTTCTTTTCGGGGTCTTGCTCTTTATCTTTCGGAGGTGAAGCCTGTAGGGCTGGTATGTAAACGCTGAGGGTGACCGCGGCAAGAATCCAAGGTGCCCAGCGGCCCACCCAAGAATGACAAGCAAAGTCCCGATTCGACACTATGCCCACCTTCGACTCCAGGGGTTACGTTCCGATTCTATTTTTCTGATTTTCGAAAGTCAAGCTCACACCTCGCCGGTGTTAGCCCGGAATTCCCCCCAGGTCCGCAGGTCGGTTGGATGCCTCGCCAGCGGGAAGGGTGGCCTTTTCCGCAAACCGGCCAGCCCTGCCAGTGTGTCAAATTGCCTGAGACAGGACGAGCGCTACGGAGAAGGTACACAGAAACGGCAAACTCGGCCACAACCCCTCTGCCTTCCCTGGCGACAAAGGCCGACCAGGGACGGGAGACCAACGCGCTGGCGCGCCTGGCTCTGATGCCATGAAGGGGGCGGCTCGAATCGAGTTAGAGTTGGTTGTTGGAAGACTAAATCCCAACTCGAAGGAGGGCCCCCGAAGATGTTATGCCTGGGCGTGGATGTTCACAAGAAGAGTTGTTGGGTGACCGTCCTGGACGCGGACGGTCAGGAGATCGAGCAGCGAAAGCTGAGCATGGACCCGAGAACGCTGCGCGAGTATTTCGGGAAGATTCCGAAACCGGCGGCGGTAGCGGTAGAAGCATAGATGCGCTATCTGCTCCGCTTGGTTGCGGTCCGACGCTGTTGGCGAAGAATCGGTGCCAGAGCCCGCAGCGCTTGATTCACAGCGCCGCTGTGGGGGAACACGTCCAGCACTTCCGGGTCGAGGACAGCGACATTAGCACCCTGAGCGTATCGTGCTGCAGTCACGCCTCGATCAGCCCGCGAGAAGTCGTATTCTGGCCGCATCGTGTCAAGGTAGTCTTCCTGATTCTGACGGTTAGCCTTCTTCCTCATATCGTCTCCGCTCCTGGCGCGTGGCGAGTCTCGCCGAGATCAAGCGGGTGCGGGGCGACCGTTCCGCAAACGCCACCAACAACCGGTCGTGATTTGACATCCCAAGCACCAGGTACGCTCCGCAACAACCGAGTGATCTGGATCTCGCAAGAGGAGCGCGAGGGGATCTCCGAAAACAGTCGATGCCTCGTCGAACGTGACGCCATGTTTTCGGGTGTTGGAATCCGCCTTCTTGTGGTCCCACTCACGTATATAACCCACTCGAACGCCTCACCACAATCTTAGCACCCTCCGCAGTCGGGCGCGCAAAGTTCGGCGGCCCAGAGAGCCCCTTTCGCAACAAGACCATTTCCGTTTCAGGGAGGATCAAGGCATCCCGAGGGGTGCCAGAAATCTTCGCACACGATGCAGACCAGACTAAGCTCTAACCCAGCAAGAAAAAAGTAGCGTTCAGCCTCTCCTCACTCCAAGCCCAAATCAGGACACCACCGACGGCGCTCATACAACCCTTCCGGCCGCGCGAAACTCTGTGAAGTGCTAAACGTCTTATTAGGGGGGCGATGGGGTAGGGCGAATCGCCGGGGGATCCAGTTCACGACGCGGGGAAGTTCGGGAGGACTCAAAGCCCGAGATGCACCAGAGAGGAAGCAGGGAGTGGGAATATGTTCGCCCATCGGGAGGGTTGTCCTTTGGTGAGATTCTTGTTCTTTGCGGCGCGGTAAGGCGCTAGAATGGGGCTGGAAAGAGGGTCGTGCGGTCGGAAAGCAAGGTTGCATTCCGACGCCCGCAAGCTGGCTCCGTACGCCATGGGATGGCGAGTCTATGCCGCAAGCCCCGAGGTAACTCCTCGCTGTTTGCCGTCCAGGTGGCAGAGTCTTTGGCGAAACTTTTGAGGTTCAGACAGCGTATACGCCTTAGGAGCAGAAAACAGGGCGTCCGCTGGAGCCGGCGAATCGGTTACGAGGGAGGGCCGCGCAGCATGAGCTCCACACCGGCAAGGAGGAGCCGATGCCTTTGCGCACAGCCGAAGAGCGAGAGGATTTCTCAATGGCACAGATTAGAGAGCTGGAACTGGGGAGAATTAATAGCCCCGCGTGGGAGGAAAAACCTGCGTCGGGTCCAGCCCGGCATCGCAATGGGACGGGCATGAAACGCTGGAAAAAAGTCACCCTGTTGATTGTGGGCGCCGTGGCCGTCCTCGCACTCGCCATTGGGGGCGTGGTGTGGAGCAAGCGGGGCGTGGTGACGGTCCAGACCGGCAAGGTCCAACGCGAGGATTTGACCCAGATCGTTACGGCCAATGGCGAGATCAAACCCAAAGAGCAAAACCAGGCCAACGTGAATGCCAATTCCATGGGCAAAATCACGGAAATCCTGGTGAAGGAAGGCGATCAGGTCACGAAAGGCCAGTTCCTGATGCGGACTGAAGACGTCCAGCAATCGGCCAGCGTGGAAGCGCAGGAGGCGGCGGTGAAAACCGCCCAAGCCGATATATTGGCGCAGGACGCCGCCGTGCAGTCCGCAGAAGCCGCGCTCCACACTGCGCAGGCGGACTTGGCGCAAGCTCAGGCCAAGTTCAAGCAGGCCAGCGACGATTTCAACCGCGGCCAGGAGCTCTTGAAGGCGCAGTTGATCGCTCAGCAGGTCTTCGACCAGCGGCTGAGCGATTTCCACGTGGCCCAGGCTAGCGTGCAATCCGCGCAGGCGCGTCTGGGGCAGGCCAAGGCCCAATACCAGCAGGCGGCGTACAACCGCGACATGGCCAGGGCGCGCGTGGGCCAGAGCAAAGCCCAACTCCTCGGCTTCAAGAACCAACTGGCTCAGACCGTCTATGCCTCCCCGCTCGAGGGCATCGTGACCTCTCTCCCGGTCCACGTGGGCGAGAACGTGGTCCCGGGAATTCAGAACTCGGTGGGGAGCCTGCTGTATCAGGTCTCGAACCTCTCCGTCATGACGGTCGAGGTCAAAGTGGATGAGACCGACATCCCGAACGTGAAGCTGGGGCAGTCGGCAGACGTGCTGATCGACGCCTACCCCAACAAAACCTTCAAAGGCCACGTGACCCAAATCGGCGAAAGCGCCGTGGGGCGTACTACGGGCACGACCAGCGGCCAGTCCACTACCAGCGCCGACGAGGCCAAGGATTTTAAGGTTGTCGTCACCATCGATAACCCGCCACCCAACCTCCGCCCGGGGCTTTCTGGCACCTCGAAGATCACGACCGCGACCCGCCAGAACGCCGTGACCGTACCGATTCAAGCTGTGACCGTCCGCATGCGGCGTGAACTCGAGGAGAACAAAGACAAGAAGGGCAAGGGTGAGGCGGCGAACCCTGCCACCTCTACCGCCAAGGACAAAGATAAGGGCAAGGAAGAAGTGCAGGGAGTCTTCGCGGTGAGGAATGGCCGCGCGGTTTTCGTTCCCATTGAGGCCGGCATCATGGGCTCCACCGACATGGAAATCACCAAGGGCGTGCAAGCCGGCGACGAGATCGTTACGGGCAGCTTCAGCATCCTGCGCACGCTGAAGAACAACACCAAGGTAAAGATTGATAACAGCGCGGCGCCGTCCGGCGGGCCGGGAGCCTGATCACGGCCCCGCTTCCGCGCGCCAGGGGTGCTCGCTGGGGCCACGGCACCAAGCAAGAGGCAACTCCACGCAAGCCTGACCAAACAGGAGTCGGCATGTCAGAGGAAAGGGACAGGCGAACCGCCATGGCAACCCAAGTGGCTTCATCCTCGATGCAGGAGACGTTGACGCCGCGCGACGGCGTCATCATCAAGACGGAAGACTTGTGGAAGACCTACGACATGGGCGAGGCCATCCAGGTTCACGCCCTGAGTGGGGTTTCGTTCGAGATCGAGCGGGGAGAGTACGTCGCCATCATGGGCCCGTCCGGCTCCGGCAAATCCACGCTGATGAACCTGATCGGCTGCCTGGACACAGCCACCCGCGGGACCTACTGGCTGAACGCGCGGCTGGTGAGCGAGCTTTCCGACGACGAGCTGGCGTACATCCGCAACAAGGAAATCGGCTTCGTGTTTCAGACCTTTAACCTGTTGTCGCGCGCCAGCGCTTTGCACAACGTGGAGCTGCCCCTCATCTACGCCGGGATGCCCGCGAAAGAACGTTTGGAGAAGGCCGAAGAGGCGCTGCGCAAGGTGGATCTGGCCGACCGCATGCATCACAGGCCCAACGAACTTTCCGGTGGTCAGCGCCAACGCGTGGCGATTGCGCGGGCGCTGGTTAACAACCCTTCCATCATTCTGGCCGACGAGCCCACAGGCAACCTTGACTCCGCGACGGGCGAAGAAATCATGGCCCTCTTCGAGCGCTTGCACCAGGGCGGCAACACCATCGTGCTGGTGACCCACGAGCACGACATCGCCGCTCACGCCCATCGCATCATCCACGTTCGCGACGGCCGCATCGAGCGGGACGAGCGGGTCGAGTAGTCCCCCCGCCCAGGAGGTTGAAAGGAGGATTCTTGGCGTCCCTCAGCCAAACCGCCTCACTTCTGCACCGGCTGGCGGCCCGGCGCCGCACCGGCGCCGGAGTGTGGGTGACTGCCCGCGAAGCCTTCTGGATCGCCCTGGAAGCGCTGCGGGCCCACAAACTGCGTTCCTTCCTTACCCTCTTGGGGGTGGTGATTGCCACCACCACGCTCATCGTTGTCATGTCGATTATCAATGGCATGAACCTCTACATCGCCGACCATATTGCCAATTTGGGCGCCAATGTCTTCATCGTTCACCAATACAAGTGGGCCCAGGGCTACGAAGCCTGGCTGAAAGCCCGGCGACGCAACAAGGCCGTCCGCATCGAGGAGTTTGAGTTTCTGCAGGAAAGCCTGAAGGGGTACAAGAGCATTGGCGCCAGCGCCGGACTCCATAACAGCGACACCCAGGCGCGCTATCAGGGTCACACGCTTTACGATGTGGATGTTTCCGGGGTCACTCCCAATATGATCGACATCGGGCAGCAAAAGGTCGAGAGCGGCCGGTATATCACCGAGGCCGATTACCAGCATGAGTCGATGGTTTGCTTCATCGGGCGCGACCTCGTGGATGGTTTCTTCCCCAGCGTCGATCCCCTCAATAAGGAAATGCTGGTCAACGGCATTCCCTTCCGGGTCATTGGCGTGGCGGAAAAGATCGGTTCCACGTTCGGAGAGAGCCAGGACAACTTTGTCCAGATCCCTCTCACGACTTTCCGCAAGTTCTATTCTCCTCGACCGTCCCTGGCGGTCAGCGTCCAGGCCTGGAATGCGCAGCAGATGCTGGTGCTGGAAGATGAAGTGCGCGCCCTGCTCCGGGCCCGCCGCCACGTTCCTTACCGCGAGGACGACACGTTTGGCATCAACGCCTCCGAAACCATCATGGACACGTGGAACATGCTCATGGGTACGATCTTTACCGTCACGATCGGCATCGTGGCGGTGTTCATGGTGGTGGGCGGCATCGTCATCATGAACATCATGCTGGCTAGCGTCACGGAGCGCACGCACGAGATTGGCATCCGCAAATCCTTGGGCGCCCGCCAGCGCGACATCCTGATGCAGTTTGTCATCGAGTCGAGTGTGATGGCCGGCATCGGTGGGGGGATCGGAGTCCTGCTGGCCTTCCTCGTCAGCAGGATCGTGGATTACTTCTTCACCTCCACGGTCCCGTTGAGCGCCATACTGGTCGGCCTGTTCCTCTCCACGGCGGTCGGGCTCTTCTTTGGAATCTACCCGGCCAGCAAGGCCGCCAAGCTCGACCCGATAGAGGCTCTGCGCACGGAGAACTAAGCATGGTGACCAAACCGCGCCACAGTATTCGTGAGAATCTCCTGCTCGCTATGGATACCCTGCGGACTCACAAGTTCCGCGCGTTCCTGACGATCCTGGGTGTGCTGATCGGTACCGCCACGGTGATTGGGGTGGCCTCCATCTTCAAGGGGCTCGACCAGCAAATGGTGGAGGTCGCTGAGGGCTTTGGGACGCGCACGCTGTTCATCTACAAATTCGAACCGGGAATTAAATTCCACCTCTCGCGCCAGGAGCGGATGCGCAAGCCCCTGACCTACGAACAGGCCATGGCCATCAAGGAATACTGCCCGGCGGTGGAATCGGTGGCGCTGGAGATCTTCAGTTGGGGACCTGCGGTAGTTGCGAAATACAAAGGGCAGGAAATGCTCGACACCAACTTCCTCGGAGCCACGCAGGAGGACTTCCAAAACATCAACGCCGACCTCAAGGACGGCCGGCTTTATACCGACGTTGACGACCTCCATCGGACCGATGTCGCGGTGATTGGCGCCGACGTCGAGCAAAGGCTCTTCGAAGGCGAGGATCCCATTGGCAAGGAGATCCAGGTGGACGGGCACTCCTTCCAAGTGGTCGGGACGCTCGGAAAACGCAAGGCCTTTCTGGGTGACAACGGCAACGATCGGGTCGTGTATGTCCCGTATTTTACTTACAAGAAGCTCTATCCCAAGGCCAAAGAGAACTTTATCGCGGCTTTGGCGTTCCCGGGGAAGATGGATCAGGCCAAGGATGAAGCCACCGGCCTGCTGCGGCGGCTGCGCAACGACAAGCCCTCCGATCCCGACAGCTTCGGTATCGCCACCGCCGAGTCCATCGTCTCACAGTTTCGCGACATCATGGGGATGATCGTCCTCGTGACCGTGGTGATCTCCTCCATCGGCCTGCTGGTAGGCGGCATCGGAGTCATGAACATCATGCTCGTGTCGGTCACCGAGCGCACCCGCGAGATCGGCGTGCGCAAGGCCATCGGCGCGCGTCGCAGCGACATCACCTGGCAATTTCTGCTCGAAGCCATGACCCTGACCGGCGCCGGAGGCGTGTTGGGCATTCTCGCGGGCGTGACCCTCAGTTTCCTGATCCGGACCTTCGTCCCGAGCCTGCCCTCCACCGTTCCCGCTTGGGCGGTGGTCATGGGCTTCGTCGCCTCCGTCAGCATTGGGTTGTTCTTCGGGCTGTGGCCCGCCATGAAGGCTTCTCGCCTCGACCCCATCGTGGCCTTGCATTACGAATAAGCCCCATCAACGTGGTCGGTCGCTGGGGTGGCGATGAGTTCATCGTGGTGCTGGACAGCGGCCTCGCTGAAGCACAATCCCACATTGAACGCCTGCAGAAATGGGTCTTTGGCGAATACACGGTCCAACTCGGTACGGACCCGCCCAAAGTGAACATGGACGCCGCCCTCGGCCTCGTGGAATGGCAACCGCGCGGAACCGTGAAGGAAGTCCTGGGGCGGGCCGACGCCGCCAAGTACCAGGAGAAGACGGCAGCCCGCGTAGCGGGCGAAAGATAGTAGCCCAGGGTCTCCGTTGACTCGTCCGCCATTAAGATCGGCGGACCTTCGGCCGTGCGCGAGCGCGAGCCCTGGGACGAGGGGCCTCACCCTGCCTGCGGCAGGCAGGCCCGCCCCTCCCCTGTCGGGACACCCCTCTCCCGCCCTGCGGGACCGTGGGCTAAACTCTGTCGCCGCTCCGCGGCTCGATTTACCTTGGCCTTCTGAGTAGGAGTTGAAACTCACCAGACTAACTGGAGTGCACTCCCTTGTCTCCGACTTTTGAGTTCTCACCGGTCAAACTGGTCTACGGCGGCGAGGCGCTCGGCTACCACGCGGGACGCACCGTGCTGGCGCCGCGCGTGCTGCCCGGCGAGCGCGCCGAGGTAGAGGAAGTTCGCACCCGAAAAGGTGTGGTGCACGCGCGGCCCTTGCGGATTCTGGAGGCGTCGCACGAGCGCGTGGAGGCTTTGTGCCCTTACTTCGGCCGCTGCGGAGGCTGCCAGTATCAGCACCTGCCACTCGAGCGCCAGACGGCGGCGAAACGCGACATTCTGCGCGAAACTCTGCGCCGGCTGGGGAAGGTCAACTGGGAGGCGGAGATTCCCGTGCATTCGGGGCCGGCATGGAATTATCGCAACCAAGCGCAACTGAAGGTTGGAAGGGGGCAGGACGGCAGCCTGGCGCTGGGGTTTTTCGAGGCAGAATCGAATCGGCTGATCTCGATTGACGCCTGCCCGATTCTTTCGCCGCGTCTCGACGCACTGCTTCGAGAGTTGCGAAGCGAGCCTTGGCCTGCGGCGCTGGCCGATTGTCGCGAGGTCGAGGTCCTGGCTGATGACCGCGACGAAAACGTGATGCTCACCCTGCGCGGGAGCTGGAACGCGCAGGAAGCCGAAAAGCTCGCCCCGAGATGCTTGGCGGAACTCGTGGGCGTCGTGACCGTGGCGATCGAGCAGGGTTCAGGCGTGCGGGTTCTCGGTGAGCCGCATCTCACCTACCGCGTCGGCGAGTGGGCGTACAGAGTCAGCCCCACAGCTTTCTTCCAAAGCTCGCGCTTCCTGCTGCCCGAGTTTGTGGCTGCGGTCACGGGGGAGGAATCCGGCGCCGTGGCGATCGACCTGTTTGCGGGCGTGGGGCTCTTCACGCTGCCCCTCGCGTCGCGCTTTGGGCAAGTGATTGCCGTGGAATCCCACCCGCAAGCGGCGGCTGACCTCGCGGCGAACGCGGGCACGGCGCGAGGTCTGAACATTCGGACCGTGCGAGAGACCGCGTTCGACTTCCTGCGGCGCTGCGCACAGGCAGAACCTGACTTCGTGGTAATGGACCCACCCCGCGCGGGCGCCGGCGTCGCGATGCTCAAACTGCTCGTGGCGCTGCGCCCCAAACGCCTTCACTACGTTTCCTGCAGCCCTCCGACGTTGGCCCGCGACCTCGGGTTCTTGCTCCAGCAGGGCTACCGGCTCGATGCCCTGGAAATGTTCGATTTCTTCCCCCAGACCTACCACATTGAATCCCTCGCTCAACTCTCACGTAGTGGCCGTGAGCGTGCTTGAGAATTCGGTGCCTGTTGGTAGCCTAGCCATGGAGCGCCAAGGTATCCCGCGGGACGGTGCCGTACCGACGCGGCGCGTGTAGCGAGGGGGTCATAGGACGCCTTGCTGATACGTTACCGCAAATGGGAATCGCCGGATTGAGAGTTCCATTTTGGAACGCAACGCGAAGAAACCGGACTCTCGTCAGCGAATGGACAAGGTAACTTTGCCCGACTCTTTGCAGCACCCCAGGTCCCGAAATGGGTTTAAGGCTCCGCTGGCGGCGCTGGCGGCGAGTTTCGCATTGGGGATTCTGTGGGCGCATTCCGTGCGGGCATCGGTCGGGGTCGCATGGTTCCTGGTGAGCGCGGGAATCTGCCTGCTCATCGGGCTCACCCTGCTGCGCTCCGGCTGGCACCGCACAGCGGTATGGTTCGCGCTGGCTGGCCTCGTCCCTACGGGTGTAGCCGCCGCGCGCCTCTACGAGCGCCGATTTCCTCCGAACCACGTCAGTCACCTGGAATCCCTGGGCGTTGACCTGAGCGACCCGGTGCGGCTGGAAGGGCGGGTGATCTCGACTCCCCATCGCACTGGGTACGGACTGCAATTCGACGTGGAGGCCGAACGGCTTGAGTCTCGCACCAGGGTGTACGTTGTGACGGGGAAAGTCCGCCTGCGGTTGCAGGGCCCGGCAGATTTCGACGTTTCCCCGGACGCAGGGCCACTTGAGCTCCGATACAGCGACAGGATCCGAACGCTCGCGAGCCTTCGCAAGCCGCGCATCTACCAAAACCCCGGCAGCTTTGATTCGCGCCGCCGGATGGAAGACGTCGAAGACGTCTACTGGCTTGGCATCATCAAGAATCCACGGCTGCTCGAGATGCTGGGTCACGCGCCGAACCTCAGCCTTGCGGCGTGCCTGGAGCGCGTGCGACTGCGCTTGCTGCGCGCGATCGACGATCTCTACCTACCTTGGTCGGCTCAGGGGCGTAATGGCTCCGTGCTGAAGGCGGTACTCTGGGGCGACCGGACTTCGCTCGATTCCGACACCATTGAGGATTTTCGCAAAACCGGCCTTTACCACTTGCTGGTGATCGCCGGCCTGCACGTGGGCCTGCTCACGCTGCTGCTGGCATTTCTGCTTCGCCCGTTTCGCTGGACCGCGACCACCAAGTGGCTGATCGTGCTCGGCTTCCTGACGGGCTACTCCTTACTCGTCGAGCAGCGCGCGCCCACGCTGCGCGCGACGCTGATGATCGCGCTTTGCCTGGTGGCGCGCCTTCTTGACCGGGACCATTCCGCGTTGAACGCCATCGGCGGCGTGGCGCTGATTCTTCTCTACCTCCGCCCGACATGGCTGTTCGAGTCGGGCTTCCAGCTTTCCTTCGCTGCGGCGCTGCTGATCGTGGGGCTAGCGGTTCCGCTTCTGGAGCGCACCACCCAACCGTACCGCCGGGCTCTCCACCGGCTGGATGATGTGCTGCTCGACGATCGCTTGGCGCCTCGCCTAGCACGGGTTCGCCTGGACCTGCGGGCGCTGATTCACACGCTGCGCCGCCTGCGTTTTCTGGATCGCCATCCTGCCCTGGCCCGCAGCCTGCTGGTCGCGCCTCTGCGGCTTCTGGTGTGGGCCGCCAACATCCTGGTCTTCTCCGCCGTCCTGCAACTGGGCCTGCTCCTGCCCATGGTCGAGACCTTTCATCGCGTAACCTTTGCGGGCGTGGGCTTGAACGCTCTTGCGATCCCCGTCATGACTCTACTGCTGGCGCTCGCCCTGCCGATCAATCTGTTGAGCGTCGCGGCCCCGGCGGTGGCAGTCTGGCCCGCCAAGGCACTGAGCCTGATCATGGCCGTGCTCTTCAGCCTGACCCACCTGCCGGGACTCGCGGCATGGCTCTCGTACCGAGTGCCCGAACCTCCCCAGTGGGCGGCGTGGGGATTCTGCGGGGCGTTTGTCTTTGCTGCCTGGGCTCTCCGGTTTGCGCGGCGGGCTGTGGGCGGGGCGCTCGCGGCGGCTGGGGTTTTTGTGGCTCTTGTCGCCCTCCATCCTTTCGCCCCGCGCTTGCCGCGCGGGACGCTGGAACTGACCGCGCTCGACTGCGGTCAAGGTGACGCGCTTTTTGTGGTGCTTCCCGACCAGACCACGATGCTCGTGGATGCGGGGGGCAGCCGCACGCGAGGCGCACGGGACGGCGGTCCCGCAGGCCGGGACCGTCGCTGGGATCCTGGTGAGGATATTGTTTCACCTTACCTGTGGTCGCGCGGCGTTAAGAAAATCGATGTGGTCGTGCTGACCCACGCGCATGAGGACCACCTGGGCGGGCTGGGCGCGATCGTTGACAACTTTCGCGTGGGTGAGTTCTGGCACGCTGCCAACCCGGAGACTCCGCCGTACGCGGCTCTCCTCACGAAAGTTGCGAAGCGCGGAATTCCCGTGCGAACTCTCTTTGCGGGCGACACGATTTCACGCGGCGATGCGTCGATTCGCGTGCTGTGGCCGGCGCGGCAGCGGCCCTTATCTCCTTTTCCCAGCAACGACGACTCGCTGGTGATGCGCATCAGCGCGCTCGGCATGAGCCTTCTGTTGCCCGGAGACGTGAGCCGGAATGTGGAAAAGCAGCTCCTGGCGTCGCGTGAACCGCTGGGAAGCCCGGTGCTCAAAGTGGCTCACCACGGGTCGAAGTCGTCCTCCAGTCCTGAATTCCTGGCGCGCGTCGCGCCCCGCGTGGCCATCGTCACCCCAGCGTCTGGAGGTTTCGGAAACCTGCCGAATTCGGAGACCCTGGAGGTTTTGCGGAACGCCGGGGCAAGGATTGTCCGCACGGACGCCGACGGCGCGACTACGGTCCAATGGACGGCGGGGTCGCTGGTCGTGCGCACCTGCGGCGCTTCGGACGCTGTGGTGGCGTCCGGTTCCGTGACCTTCAAAGTGCGGTAAAGGGATCGCGACACCTGGGCTCTGAAAAGCAAGGTAGCCCAGACGCAAACCCGGCCTCCGCGCTTGGAGCCCCGCAGGGGCGGCATATCCCAGCCTAGGCCAACGGCCTGGGTCAGGAAGCCGAACCTGTTTCAAAACGTAAGCCTGAAGGGGCGTTCCATGCGGGGGCAGATGCACGCTTATTTGGCCACCGTTCTCAAGAATCCAGACTCTCTGACCGTCAAGACCGGAGGCACGAGCGACGACGTTCATATTCTCGTTCGCCTCTGGAAGCATTGCGCTTGGGCGGAAATGGTGGAGTGGTTCGCCTTTCAGGGCTCGGTGCCAGGAGCTGCCGCTCGATTGACCCTGGGCGTTGCCCAGGGCTGAGGTAGGCCGCCCTTCCGGGCTGGAGCACAACCCGCAGACGCAAACGCCGCGTTCGCGCTTGTATCTACTCGGCTTCAATCGTGGCCTCATACGCGCCAGCCGCGGCAGTTTCTAGACCTTTTTGACCACGATTTCGACTCGGCGATTTCGTTGTCGGCCCTCGGGGTTATCACGACCACTGGGAGACGTATTGGGTGCCACAGGCTTTGTCGCTCCCCACCCCCGGATGGTCATGGGGCTGGAAACGCCGTGCGCGAGCAGCCAATTCTTCACAGAATCCGCGCGGCGCTCGGAGAGCTTTTGGTTATAGTCTTTCAACCCTTTATTGTCCGTGTGGCCCTCAATGGAACATGAGGCATTCGGGTAGGACTTAAGGACTGTGACTACTTTTTCAAGCGCGGGGATAGCTTTGGGGAGGAGGTCGGCCTTATCAAAATCGAATAAGACATCGCTGGAGAGTTCAATTCGGATCTCGGTCTCTGTGGTTTTGGCCCCTAGGTCTTTGAGGGCCGCATTCAAGTCTTGAGCCTTGCCAACCACACCCAGAGACAGCCCTTTGATTTCCAAAACCTTGCCCTGAACAGGCAGCACCTTTCCCTGCGCGCCTGGAGGAATAGCGTCGTCAGGCTTGTATTTTTGGGCGACCAGCACTTGCGATCCTAAGACTAAAGCCAAGAGACAAAGAAGCGGACAAGCGTACCCTCGCGCGCTTGGTCTCATCAAAATTCCCCCCTCACTGCGATATAGGAACGTCCTCAAATGGCGGAAACTTGGGAATATTTACGCTGATTCTATTCGAGGTGGGTGGAGGCGCCGGAAACTTCGCCCAATTCCCACGCTGTTGCCCAGCCGGAAGAGATCCCCAGAAGACATCCAGAATCCTGTTCCCTTCGGCATCGGAAAGAAAAGCATACTTCTTGTTTTCAGCAGGATCGATGTAGTAAATCTCCGGCCAACTGAAGTCGTAACTAATTGCTTTTGGTTGCAAGGCTGTCAGGCCGCCGGACGATTGGGCAGGGGCGGCATTGACTATTCGCCACTTGATGATTAATGCGCCGCCACTTACGCGTCTCACTTCCAGCAAGTCACACCGCAAGTCAGGGTCAGCAGAAAATTGGCCACTGGCTATGACATTGGCCGGAGGCGCTGGCTGAGCCGGTTGGCTCGATGCAGTTGCGGGCTGGGCGACAGGCTGAGCTGCCGGCTGAGTCGAGGACTGACTCGGCGTGCCAGCCTGCTGCGTTGGCTCTGGAAGGGTTCCCTTTGAACAAGATGCGGCCAGAGCCACACAAATAACGGTCAAAATCCACACCCAACAAATCCCAAGTCTATTCATGAGCAGTACACCTCCCTGAGAATCTAGTCTGAATTGTTATGTTAAAGTCGCCCTGATCCTAGCTAATAACATACACCTGACCGCCACTGAATGCAATCGTCCAGTCGGGTTGGTAGCGTCAAGCATTTTGTGTAAATTCCTTGAGGGGTTTTCTGTCCCAGGAGCGGTTCAAGTGACTGATGACGCCGAAGACGATGCGGTCGCAGCTCGCCGGGTTGGTGAAGCTGGACATGGGGCGCGTGCGGCGCCGCACCTCCCGGAAGGCGCGCTCGATGATGTTGG
>Ga0208039_1000216_pt1 | contig 50756 bp, 47 predicted proteins | sample June2015DPH_20_1_2_FD_184722 | JGI IMG/M metagenome (GOLD analysis project Ga0208039, IMG submission 184722) | Peatland microbial communities from SPRUCE experiment site at the Marcell Experimental Forest, Minnesota, USA - June2015DPH_20_150... | ecosystem: Environmental > Terrestrial > Soil >... | reverse complement strand
CCCCGCCACACGCGGAAGAAGAGCACGCTCTTCTCTTCCGCGCCCTTCTGCATTACCAGCGCGTGAAGCTCACGCAGGTTGCGCGCCAGTTCGGATTTCTGGCGCAACACTCCGTTGACTTTCTCGATCTTTGCATGGATCTTCGCCGCCTGTTCGAATTGGAGGGCTTCCGAAGCCCGGGTACGCTCCTCCGCGAGCGCACGGAGCAGCGACTGGCCCTGCGCATCCAGGAATTCCACAACACGCCCCACCTCACTCTGGTATTCGTCAGCGGTGCAACCGGCAAAGCAGGGCGCAAGACACATCTTCATCTGCGAGTATATACAACCGGGGTGGGAAGGGTTGGGGTCTAGATCCTCGAGGCAGCGGCGGATCTTGAAGAAGTCGAGGAATTCCGCCGCAAAACGCTCGGCGGCCGCCGGCGAAGGAAAAGGGCCGTAGTAGTAAGCCCCGTCTTTCAGCAGTCGCCGAGTGGGATAACAGCGCGGGAAGCGGTTACGCAAGTTGAGCTTGAGAAGGGCGGGAGGTTTGAGGCGTAGCCGGAAACGGTATTGCCGAGGGTAATATTGCTTGTTCAGAAGATAATTCAGCCATTGAGCCTCAAAAGCAGACCCAACAACCTGCCACTCAACCCGGCGAGCGAATCCCCGCAAGTTGAACATCCGCGAGATTTCGCGCTTTGGGGACAACAGCCGGCCCAAGCGTCGGCGAAGGTCCCGCGTGCGGGTGAGGTACGGCGTGGAAGCAACTGCGGAGTCAGGCGGGAAAAGGGCAAAAACCGCGGGGCGCGAGGGGAAAGACTCAAAGAAAGATTCCGGCTCGTTGTTCGGGTCGAATGGCGCGGAGAATTGAAGTCTCATGTCCCCCACCGGCTAACGACATCAAACTGGCAGTTCATGTAGCCCCCTTTCGCTCGCCCAACCGCCGGCGCCTTTGGACTCGCGAATTTGACTTCGATTCCGCGCAAAAGGTGGTTTTTTGGCCCCATTTTTGGGTTTGATTTGGGTTCTTTTGCATCAAAAACCAGTTCGTTTTTAGCTCCGAAAAGCGCTAACTCCTTTCTGTTCAACAAATCCTTAGGTTCGTTCCCACTATTTAGTATCTTTTTTCATTTTCCGCGCCTTTTCCCCCCTTGCCAGGTCCACCTCGTCTTACTTTGCCACATCCGCAGCCGTTTGCCAGCGCTCCCTTGCGACAACCAGAATAGGCTACCATAACTCGAAGCACTTGTCAAGTGCAAAGTTGTATGCCTGATTCTGGTCTCGGGGATTTTTGGGGGACCGCGTCACAGGGGGTAGCGCAGAGGTATCCGCCAGCCGGCGGATTCCTCTGCGGCTTTTCGTCCCGTGTGCAAAGCGTCCATCGGCCGGTGCGATATCCGGAGGAAGAGCCGCAGAGGAGGGCAAAATGCGCCCACCTCTGCGCTACCCGCTCCCGCGGTGGCCCCATTTCTGACAGGTTGCTGAAAAAGGGTGCAGCGGCGGCTTCACGCCGCCAGTCCGGGTTGAGGGCACTGAGGTTATGGCAGGGTAAACCCGCCGCTACAGCGCCCCCGACCCCTTTTTCAGCAACCTGCTGAGCCAAGGCCCTGACCGGCGGCACAAGGCGTAAGTTGCCACGACGAGCATGGACCTATCCGCCCATTGATTGTGGGAAGGGCTGTTACCAACAGTTATCGGTAAACACTGGGCGACAAGGCAGGAGTAACCTGCGACGGCGTGGACCAACTTCCGAGTGGCCGACCACTCGCCCAGAATCACCGGATCGGCCCCACACGGATGCGAGTTGCCTATTGGGAATCGTCACGATAAGATGTGACGTGGGCAGAGAATTCGCAGCCGAACGCGAGATACAGAATAGTGGCGATCCGCTGACAATCAGGCTAACGATGAGGGCCGACTCCAAATCGCTGACGACCTTCTTCCGCAACCAGGGCGTCTACTTGTTTATCGCTTTCGTGATTGGCGCCATTTTCTGGGCCATGGGCGAGCCCATACATCCTTTCACCGTCATCTTGTACTCGCTGTGCATCGGCAATTTCCTTTCGCCTCCCATGCAATGGCTGCACCCGCTGTACGAAAGGCCGGCTCCTTATGACTGGCTGATCTTCCTGGTCTTGCTGTGCGTCGTGATGCTGCCCGTTTACGCGCTGACGAGCGTAATTGTCTGGTGGTTCGCTCCGTCTGGTCCGCAATCGCTTGGACACCTGATCGCCACCGGCTGGAAGATGCCATTCCTGATCACCGTCGTCTACGGCGTCATGAATTTTCTCTACAGCAGGACCAGGGCGCGCCTCGAGCGCCGCAATGTCGAGCTGCAGAGCATGGTCCAGGCGGGTACCGCTCGCCTGGAAGTCCAGGACGAGGAATTGCAGCGCGCGCGGGAGATCCAGGAGTCGCTGCTCCCCAAAGTAATTCCCCAGCTGCCGGGGTTCGAGGTGGCCAGCGCCTGGCAGCCCGCGCGCGCGGTCGGCGGAGATTACTTTGATGTGTTAAAGCTCGGCGAAAACCGGCTGGCCATCTGCATCGCCGACGTTTCCGGCAAAGGCGTTCCCGCCGCTCTGCTCATGGCCAACGTGCAGGCGAGCCTGCGCGCATCCGTTCACGACCTGGATAGCCCTGCGCGCGTATGCAGCATCATCAACGGCATGCTCTGCGAAAGCATCGCGGCCGATAAATTCGTGACCTTCTTCTGCGGTGTTTTGGACGCCGGCACCCACACCTTTCGCTACTGCAATGCCGGCCATCCGTATCCCATTCTGGTTTCCTGCGGCGCCGTGCGCACGCTGGACCAGGGCGGCGCGGTGCTCGGCGTTTTCCCCGCGTGGACATATCAGGACTCGAGCGTGGACCTCAGGTCCGGCGACAGGCTGCTTCTATTTACCGACGGCATTACCGAAGCCGAGGCGCCGGATGGCGAAGAATTCGGCATGGAAAAAGTCACCGCATTCGCCAAAGCACATGCGGCGAATTCCGCCGCGAAGATTAATCAGCAGCTGCTGGCGCAGGTTACGGAGTTCTGCGGCGCGCAATTTCAGGATGACGCTACCCTGCTCGTGCTGGCAGTGAAGTAGCCGCCGATTGCGGGTGGATTACGGGGTACTCGGAAGTTGTTCTGGACAGTCTCGCGAGGACGATTCTCCAGGGGGCCGAAGGGCGTGGGTCCTGCCTAACGCCGTAGTGTTTACCTACAGCATCCGCCGCCGATTGCTGGCGAGAAATCCCCTCGTCACCACTGAACTGGGCATCGCCCAGGAGCGCCTGTGGCGCATGCGTTGTCGCGGGTGGCGCCGACATCGCCGTTTATGTCGGCGACCGTTAAGAAGCCAGGACAGGCCATGGAGAGGACGGGTGACACAGGTGTTGCGCGTGTTCGTGGGGCGCATACATGAAAGACAATGTATGCACCCGCGGTTTCCCGTTGTCAAGCACTGATTGAAAGAAAAGGGCCATTTAGCACATAATCCCTTCAGGAGCTCAGACCAAGAGATTCGGGAGAAGAACATGCCAAGGAGACCGTCACGGAATGAGCGCATTACAGAAGGGCTGCTTCGGTCACGCCTCACTGAGTTTAAGTATTTCGAGAACAGGGCACTTACCATCGAAGAACAGAAAAGCAATAATCCCGCAATTGCGAGACTGCTCAAGACTGCATCCAAATCTGGCGAGGGCTTGGGGAAACCAGAATTCATCATCCAGACTACTGACGACCCAGAGTTCATCGCCATTGTAGAATGCAAAGCCGATCCGAAGAAACACGCCACCTCAGATTTCTCGAACCCCAAAGACTATGCGCTCGATGGCGCCCTCCATTATGCGAAACATCTCTGCCGCTCCTTCAATGTCCTAGCAATTGCTGTTTCAGGCCAAACGGAGAACGAACTTGTGGTGTCGTGTTACGTTGTCCGCAAGGGTGCATACAACAGCGCGGCGCCCCTGAAAGACAAATTTGGCAAGATAGTTGCGGCAATACTACCATTCGCGGACTACTTTGACCTGTATGTGTACGACCCCCTCGTACATGCGCAAAAGGAACGCTCGGTTCTCGATTTCTCACGCGAGCTTCACAATTTCATACGCGATTATGCACACTTGAGCGACGCAGAGAAACCGCTAATTGTCAGCGGCATCCTTTTGGCGCTAAAGGACGACGTATATTACAAAACATACTCGACTTATCCGGACAGTCGGCTTCCCCAGTACACGCTTGACACGATAAAAGCGGTCGTTGACGGGCAGGACATTCCTCATTCAAAGAAACTCGGTATCAAGCAGCAATATGGATTCATTCAGACACACACCAAACTGGTGGACCGCGAGCGGTCAATCAGCATGTCACCCTTACGCAAGATTGTTGACGATCTGAAAGAGCGTGTCTTTCCGTTCGTCAGTATATATCAGGACTACGACATCGTAGGCCGCTTCTACAATGAATTCCTCCGGTATTCGGGGGGAGACGGTAAACTTGGTATCATCCTCACGCCAAAGCATGTGACGGAACTCTTCTCTGAGTTGGCACAGGTCGGTTGCGAGGACACGGTGTTAGACCCGTGCTGCGGCACGAGTGGCTTTCTTATCTCGGCAATGAATCGAATGATCCGCGACTGCAACGGAGATAGCGACCGGATTAGGCGCGTCAAACGATACGGGTTAATAGGCATCGAGAGCCAACCAAAGATGTTTGCGCTTGCCGCTTCCAACATGATTCTCCGTGGAGATGGCAGTTGTCAGTTGTTCGAGGGTAGTTGCTTTAATGAATCCATCGTCCGAGACATCCAAAACCTAAAGGAACTCAATCGAAAGGGCCAAGAAAAGGCCAACAGGCCCAATGTCGGCTTCATTAATCCTCCGTACTCGCTCAAGGGTGAGGGCCTTAGTGAACTTCAGTTCGTGAAGACCATGCTGGACTATCTTGACCGTGGCGGTACGGGTATCGCCATCGTCCCAATCGGATGCGTGATTGAAAATAGCGATCTCAAGAGACAGTTGCTCCAAAGCCACACATTGGAGGCAGTTATTTCCATGCCGGACGACCTGTTCGGGAAGAACGCCACCGTTGTGTCGTGCGTCCTCATCTTCACCGCACACAAGAAGCATCCAGAGACAAAGTCTTCTTGGTTTTCACGCATGAAAGATGATGGATTCGTGACACTGAAACATATCGGGAGAGTGGATCACTACAATCGGTGGGGAAAAATTCGCACGAAACTGGTAGCGGACTTTCAGAATCGTCAAGAAGAACCGGGTGTCAGCATTCTGAAGCCTGTGCGCGCGGATGACGAATGGTGTGCGGAGGCATATATTGAGACAGATTATGGAAAACTATCCGATCAGGACTATGAGCATTCAGTCCGCGATTACTTGACATTTATCCACCCCGAGATTGTGCCTGAAGCAGAGCACATCGATTCGACACGCTGGGTTACGTACTGCTACAGCGACCTATTTGATATAACCAGAGGAAGGCGCGTTGTAGATCGCAATATGGAACCGGGACAAACGCCATTGATCCGATGCATAAAGGACAACAACGGGGTCACGGACTACGTGAACTTGCCGCCTCTATTTCAGGGCAACGCGATATCTGTGAACTAGAACGGAAGCGTTGGAGAGGCTTTTTACCAGCCAAGGCCGTTCTTCGCTACAGACGACATCCTCGTTTTACGTCCGAAGGTGGAAATGTTTCCGCGATTCAACGAAAGCATCGCACTATTCTGTTGCACTGTTATCAAGTTGGAGAGGTTTCGGTTTCACTATAGTCGAAAGTGGAATATTGAACGCATGACAAAATCACAGATACGCCTTCCCAGCAAGAGCAACCAGGTCGATTGCGATTTTATAGAAGACTTTATGAAGAAGATCAGATTTGCGGACCGGATAGGGGCCTAACCGCTTGTTCTGCGGCTAGCCGCCCGTAAGGCAGGGTTATCGTATGCGCTTCTTCTGGACGCCGAGTCCCTGAAGTGGACGGAGGGCACATTGCACGTTGTGCTTACCGGGCGGCGATACGGCGCTGGATTCCGGTCCCGAAAAGGTAGTGAATCATGAAGGTCAGACTTTGGGGCGTGCGTGGTACAACGCCGACCCCGGAAAAAGGGAATGGGCGATACGGCGGCAATACGTCGTGCGTCGAGGTCAGGCTCGACAACGATACCCTCATCATCCTGGATTGTGGCAGCGGGCTGAGGGCGCTGGGCAAGAGCATCGTCCGCGAATTCGCTGACAGGACGGTCCAGGCTTATATCTTCCTCACGCATTTCCACTGGGACCACATTCAGGGGATTCCGTTTTTTCTTCCTCTTTACAGAAAGGGCAACACCTTCCTTTTCCACTCCCCTCTGCGCCGAGGGCCCGAGTTACAGCAAGTTATCGAAGGCCAGATGGGGAATCCCTACTTTCCGGTAGAGATGAGCGCCATGGGAGCACAACGCCACTTTCTCGACTTGGGGGAGGGCCGCGTCAATATTAACGGGGCAGTGATCAGCTCCGCGCCGCTCCATCATCCGCAGGGATGCGCCGGCTACCGCATCGAGGCGGACGGCCGCGTGTTCGTCCTGGCGACCGACACCGAGCCAGGCTCCCCCTTCCACGATCGCGCGGTGCGTGATCTGGCCCAGGATGCCGACCTTCTATTGTATGACTCCCAGTACACGCCTGAACAGTCGGAAGGCGAAAAGAGAGGTTGGGGGCACAGCTCATGGCAGGAGGGCGTGCGCATCGCCCAGGAACGAGGCGTGAAGCGACTGGTGCTGTTCCACCACGACCCCGATAGTGATGATGCGTACGTGGATAGCCTGGTCGCGCAGGCACGGAAGGAGTTCCCTAACACCATGGGAGCCGCCGAAGGTCTCGAATTCTGCCTCGATACGGGTGAGATAAAACAAGTCGGCGCGTTCCCGCGCATCGGCCTCTCTGCCGAGCGCTGATATCGCCTGGAGTTGCCTGTGCGCCTTTCCGGAAGGATCCGAGCGGAGGCGGGTAGGCCGGGGTCGGGGCGCATACGTGGATGGCCATGCATGTGCCACCCCCGGCATGGAACTCGCGAAGCCAGTTTTGCTGCGCGGCGGCCAGATTGCCTTCTGCCGCCTGATTCTCACCGAGGCCGAGCCGTTGCAGCGGGCGCGGTTCCCGAGCAGTCATTAAAACAACAATTTCCCGCTATCTTCCGGCCGTGTTATCATATCAGGGGAGAGTGATAACATGCTTCGCACCCAAGTCAGTTTCGACGAGCAGGACTACAAGTTGGCCAAGAAGGAAGCGGCAGCGTTGGGAATTTCCGTGGCAGAGTACGTTCGCCGGGCGATCCGCAGCGCGCTCCCCATCCCGCGACTGCGGGACCAGCCCAATTGGATGCGCTACGCCGGACTGGTCGAGTCGGGAAATCCGCAGTCCAGCCAGTCGATTGATGAGATCGTTTATGGCGACAAAGACTGAGGCTTACGTCGACACTTCCGCCCTAATCGCCTTTCTGGACCGTTCGGACAGCTACCATCCGCTATTTCGCAGGCTATTCTCCAGCCCGCCCCCGCTGGTCACTTCGGCGCTGGTCATCGCCGAGGGACATGGCTGGTTTCTGCGGCGATACGACCGGAGTCGGGCCATCCAGTTTCTCAACTTCATTGACGATCTCTCAGTCCTTGCCATTCAGCGTTTCGATCATGAGGAATTGACCAAAACCAGCAGGCTGGTCAAGAAGTTCGGCGATCAGTCGCTGACGCTGGCCGACGCTCACGGGCTGGTCATCATCAGCGAGCGGCGCATCTCCACCTGCTGGTCCACCGATCGCCACCTCGGATTGACGAGCGCAAAGCTGGTTATTTCCTCGGCGTGCCCCTAGCCGCGATGGGCTGGCGCAGGCCCCGATGCATCGGGGTCTGCGATTTAGCCATCAGCGCTATCGGTGCTGCGCATCCGTGCGCAGTCCCTCGCGGGCCTGCGAGCATTCGGAGACATCACATAACGATGCCTGCACCCGCGTTTAGCGGGGACTGTCCACGGGCGCCGACATAAGAATCAACGTCGGCACCACTCAGAATGACATGGGGCCAGCTTCTTCGTGGTAGGGTCGACCTACGGCCGTGGCGTTTGCGCAGTTCGGCTGGGATGGCGAAACGATTCCGAGCCTCGCGTGCTCAGCAAGCGCAACGGGCCATGACCAATTGGTGGGCGTCAGGCGGCATTTGCCGCATGCACCACTCTTGACGCTTACAGAGAATCAACTGCCGGGGGCAAAGTAAGGAGCCAGCTTATCGTAGGTGGTGAGGAGGTCTTCGGGCTGGATGCGGGTCTCCCCGATGACCGTCATGAAACTGGAATCTCCCGTCCAGCGGGGTAGTATGTGCAGGTGCAGGTGATCCGCCACGCCGGCGCCTGCACATCTTCCCAGATTCATACCCAGATTAAACCCTTCAGGGTGATAGCAATCTGTTAATGCGGTCTGGAGCCGCCGCGCCAACTCCATCATCTCAACGAGCGTGGCGGGTTGGACTTCCTCGAGGCTGGCTATATGAGCATACGGGATGACCAGCGAGTGACCGGTGGTATACGGATAGACGTTGAGAAGGATGAAGTTAAAGCGGGCGCGGTATAGAAGCAGGTTTGCGCGGTCGCGCGCAGGCTCGGTCGCAACCTTTTCGCAAAAGATGCAACCGCCCGTCTTGCCTGCCTGGCTGACATAGCGAAACCGCCAAGGACTCCAAAGGTAGTCCATAATCCGCATGCCGTCCCGAGAGGCGAGGGTGCTCGCTAAGAAGAGGCCGGGCCCGGAGGCTCGGCGGGCGGTGCAGCCGGGGGCGAGGAAGGCGTCGCGGCCACCGCAGCACTGTTGACGAGATCCTTCAACTCCTTGCTGGGATTAAAGTATGGAATTTTCTTTGCGGGCACATCCACACGCACGCCGGTCTTTGGATTGCGCCCGATCCGGGGCTTGCGCTGCCGCGTACGAAAGCTGCCGAAGCCCCGTATCTCAACCTTATCACCCGCGCGAAGCGACTTCACAATGCTCCCGAAGATCGTTTCGACGATGATCTCGGAGTCCTTGCGGCTCATCTCCACGGCCCGCGAAACATCCTCAATCAGCTCTGCTTTGGTCATGTTTAACTCCTGGTGCGAAGTGTCCGGGACTGCCGGCCTTTGTTGGCGTCGCTCAGAGAGCTTCGCCGATGGCTGAACAATTTCTGGCGTGACCCTTCTTGTCGAGTCACGACTCTACTGCCGATGATGAAGACGAGTACTCCAACGGGCTAATACCTGCCGAAGAGAGTGCTTCCGCCATGGTGGATCTTCTCACCGGTTCTTTGGGTTTCTCGAATTCCGCCGGAGCAGCCGCTACCGCCGGCGCCTTCCTGCTTAACGCGATTTTTCGTTCACGAGGGTTCAGGCGAATCACGCGGAATTCGAACTCACTCCCAACTTCGAGCTTCGCGCCTTCACTTCGGCCATGCTCCTCCTCAAACTCGGAGACATGACAGAGACCCTCAATCCCTTCTTCGAGCTCGACAAACGCGCCGAAAGGCGCTACCCGGGTCACTTTACCTCGCAGCGAATCCCCCACACGGACCTTGGAGAAGAATGCTTGCCGGGGATCTTCCTCGAGCTGCTTCAAACCCAAGGCGAGGCGCCGATTCGCCGGGTCCAAAGCCAGAACCACGGCATCCACCGCCTGCCCCTTTTTTAAGATTTCAGACGGGTGCTTCACATTCTTGTTCCAAGACATATTTGAAATGTGAATCAAGCCGTCGACTCCGTCTTCGATTTCGACGAAAGCACCGAATTCCGTCAGATTGCGAACCCGGCCGTGCACCACCGAGCCCACCGCGAATCGGTCTCCCACCAGCGCCCAGGGATCGGGAAGAGTCGCTTTCAGGCTAAGCGAGATGCGTCGCTTCACGGGATCGACGTCCAACACTCCGACCTCTACGCGCTCCTCAAGCTTGAGGATTTTGGAGGGATGACGCAGTCGCTTGCTCCAGCTCATCTCCGAGATATGAATGAGTCCTTCCACGCCAGGCTCGATTTCGACAAAAGCGCCATAATCGGCAAGACTCACCACGCGGCCTGTTATACGGTCTGCGGCATGATAGATGGCCGCAACCGTCTCCCACGGATCGGGAGTAAGCTGTTTCAAACCCAGAGAAATGCGCCCCTTTTCGGGATCGTGCCTGAGCACCCTCACCCTGATTTCCTGACCCACCTGGACGACCTCCGAGGGGTGTCCAATTCTTCCCCAGGAAAGGTCGGTGATGTGGAGAAGCCCGTCGATCCCGCCAAGGTCAATAAAGACGCCGTAGTCGGTGAGGTTCTTGACCTTGCCGACAACTTCTGCCCCTTCTACCAAGCGTTCCGTCAATTCAATCTTGCGTCGATTGAGCTCTTCTTCAATCGCAGCCTTGCGGCTGACCACGACGTTGTTCTTCTTGCGGTTAACCTTGATGACCTTGCAGGCGATCTCCTGGCCCTTGAGTTCATCCAGGTTGGCGTGCACCCGCACGTCGGCATGGGAAGCCGGAAGAAATGCGGGAACCCCAATATCCACCATCAGGCCGCCCTTGATGCGATCCACAACGCGGCAGGTGATATTGCTCTGGTCCTGGAATGCGCGCTCGACTCCATCCCAAGTCTTGCGACGTAATGCCTTCTGATAGGAAACGGTGACAGTGCCGGAGGCCTCGTCGTAATTCTCAATCCAAAGGTCAACCGTATTACCCGGTTCAATTCTCAAATGTCCGTCCAGCGTGAGGAACTCGCTGCGCGCTACCTGCGCCTCGCACTTTAGCCCAACGTCCACCACCACTTCGGTCTCTGTGATTTTGAGCACCTGGCCCTGGACGATTTCACCCGCGGTGATCGAGGGAGTGGATAAAGCCTCCATCCCCTCCATGAGACTTGCCACTTCGCTGGCTTCAGGATTCCTCGCTTGGGCATCCGTTAAATCGTTCTGGGCTCCGGGCTCAGTCCCTGCCTCTTGCAAACTACTACCCTTTTCGTCAGCGGACATCCGCCGGCCTCCTCTCCAGATACCCGACGCAAGCCTACAAAGGAAACAGTATTCTACCGTTGCGTCGAAAGGGAAGTCAATGCGAAGTAGCAACCCTAAGACAGCGGACATCAAGCCCGACACCAAGTAGGAGTCTATTCGGCATGGAACTTATAGGCTGCCTGTTTGATGGCTTTGCGGTAGTCGTCAGAGTTCATTTCAACCAGCTTGCACATTTCGTAGAGGCGTGACCGGAGAGTCACTCCCAATTGGTTCAAACTGAATTCAACGTTGGGGACAAGGTCGCCCGATGGGGCGCGGACTTCACGATGAGCTGTGGACTCACCGAAGGGAAGCGTTGTGGTGATGAGAGTGACCTTCTTGTGGTTGTAGCGTGAGTTGATAATGTGCTGCAAGGTCTCTTTCACCCAGTCACTGGGGTTCGAGGATGCCAGTTCATCCAACAACAGCACTTCCACATCCAGCACCGGCTGGAGAATTGAAAGCTCCGAGTTCTGGGAAACCGGGTTGTAACTGTCCCGAATAGCTTTCAGCAGGTCGTGGAAATCATAAAAGAGGCACTCCACGCCTTTGCGCAAGATCAACTCCCTCAGGACGGCGACGGCCAAGTGGGTCTTTCCCACGCCCGTAGGGCCGACAAAGAGCAGGCCAAAATCCGTCGGATATTCCTTAACAAAATTCTCGGCGTTCAGCTTCGCCCATCTCAGGTTCTGGCTATCCCTACGAATATCAAAATTCTCAAAGGCGCAGATCTCATATCTTTCTGGAATGTGCGCTTGGCGGAGCAGAAGCTCCGCGCGCTCCACGTCATAGCAGTCGCACCGGGTCACCCGCCGGACGCCGTCGATCTCAATTGGCTTCCAGCCCGTTCCCTCGCATTGGGCGCAGTCTTTTCGAGGCATGTCCGATCCTGAAATTGCATTGTAATCCATGCCCGGCGGTGAGGAGGAGAAATAATACAGTGCTGGGGGTTGGAGTATCCGCGGCCTGGGCCTTCCAATTCCTTTTACTTCGTTACGGTGCGGGTTCGGATCAAATAGGGCGGGACGAGGCGCACCAAGGCGTTCTGGATGCCCTCCTGGTCCAGGGGCGGACGGTTCAAGATCACCTTCTGCGCATACTCGACGAAAGCCTGCATCTCCTCCTGCATCTTTTGCATGCGGTCGCGCATGTTCAGGATAATCTCAATTCCCGCCAGGTTGACCCCCAGGTCGCGCGCCAAGTTCAGGATGGTCTCCAGCCGTTCCAGGTCTTCATCACCATAGAGGCGGGTGTTGCCGTTGGTGCGTGAAGGCACCAGCAACCCTTCCCGCTCGTATAAACGCAGCGTTTGCGGGTGGATGTTGTACATCTCCGCCACCGCGCTGATCATGTAACCGGTCTTGCCACGAGTTTTTCTACCGCGTGGACTCATTGTAGAAGTCGAAGGTCGAGAGTCGAAGGTCGAGAGTAAACTCTCCTTTAACCTTCAGCCTTTAACCTTTACCCTTTAGCTGTACTTCTTCAATTCTTGCCTCGGGTCTTCCGGGTTCAGGCGCGCGAGTTCGCGGAGAATTTCCCTGGTCCTTTCATCCCCCACTCGAGGAACTACAACCTGGACCTCCACGAACTGGTCCCCTCGCGCGTCGCTGCGTAGCGAGGGTGCGCCCTTCCCGCGAAGTCGTAGCTTCTGGCCGCTCTGCGTTCCGGGTGGAATCTTAATCGTGGAGGGCCCCACCAGGGTCGGCACTTCCACCTTCGCTCCCAGGGCCGCCTCCGATACGGTCACCGGGACTTTAACGTAAATGTTGTCGCCCTTGCGTTCGAAGATGGGATGCAGCTCGACCTCGGTGACAATGTACAAGTCACCCGCAGGCCCTCCGTGGACGCCGGCATTTCCCTTTCCCGGCACGCGCACGCGAGAGCCGGTATCGACGCCGGGAGGTATGCGCACCTCGAAAGACTCGGGTTTTCGTACGAAACCCGATCCGCCGCAAGCCTGGCAGGGGCGCCGCTGGCGGCCCGTTCCGCCACACTGCGGGCACGTCACGGTGAATCGCATGGTGCCTGCTTGGCGTGTGGCCTTTCCCGTTCCGCCGCAAACCGCGCAGGTGATGGGAGCGCCTCCCGCAGATCCCGTTCCTTTGCACGTCGGGCAGGTCTCCTGCCGCCCGATGGTTATCCGCACCTGCGTTCCACGAATGGCGTCCCAGAACCCGAGGTGCATGTGATGTTCGAGGTCGCCTCCCTTTTGTGGGCCCTCCGCTTCCTCTTCATGCTCGCCGGAGCGATTGAACAACTGCGAGAAAATGTCCCGAAAGCCTCCGCCGAAGCCTCCGCGCTTTTCGGTTTCTGCATCGGTGTTGTCGAAGTTCGAAAAATCAAAGCCCGAGAAACCGACCCCCGGAGCGCCGGCACGCGTTGAAGCGCCCGGCCCAGGGCCGCCGGAAGGAATATTATCGGAATAGAAGCCGTATTGGTCATAGACCTGGCGCTTCTTGTCGTCACCCAGGATTTCGTAAGCCTGCGATAGTTCCTTGAACTTTTCTTCTGCCGTTTTGTTTCCCGGGTTGACGTCAGGGTGGTACTTGCGCGCCAAGCGCCGGTACGCCTTGCGGACGTCCTGCGGCTTGGCCTCGCGGCTGACGCCCAAGATCGCGTAGTAATCTTTTTGTGTCCCGACAGGCATCAACGACTCACTAAAATCGGCGTGTAGGTTTGCGTGTCCGCCGTTCACCTTCTGGTTCTGCCACAACCTTGGTACGTTAAAATTCTTTCAACTCTTCCGCCGCCAGCAGCATGTCGAGCAAATAGGCATCATCGCGCCACGTAAACCGGTTCCAGAGAATTAAGGATATGCTGCCGACGAATGTAGTTCTCACTGCGCTCGATAGCGGAACGTTCAACCATGTCAACCTTGCGACAAAGCATCTCCTCTAATTCGTTCTGCATCTTCGCCACATCCACAAGGCTCCAGCGAGCGGCCGGGTCAAAGCTCACCATCACATCAACGTCGCTGTCCGGCCGAAAGTCCTGGCGGAGCACAGAACTGAACAGAGCAAGCTCGGTGATCTTCCACTTCCGGCAAAACTCGCCAACCTTCACTTCAGGCAATGCGATTTGGCTCATGGCATGATCCTGATTCTTTGAACCGGTCGCTTCCTGGTTTGCAACCTCTTCGCTAGTCCCTAGCCCCCAGCCCCAAGCCCCCGGTCCCGCGGCTTTCAGTTCTTCATTTTCGCCATGATCGGGCCCAGGTGGTCAGGGCACCGGGAGCGCAACCATTCCTGTAATTGGTGCTGGATCTCCCTGGCCACAGGAGTATCCATGATCGCCTGATCCAAACCTAGCTCCATGAATTGCCTCCAGTGGCATTGCGGGCATTCCACTCCCATCTGGGCTCGGTGTTCCATAAGAGCAGTTCACAGTCGACAGTCGACGGTCGACAGTAAGAACGGACGTGAGGCAGCCTCTCCGACTTTCATCCTTTTGCCCGTAGACTGTTGTCCTGACTCTCCTTCCGAGGGTTAGCTTTTCAACCTTAAACTGTGCCTCTCAGTATCCATCGCTTCCGATCACTTAGCTGTCGACTGTGGACTGTCGACTGCTTCCTCTCAGTTCTTCTTCTTGTCGTCGCTATCCACCACTTCTGCGTCGATCACTTCGCCGTCGCCCTTCGATTTGCCCGCTGGACCCGCGGCTCCGCTGGCCGAGGTTGAAGCTCCAGGGGCGCTGCCAGGAGCCTCTTGCGCCGCGCGCGCGGTAGACGCCTGCTTGTACATCGCTTCTGCCAGCTTGTGCGAGGCTGAGGTCAGTCGGTCCACGGCCGCGTTGATCTTCGAGATGTCGCCTTCCTGGAGCGTTTTCTTGGCATCTTCCAGGGCGGATTCAATGTTCTTGGCGTCGCTTTCAGAAATCTTATCGCGGTTTTCCTTCAGCAGCTTCTCCACGGAGTACACCATTGAGTCGGCCTTGTTCTTGACTTCGATTTCTTCCTTGCGCCGCCGGTCTTCATCCGCGTGCAGCTCGCCTTCCTTAGTCACCCGCTCCACTTCCTCCTTGCTGAGCCCGCTCGAAGAAGTGATAGTTATCTTCTGTTCCTGACCCGTGCCGAGGTCCTTGGCGGAAACGTTCAGAATGCCATTCGCGTCGATATCAAATGTCACCTCAATCTGCGGGATGCCCCTCGGCGCAGGCGGAATTCCCACCAGGTGGAACTTGCCCAGCGTCCGGTTGTCGCGCGCCATCTGACGCTCGCCTTGCAGGACATGAATTTCAACCGAAGTCTGGCTGTCCGCAGCCGTGGAGAAGGTTTCATTCTTTTTGGTCGGAATCGTGGTGTTGCGTTGGATGAGCGGAGTCATCACGCCGCCCAGGGTTTCAACGCCCAGCGTCAGGGGAGTAACGTCCAGCAGCAGCAAGTCCTTCACTTCGCCGCCCAGCACGCCCGCCTGGACCGCCGCGCCCACCGCCACCACCTCGTCCGGGTTAACGCCTTTGTGCGGCTCCTTGCCATAGAAAATGTCCTTGACGATCTGCTGCACGCGCGGGATGCGCGTGGACCCGCCCACCAGCACCACCTCATCAATCTTGTCGGGAGTCAGGGAGGCGTCGGTAAGCGCCTGCTTCACCGGGCCCACGGAACGTTGGAAGATGTCCTCGCACATCTGTTCGAAGCGCCCCCGGGTCAACTTCAGGTTCAGGTGCTTTGGACCCGATGCATCCGCAGTAACGAACGGCAAATTGATGTCACTTTCCAGAACCGTGGAAAGCTCCATCTTGGCTTTCTCCGCAGCTTCCTTGAGGCGTTGCAACGCCATGCGGTCCTTGGAAAGATCGATGCCTTGGTCCTTGCGGAACTCGTCCACAATCCAGTCCATGATGCGTTTGTCGATGTCGTCGCCACCCAGGTGCGTGTCGCCGTTCGTGGACTTCACCTCCACGACGCCCTCTCCAACCTCAAGGATTGAAATATCGAAGGTCCCGCCCCCGAAGTCGTAAACGGCTATTGTCTCGTCCCGCTTTTTGTCCAAGCCGTAGGCCAGCGCTGCCGCCGTGGGCTCATTTACGATGCGCAGGACTTCCAAGCCAGCAATCTTTCCGGAGTCCTTGGTGGCTTGGCGCTGAGAGTCATTGAAATAAGCTGGGACGGTGATGACCGCCTGTGTCACCTTCTCGCCAAGGTATTGCTCAGCCGAATCCTTCATTTTCTGAAGGATCATGGCGGAGATTTCCGGAGGCGAGTATTCCTTACCCTGGGCGACCACCCGAACGTCACCATTGGGTCCTGACACAACCTTGTACGGGACGGTCTTGATTTCGCTCTGCACCTCATTGAACCGACGACCCATGAAACGCTTGATCGAATAAACAGTATTTTCGGGGTTGGTGACGGCCTGCCGCTTGGCCACTTGCCCAACCAGCCGTTCGCCGGACTTGGTAAAGGCCACGACCGACGGGGTGGTGCGTCCCCCCTCAGGGTTAGTAATGACAACGGGATCCCCGCCTTCCATTACTGCGACCACGGAGTTGGTAGTCCCAAGGTCAATTCCGATTATCTTGCCCATATCCTGAATTCCTCCTCAGTGGATGAGTGCCCAACCAGGGTTCACTGCACATTCAACAGTTTAGATGGCAAAATCCATCTATTAGTTTCACCTTATAATGAAAGTTGAGTACGCTAATGTCAAGGGAAATCTGCACTGCCTTTTCAAACCATTAAGAATCAACAAGTTGCCTGAAAACTTAGAAAATCGCTCAAAATGGGGTTATTTGAAGTTAGCAGGGTTGGACAGCATTCTCGCTGCGAATAAACAGGCTACCCCAGTCTGGTTTTGGTTTATTATTGAATCCAGGGAGGTTAAACATGCCTAGGAAAACTCACCAGCCCCAATATACTGCTGAACACGCCGGTGCAGGGGTTCACGCAAAGCTGCCAGAAATCGAGACTTGGCCCAACCAGTACAGTGGCTACGACATCACGATATCGATCCCCGAGTACACCTCCATCTGCCCGCGGACCGGATTGCCGGACTTCGGGACCATCACCCTTCATTACCTTCCCGACAAGCTGTGCTTGGAGTTGAAGTCATTGAAGTACTATATTCTTGCGTACCGAAATTTAGGCATTTTCTACGAGAACGCCGTAAACCGCATCCTGGATGATGTCGCCCGCGCCTGCCGCCCCAAGTGGGCTGTGGTGCGCGGCGAGTTCTCCACACGCGGCGGCATGCACACCACCATCGAGGCCCGCTACCCAAGGAAAGGTAGATCGTAAGTGCGAGGTGTCGCCCAGCAACATTCCAGAATCCTGCTTCCCCGCAGACGCCGCGGTTTACACCCTTACCCGTTAGTCCAAGTCAATTTCCTTGAGGGGAGGTCCGGCAGGCACGTCTTTGGTCTTCTCGAGCGCCTCTTTGAATCGTCGCTCCAGTAGTTCGGATTTGATCTTTTGCTCTTCGGCGCTTTGTTTGAAGAGGCTTTCGCGGCGCTCAGCTTCTTTCTTGAGGAGTTGCGAAGCGTGATCCAAGTCGGGAGCTTTGGCTGGTCTTGGCGGCGGTTCGTGGAAGAGAACCTTACCAAGCTCTGTATCCACTTCCAGCCGCGCCCCGCAGCATGGACACACAACTTCCGCCGTTTTTGGCCTCTGCTTATTCATCCTGATTCCTTATGATATATGCCGGAAGGTCCCCAGTCAATCCACGGATCTATGCGTGGCGGCAAAAGACTCGCCACGTAGGCCCACCATTGCCAGCCGGAGCTTGTTCATTTGAAGACGCACGGCGGGTTTCAAGCCCCTCAGTACGAGAACCAGTTTAAACAAGCTTTTTCAGACGCACTTTGGAAGGGCGCTTCTGGTCCTAACTGTCTCAAGGATCGCCGAAAGTCAGCGGGCAGCCCGCGATACGTTCCAGGACTCTGACCGGGGCCTTTTCAGGCAAAACCAGGGCACTCTTCGAAATGATGAAGGTCTGTTCCAGAGCGAACTGTCCGGAGAGAACCGCATGGCTGACCATGTCCGTAAACGCCAACCACGTGGATTGGGGCGGAAACTCCCATTGCGTCCGCGAGCACATTTCCTGGAATTCCTGGCTCGCCTTGAGGAAGTGATGGAAGCGCAACATCCAGTCGTCGTAAGGAGACCGCGCCAGGCTGTGAAGTCCCGCCGCTCGCGCGAGCTTTGTCAGGACCCTCTTTGGCCCGGAAGCTATTCCCCTGGGAAGCGGCATCCCGCCAGCTCCAGCGAACCGCGCTACGAGATTCTCGAAAGTCTCGGAAGTCACCCACACCCGAGGCTCGGTTGGGCTGATGTTGCTAAACACCCGCAGGATTCTATTCCCATTGGAGGGCCGGGTTGGAAATGAGTCCACATGCAGGAGGTCGTTACGCGCGCGTAGGCGGATTTGCCGGCCGGCCTCCTGCTGCGGCCGAAAGCTGGCAAAGTCCACCGTCCCCAACCCCGCATAGGGAGACAAGAGCTGCCGCGTGAACCCGATCACCCTTTGGGAGTACTGCCGCATAATCGCGTGCAGCCTTTCCTTGTCGGAGTTGCGTCCTTGGGCGTACCCCGTAAGCCGGTCCGAGAGCGGACGATAGGCAATGTTCTTGTGGTACCCCGCATTGCTCTGTTTCTGGCCCAGCAGGAACTGCACTTCGCCTTGAGGTAATTCAAATGGAGTCTTTGCGAAAAAGAGGATGTTTCCTTCTTCCAGGCGGGCACAACACCACCGCCCGTGTTCTTCCGGCGGTACATCCTCCAAAGCATTCGGCAGTTGGATGAGCTGAGTCATCTTTCTCTCCCAAGTTGTAATGCGGCCAATGCCCTATATGTTCCCATAAGGTTAAACCGAAATCTCTCGAATTCCAAGAGGGTCGTGCTCAAACCGAGCCTTGACTTGTTGTAAGGCATCGGGTTATGTTTCTAGATTGCCCTTGAGGGCCGAAATCTAACAGGGAGTATGGCCGCTTGAAACGGACCTTTCAACCTAACCGTAGGCGCCGAGCCAAGACACATGGATTCCGCGTGCGCATGAGGACCCCGGGAGGCCGCAACGTGTTAAAGCGTCGGCGCCTAAAGGGCCGTCATCGCCTGACTCCATAAGAGCTCATTTGGCATCTCAAGCTTTTCCCAAGAGTTTCCGGCTGCTCCGCCGAGGCGATTTTCGGCGAGTCTATGACGAAGGGCATCGCCGGAGCGCCCCATTATGCACGGTCTTTATTCGACCCAATGGGTTACTGCAATCTCGTTTTGGGGTCACGACACCAGCGCGCCTGGGGAATGCCGTATTGCGCAATCGGCTGAAGCGCCGTTTGCGAGAGGTGTTTCGGCTGCACCGCGCACACCTGCCGGGCGGCTGGGACATACTGGTGAATCCCCGCGAGTCGGTGGCAAAGGTCCCATTTCGGACTCTGCAAGGGGAAGTTCTGAGGCTTTTCCCCAGCCAGCCCCCTCCGGGAGTTTCCGAGGAGTTGCGCGCCAAGTGAAGTTCATTACGCTGGGTCTGATTAGGTTTTACCAGGCTTGCCTTTCTCCCATCATACCGTCTTCCTGCCGTTTCTACCCGTCCTGCTCAGCTTACGCGTATGAAGCGGTTGAGAGGTGGGGCGCCTGGCGGGGAATTCATATGGCGCTTGGCCGGCTCATGCGCTGCCGGCCATTTGGGGGCCAAGGGTTCGACCCAGTGCCCTGACTTCACGTTTGAAGTTGCCGGGTCCAGTGTGTTCGTTTCGTAGGGGCGGTTCGCGAACCGCCCTTACGGTCCTGACCCCGAGGCCCGGAAGCTGAGATTTGAGGACATTCCGTGGACCAAGAAAAACGGGTGCTGGCCGCATTCGCACTCTCCTTCGTGATGCTGTTGCTTTGGCGCGTTTTCTTTGTTAAGGAACCGCCCCCTTCGCCATCTTCCAAGTCCATTTCTACGGCGCAGACCCAACCGGCTACGGAGAAAACATCCGCCCCAGCAGTAAGCCCCCGGCTTCCTCCATCCATTCCGGTTATTGAAGGCAGTAAGCCAGAAGACATCGTCGTCGAAAACGACCTTTATACGGTGACCTTTTCCACGCGGGGCGCGGTCGTGGAGAGTTGGATACTCAAGAAATATCGCGACGCAAAAGAAGCCCCTTTGGATGTCATCGATGACGAGGCGTGCGGAAAGCTCGGCTTCCCCATGAGCCTGAGCGTTGGTGATGGCGAGCTCGCGAGCAAGCTGAACTCAGCGCTCTATGTTGCAACGCCCTCCGGCGTGACGCTGAAGGCACCCGTCAAGGTCGAGTTCACCTACAGCGATGGCAAGGTGCAGGCGCACAAGGTTTTTACTTTAGGGACGGGTTATGAGGTCCACGCCGAAGTAAGCGTAGCTGAAGGAGGCCGCTACTTGCCCATGGAGGTCGCATGGCCGGGCGGGTTTGGGGACCACTCCCTGCCGCCCGCTGTTATCAATACCCTGACGCAAGGTGTCTACGGTTCCCTAGGTGATTTGACCACGGTGGCGCAACGGAAACTGACCACCGACCGCTTGGTCCCCGCCCCATTTCAGCTCGCGGGCTTGGAGGACCGCTACTTTGCAGGAATCTTCTTGCCCGATTTTCCGGACGAGACCTTTCGGTTTGGCCGGCAGACTTGGACACCCACGGACTGGAAGGGGAAGGATTCTGATAGGCCCAGCCCGCTCTACGCACAGTTGGGGCAGGCGCAGCCGAAGCCTTTGGCCTTTCGGATGTTCGTGGGGCCGAAAGACCTGGAGGTGCTGCGCGCCGAAAAGCCCCCGCTGGATTCCCTAGTGGACTTCGGATGGTTCGCCTTCATTGCCAAACCTCTTTTCCTTGGCCTGCGCTTCATCTACGAGCGCTGGACGCACAACTACGGCTGGGCGATTGTGCTCCTGACCGTGTTTATCAACTTCGCGTTGTTTCCGCTGAAACTGAAAAGCATTCGCTCGGGACAGGAGATGCAGCGCATTGCCCCGCTCATAAAGAGCATCCAGGATAAATACAAGGGTACCAAGTTCAACGATCCACGCAAGCAGCGCATGAACGAGGAGGTCATGAAGCTCTACAAGGAGCACGGCGTCAATCCCCTGGGCGGCTGCTTGCCGATGGCTCTCCAACTCCCCTTTCTTTACGGCTTTTACCGGGTGCTTGACCTGCCTATCGAACTGCGTCACGCTCCCTGGATACTTTGGATCACGGACCTTTCAGCGCCGGATAGATTCCATCCCTTTGGGATTCCGCTTCCTATTCTGCCCACGGTTATGGTCATCACCATGTTCATCATGCAGAAAATGACTCCGGTGGCCAGCGCTGATCCCTCCCAGCAACGCATGATGATGTTCATGCCGATTGTTTTCGGCATCATGTTTTATAATTTTGCCAGCGGCCTGGTTCTCTATTTTCTGACCGCCAACATCGTGGGGATTTTGCAGCAAGTTATGATCAACAAATTGATGCCCATCCCCCAGACCCTCCCGGCCCCAGCAAAACGCCCGAGGTGAAAGACCGGCCTTCGATGGATACGCAGCCTGGCGCGCAGACCTCAACCCACGGGCTGGAGAACTACCTTGCAGCGATTGACTCACTTCTGAATCAGATCATCCAACAGGGCGGGTTTGCGCTCTCCTTTGCAATTCACCCCGTGCTTCAGGAGTCATCGGACCTCGAGTCGCCGGAGTATGTGGCAGATTTTACGGGCGTGGACGCCGACCTCCTCTTGGAGCGGAATGGAGCCCTTCTGGACGCCCTCGAGCATGTAGTTCTGAAGGCGGCGCGATTGCGGGAAGAGCACCTCGGCAAAATCGCCTTCGACTGCAACGACTGGCGGCGAATGCGCACGGAAGAACTAAAACTCACGGCGCAAGTCGCCGCAGAACGGGTGGTGGAGAGCGGCGCTCCCTTTGCCTTAAGCCCCATGACCCCGCGGGAGAGGCGCATCATTCATCTGGCGCTGAGAGACCGGCCGAACCTCCGCACCGTAAGCGAAGGCGTGGGCCCCGAGCGCAAAGTTGTGATTCTGCCGGCCAGACCTCCCACCCAGGACAGCGGACGCTGAGTCGCCAGTCTCCGCATGACGCATGAAGACACCATCGTAGCCGTTGCCACGCCGCCCGGCCGCGGCGGCCTAGGGGTGGTGCGCCTGTCGGGAAGTCAGGCGATCGAAATCGCCTCCAGCCTCATCCGTTTCCCGAACTTGCCGCTGGAAACCCAGCGGGCCACGCTGGGCGAGTTTTGCGCTCCGCAGGGCGGCAGGGTTCTGGACCAGGTTGTGGTCACTTGTTTCCGACGCCCTCACTCTTACACGGCGGAAGACGTCGTCGAGATTTCCTGCCATGGCGCTCCCGTAATCCTTCGCTATCTGGTGGAATGCTGCCTTAGCCGAGGGGCGCGCCCTGCCGAGCCGGGCGAGTTTACCATGCGGGGGTTTCTGAACGGGCGCATCGACCTGACGCAAGCAGAAGCGGTCCGCGACCTTGTCGAGTCGCGCACGCTCTACCAAGCCCGCGTGGCGGCACAACAACTCGAAGGCGCGGTCTCCGCTCGCCTCAAACCGCACAAACAGGTTTTGCTCGAACTCATTGCCAGGTTGGAGGCCGGCATTGACTTTGCCGAAGACGATGTGGCCGTGATGGAGTGGCAGGAAATACTCGCCCGCACTGACAAGCTCCGCACGGACCTCGAGAGGTGGGCGCAAGGCTACGCCTACGGCAGGATTGTTCGCGAGGGACTGACCCTGGCTATTGTGGGTCGCCCGAACGTCGGCAAGTCGAGCCTGTTCAACCGCCTCCTGGATGAAGAGCGAGCCATAGTGACTTCGACTCCGGGGACAACACGGGACCTGGTGGCCGAAACCGCCAACCTCGGAGGCATACCGTTGCGTTTCGTGGATACGGCGGGCATCCGTCACGCGAAGGATGAGGTGGAAAGGATCGGCGTGGAAAAGTCCTTTCAGGCCATCGCCGATTCGGACCTGCGGCTCCTGGTGGTTGACGCCTCCGAGGGATGGACCGACGAAGATTCGAATTTGTTAAGCAGAGTGCGCCCACTGGGTGCGCTACTGGTAGCCTGCAACAAACTCGATCTTCCGCCCAAAATCTCGAGCGCGGATTTGGATACGTTCTTGACGGCCGACGCGGCGCCGGACGCATCGCCGGAAATTGATAGGGGCGGGCTCGGCCCGCCCGCGGGAGGGCAGAGCCCTCCCCTACCAGAGGTGACTCCTGCGCAGGTTGTCTGGACCTCCGCATTAACCGGCGAGGGAATTCAAGAACTCGAAGAGAAAATCCTGGAGATTGCCGCACCGGCGCGCGACCTGGGCCCGGAGGGCGAGCTCATCACCAACTTGCGCCACCAGCAACTTCTCAGGGATTCGCTACAGTCGCTCGCCAAGGCCCGTCAGGCTGCCGAGCAAAACGTGCCCCACGAGATGCTTCTACTTGATCTGTATGAGGCCCTTCGCCCGCTCGATCAAATCACCGGCGCGACGTATGTCGATGACGTATTGGATATCATCTTCTCGACGTTTTGCGTGGGGAAGTAGCGCGGGTCCCGCTCTACGGACCCAGCCCTTCTTCCCCACCTACCACCTGCGACCTGCCACCTGCCGCCAACGACCTACCACCTACTAACTACCTTTTTTCTCAACAACATTCCCGCTTCTAACGGCTAAGTTCCTTTGTTTTCATAGACATTCCCGCTTTGCCCCGGGCTTGGGAAGGCCGACCCTTTGTTTTCATAGACATTCCCGCGTCGTTCAGTCACTTTTTAAATAATTACGGTCATCGTGGCAAGGGGTATGCGGACATATTGTCGATATAGAAAGAAGGATGGGGGAGTCATTCGCGAGGTCTCGGCGCTCATGGCAGAACAGCCTGGCATCACATGCTAGGCTACCATATTAAGCGTAGGTTGTCAAGAGTCCTTCCTGAAGTGTGTTGGCAGCTCGCGCCGGGGGTGGCCACGCACTACGCGCCTTTTGCTACGGGTTTGGCGTGGTGGTTGGCATGTTTCGCCCGTTTTGCATGATACTGGCGGTATTTTTCATACTCGCTGAACCGTGGTATCATGTCAACATGGCCAAGAAAAACGTTAGGTTTACTGCGGTCAAAACTGTGACAAAACCCGCCACCGTTAGGTTTAAGACTAAGTCAGGGGAAACAGTGTCTTTCAGGGCGCTCAGGACCTTCAAAATGAAAGAGGACGTTCACTTCCGCGCCAGAAAAAAATGAAACGTATCTATTTAGATAGCAATGTTCTAATAGCGCACTACTCGACAGATAAGGCGGAAGAGCCGAAGAAGAAGATGGTAGAAAATGCCTTAGCCGTCTTCGCCGAGCTCAAGGACGTTCAGCTTTGCACTTCCATGTGGGCGGTAACCGAGATGGTCAATATCTTGGTTTCTCAGAAAAGGATGGACCGCGGCACTGTTGCCGAAATCGAGAGTCAACTTGTTAGCGAGAGGCGTCTCGCTAATCTTAAGATATATTTCGCTGAGGTCAGTCCTCAAAAAGACTACGACTTTGCAAAATTCTTCTACCACGTGAGACAAAGTATCCTGAAGTACCACTCCGGAGTCGGAGACGTAATCCACAGCGTCATCATGAACAATAACGGCATCACCGAAATCTTGACGTTTGGCGAAAAGGATGACTTCAAGCAGATACCAGGTTTGACTGTGCTCCATCCAAAAGACATTAATATTGAATGATTAGGCTAAACTCTAGGCATAGCCCTATTGCCTTCAATTCTGCACCTTCACTCTCTCCGATTCACCGCAGACATGCAAACTACAGCATGTCTGCGCCACCCAGCGGTTGCGCTGACTTGCCAGGTGGAGTAAGCTCGGCGGCATGAGCACGATTGAAGAGATCGAGGATGCCGTTCGCCGGCTTTGCTCTAAGGAACTCGCCGCACTTCGGGCGTGGTTCGCCCAGTCGGAAGCTGCCGCCTGGGACTGCCAGATTGAGGAAGATTTCGCCGCGGGTCGTCTCGATGCGCTGGCCGACGAGGCCCTGAACCATCTCCGTGAGGGCCGCTGCACCGATCGGTGAGACACCGAGCCAGCCCAAGGTTCTGGCGTTGCCATCGCCATCTTCCGGAAAGCGTCCAGCGACTGGCGGATGAGTCTTACCAACCGAAGTTTGTTTTCCGCTCTATTGCCATCGGGACCACCGGTGGCAAAGGAGGATGTGCCATGGTCATTGAGAAGCTGCAACATCACGAACTGTTCGGGCTGCTGACCCCGAAGGAGGTGGGGAGGCTCAGCGACGCCTCGGGGGTCGCGAAACTCGGAAAGGGCGAAAGGGTCTACGCAGAGGGGATTCCCGCGAGTCACCTGTTTGTACTCCTCAAGGGGAGGGTGGAACTGAGGAGACCCGCGAAGGGAGGAGTTAGCTTCCTAGTGGACGACGTCGTCGAGGGAGGTGTCTTCGGGGTCTCCTCCCTCACGGGAGGAGAGCGATACCTGTTGAACGCCCAGTGCGTTGAGGACTCGGAGGTGCTCAAGGTGGAAAGCCAGACCCTGCGTCGTATCCTGGATGAGAACCCCGTGGTAGGCTACGCCGTCCAAAGGAGGATCTCCCAGATTTTCTTCAAGCGTTACGTAGATGCCATGGAGAGGCTCCGGTCCGTAGTCCTGGCGGTTCCCGTGGGGCCCACATAGCGGAGGCTCGCTCGGCGCTACGGGGGGATCTGCTTGCGGACTGATCGAGCGGAGTAAGGGCTGCTCCGGCGGTGACGACCACGAGCGATTGGTTATCTCACCCTCAGCCCGGCAAGCTTGACCGCGCCGCGATGATACCCGTCGGGAAACAATCTCTGAAGCTCCTCCAGTTCGATGTGGTTTGCCTCGCAGGTTTCATACACGGTGGGCACAATATTGTTTGCGGCAAAGCGCTGGCGAAGGAATTCGAGAATCTGCCAATGCTTATCGGTGAGCTTGGGCATCTTCATCTCCCAAGCCCTGTGCAGGGCATACCGCTTGTCCCATTGGGAAGGATTGACCAGAAAACCGCGGACGTTGATCTCGTACGTTTTCCCTTCCCCGCCCATGGTAATCTGTTCGGCAAAACCCTCTACCCAGGACTGTTCCAGGTAGCCTTCCTGGTACGTGATACCCGCAAGCTTGCAGGCACCGCGCAGGTATCCCGCGGGGAACAGCTTCTTGAGTTCCTGCAGGTGCAGACGGTTCATCCGGGTGGTCTCGTAGACCAGCGGGCACTTTCCCGTCTTTTTGTACTGGTCGCGAATGAAGCAGATGACTCTCCAGTGGTCTTCGCTCAGCCCACTGATGATTCCGACCTTGGGCGCCATGCCGCGTGCGAAGTTCTCATCCCAAGCACTGAAGTCCGCAAGGAATTCGTCGCCATCGATCGGGTACGTTTTGTTTGCAAACTCGAAAGTAGACATCATTCCACCCTCTGCCGCATCGCCGGGCGTAACCATCGACTTCAAGGTCTCCATTATAGACCCCGTGCCGCACCTAGATGAAGCTTTGCGCCAGCCGGCGTACTGCCTACGTCGCTTTAGGATGTAGGCGGTCATGGCACCTGCATCAGCCTTTGGCGCAACATCACATCAGTTAGAATAGAGATGCCGCGGTTCCGACAGAACGCCACAACCCCCGGCTCAAAAAAATCTCTGACCAGTGTGCATAGAGCGTCCGCTTTTCCGGAGACGGCGGTATAGATGACGGGGTCATCGTTCGAATCTTTAAGGACAACGCGCGCTTCAATGATGGGGTGGACTACCTCGGAGACCTTCACCAGAAACTGCACGTGTTCCTGGATATCCTGCAAACTGAGCCGCCAGAGTTTCTGTAGACGAGGCTAGGCCAGTGCGCGTTCCACCTCGCGCAACAAAAACGGCGAAGTGATAAGGACGTGGTTTCCGGAGATGATCTTGAGTAGGGCTTCCCGCGCCGGGCCCTGGGCTTTGACATTGGCACGAACGAGGATGTTCGTGTCGAGAACGATCCTCATTTGTGTTGGGAGCGGACGTGGTTTACCGCCTCATCGATTGCCGACTCCTGCTCCTCTGTGGAAACGTCTCGCACGCGTTCAGCCGTCTTGTTGATCCGATCCTCCAATTGACGGGCAAGGGCCTTGCGAGCCTCTCCGGTCGGTGCCTGATGAGGTGGTAAGGCCATGATGCTCACCTCTTCGTCGTGCTCGAGGGCGCGGCCCAGAACTTGTTCCACCGCCCGGCGGGCGTCGGGGGGCAGTTCATCCGCCCTTTGAATAGCGATGTTATCCATTGGAGTATCCTACCCGCGTTTGTGAAGGGTTGCAACCGGCGTGAACTCTCGCCGTGGTGCCGACGGCATTTCCCTCGACCGCACATTGCGAGCAGGCAGATTCTCTCTCGTACAAGAACAACTCCGCGCTACCAAAGCCAAAAGGCACGGCCGCCATTGCGACCCAGCCTGTTTGAAGCGCTTACGGCCTTCTGCTTACTGCCTACTCTCCCGCGCTTCGTGCGGGTAGAGTTGGCTTGTAACTCTGCGGTTCTTCTCAGGATTTCAGGCCGGTACGAAGATCCTTCAGCAAGCGGAACAAATGGTAGGGGTCACTTGGTGAAGGGATAAAGTCGAAGTGCTCATAGAAGGCCTTGGCCTCGTCGTCCTTTGCGTGAACCGCAAACGCCCGAATGCCGGCGATATCCGCAGCCTGAAGCGTGCGGAGCATCGCGTCTTTGAGGAGACCGGCGCCAACCCCCTTGCCTTGCCAGGACGTGGAAACCGCAAGACGGGCGAGCAGCATGATGGGCACGGGATGACGGGCCAGGCCCTTGGTCAGACGTTCGGGTGCGTCATTATACTCGACGGCGCCCACCACAAGCGTGTAGTAGCCGATGATCTCAGCCTCCGCCAGGGCCACGTAAGTCTGAGAGGCTTCTGCCTGCTGGTTCTGAAGCGCATAATGCATCAGGAATCGTGCTTCACGCCCGCAGTCAAACGCCTCGATGGCGTGACTGCGTCGCAGCTTCTCGATGCGCAGCGGAGTCACCTAAACCCTGCCTCGCTCGAAGACGCTCGGCTCCTTGAGAAGCCTGCCAAGACGGGGAGCGCCGCGCGGCGGCGCGGACAGCGCGGCCTGGAAGGCCTTCCACTGTTCCGCATTCAGCCCGAAGCGCTGGCGGTCCGGCAATGTCTCTGCGGCGCGGGCGAGGGCGCTCTCAAGAACAAATTCGCTCACCGACCGGTGCGCAGCGCGAGCGGCGCTCCGTAAGGCGCGTTTTGCTGACGGGGTCAGCCGAAGATCGAGCTTCTCATTCCTGGTTTCAGTGTTCTGCATTTTTCTCTCCTGCTGCCGATTCCGTCCACCATCGTACCACAGATGGCAGACAATGTCATGACATAAAATGCAGGGTAAATCAGAGGGCGTTTGCGTGACACGGAGCAGGTAGCACAGCGCGGGTGAGCCGCAAAAGAAAATCAAAAGGCAAAGATTAAAAGGTGAAAAGTCGTACGTCCACGAATCCTTGCCAAAAAAACGTGAAATTACGGTATTGCAACGCAGAGTTGGTTTATAACGCTGCGGCTCTTCGTCGGTTGCCAGGCACACAAGCCGCGGAGTTCAAGAACAACTCCGCGCCACCAAAGCCAGAAGGCCCGGCCGCGATTGCGACTGAGCCTGTTTGAAGTGCCTATCCCGGCGCGCCGGGACTCGCAAAACAGCATTCGCTGCCTACTGCCTTCTGCCCACTGCCTACTGCATTGCTTCCCCGCTACCGGAGGACATGAATGCGGACCCCCAACTTCAAACTCTTCCAGGCGCGATCGGTGGTGTAGACCGGGGCCTTGAGCGTCAGGCCCAGAGCCAGGCAGGCGCGGTCTCCGAGCGACAGGCCGATGGAACGGGTCCGGGCCGCCAAGCTTCCGGCAATCTTGGCTTGCTCCGCTGTAAACGGGGCCCAGTCCTGGATAGGCCCCATGACATCTTCCCAAGCCTCATCAGGATCAATGCCCTCTCGAACCAGTTTGGTGTGGGCTTCGGCGAGATTCACGGCGCTGATGGTGGCTTGGGCCAGACGTTCCGGTGGCAGATTCTCGGCTCCCGGCTCCTGGTTGAGCACCGCCAAGAGCGCCGAGGCATCCAGCACGATGCTACTCATGCTTGGCGGCCTCCCGACGCTCGGCAATCAACTCGTCCGCCAATGACCTTCCAGGTTTCACAAATTGCCGGACATGGCGTTGCGCTTGCTCGATGCGATGCTTCAGCGTCGTGATCCTTACCTCGTCGTCTTCAAGACGTGCCAGCACCTGGTCGCCGGGGCGGATGTTAAGAGCTTTGCGAAAGGCCGCCGGAAGGACTACTCGGCCGTTCTCGTTAACGCGCAGCCGAACGTCAGTCATAATCAACCCTCCCTGACACTGCAGTCTGCTCAGTCATATTCTAGCATATGTGACAGATTCGCGAGCGGGTAAGCTTACGGCGGCAGCAGCAGGGTGGTCCGCCGAGCCCGCCTAGCGGGCGATAGAACTTAGCCCAGGGCGCCAGCCCTGGGAAACCAAGCCCAAGCGCCAGTCAAGCCCCGGAAGGGGCGGCAGAACCAGGGAGAGTTCCCGCGTCGAAGCCTTTTCTTTCGCCCCGCTGGGGCTGCCGCGAACAAGAGCCTTCTGGACCCAGGGCTGGCGCCCTGGGCTATCCCGCAAGGCGGGATCGGCCCTCCGGGCCTTTCCCTAGCGTACTTAATACGCTCGATAACACGCCCCCAGACTACGAAATTGCCGAAGCCTCACTCCTGCGTCGCACACCCGCGCCACCCGCCTCACCAAGCACTAGAAGGTTGATGAAAAAGAGCGTAGCGCCGACGCCGCAGGGCGGGGTCGGCACGTGCTGAGCTAAAGCTCAGCGCTACAACACGCCATCTACCCGGTCAGAAGCCGCGAGGGCATTTTTCATCAACCTGTTAGAAGGCTTTCAGTTTGTCTTCAGGTTTATGGGGTTATTATAGGGGCGTGCAGTTGAGCCATTCTTGACCATGCGAGTGCTCATTATTGAAGACGAGAAAGGCATGGCGGAGCTCCTGAAGAAGGGGCTTGAGGAGGAGAACCATCGCGTCGCTTTGGCGTTCGATGGCTTGGAAGGGTTGGAGCTGGCCAAAGTCTATGAATTTGACGCCATTGTGCTCGACCTCATGTTGCCTAAAGTGGATGGCTTTGAGGTCGCACGGCGGCTCCGCCACTCCGGAAATCAGACTCCCATCCTGATTTTGACCGCCCGTGACGCTGTGCCGGACATCGTCAAGGGGCTCGATCTGGGGGCTGACGATTACTTGACGAAGCCTTTTTCCTTTGAGGAATTCCTGGCGCGCCTGCGGACGGTTACCCGGCGGGGGTCCGCTCCGCGGCCCACGCGCTTACAGGTGGCTGATCTCACGCTCGATCCCGCCTCGCACCAGGCTATCCGAGGGCGCCAGGAAATCCGCCTCTCTCCGACCGAGTACCGCCTCTTGGAGCTTCTCATGCGCCGCGTGGGCCGGGTGGTATCTCGCACCACGATTGTGGAAGCCGTTTGGGGCCTCGAAAACGATATCGAGGAGAACACCCTGGATGCCTTCGTGCGCTTGCTCCGGGGCAAAGTGGACAAGGGGTTCAGCCATAAGTTGATTCATACGGTTCGTGGAATTGGGTACTGCCTGCGGGAGAGTCCGAAGCAATGACCAGCCTTCCTCTTCGCATCAGGATTACAGCTTGGTATTTCGCCGTCCTGGCGACTGGCTTTTCCCTTTTTGGCCTCATTGCGTTCTACGCGATGCGAGGCAGCATTCATGAGACCGTGGACGAGAACCTACAGGATCAGATGCAGGGAGTCCGTGAACTGATCGAGCGAACGGCGTCCCGGGGAAGAGCTGAACTAGCGCATGAACTCGACCAAGACGAAGAAATCCGAGCCGGAAGCGATCTCCTGCAAGTTTCAGATCCTGCGGGCAACTGGGTCTATCGCTCCAGGACGATGACCCAGTACGGCCCGGCGGCGCCGAGAGAGGCCAGGACTTCGATCACTACGCAGCAACCGAACGGCGTGCCCTTGCGGGTGCTGACGCTTCCAGTCCGGGCGGGAGGCGAAACCTATATTGTGCAGCTCGCCTACCCGCTTGACGATTTCTACGAAGCCTTGGACCGTTTCCGCCGGGTTCTGTTTCTGTCCTCGCCGCTTCTCCTCTTGCTGGCATCGGCGGGGGGCTACTGGCTGAGCCGGCGAGCTTTGGCGCCGGTAGATCAGATAACGCGGGAAGCTCGGAGCATCGGCGCTCAGAATCTCGCGAGCCGCCTGGTTGTGCCGCACACAGGAGACGAACTGCAACGTTTATCGGAAACTCTAAACGGCATGCTGGCGCGGCTGGAGCAAGCGTTCCGTCGAATAACGCAATTCACCGCCGATGCTTCTCACGAGCTGCGCACTCCTGTGGCGCTTATGCGGACGCGGGCGGAGATCGTTTTGCGAAGGCCCCGCTCCGAAGAGGAGTACCGCGAGACGCTGCGGCAAATCCTTGAGGACTTGCAAAGGACTTCCTCCCTAATTGAAAACTTGATGCTTCTAGCCCGCGCCGACTCAGGGACCGAAGCCCTCCAGCGCACCCGTATAAACATGGTTGAAAGCGTGGGCGCGGCTTTCCTCGAGGGCCGAACCCTGGCGGAGACAAAACAGATCAGTTTCCTCGAGGAGTTGCCGGAATCTCCCGTCTGGATTGAAGGCGATTCGAACTCGCTGCGACGGTTGTTCCTGATTCTGCTCGACAACGCAGTGAAATACACTCCGCCTCAAGGCCGAATCACAGTCTCCCTGCGTTCAAGCGATGGATGTGCAGTGGCCGAGGTCCGAGACACCGGGATCGGTATTGCCGCAGAGGACCTTCCCCACATCTTCGAGCGATTTTTCCGGGCCGACCGGGCGCGCTCACGCGAGACTGGAGGCGCAGGTTTGGGGTTATCCATCGGGCAATGGATCGCCCAAGCCCACGGGGGAACAATCAGGGCTTTTAGCAAGCCGGGAGAGGGCTCTGTGTTTCAGGTTCAAATCCCACTGGCGGGGGAAGAGGAGAACGCAGTAGGCAGTAGGCAGTAGGCAGCGGGTAGCGCAGAGTTTCGCTTCTCAGAAACTCTGCGGCTTTTGCTCTTCGCGGGCCAGGCCCGATCAACATGCGTGACGTTTAGCGAAAACAGGATTCGCACGACTGCGTAGAGTCCCCCACGCTAGCCAACGAGTGGACGTTCATCAAAATAAGAGCCGCAGAGTTTGAACTGCACAAACTCTGCGCTACCCGCTCTTGACCCTCGACTTTTGACTTCTTAGGCAGCACTGAGAATTTCAGACATGTTTTGCTGGATTTCGGGCCCTTATTGCCACTATCATCACAACCTTTATCATCGCTCCTATAAAAAAACGGGGAGGAATATTCATGGTGGATGGCTTAACTGAAAAGATCAGTCGGAGAAGGTTTCTCGGCGCGGCGGCCGCGACCGCAGCGGGCGTGATGATCGTGAAACCTGGGGCGGCGCGAGGTTCGGCCGCGAACTCGGCCGTGCGCCTGGGGATTTTGGGCTGTGGAGGACGCGGCACGGCGGTAGGAACAGGGTTTGTGGACAACACCAATACACGCGTAGTGGCCCTTGCAGATCTCTTCGCCGATCAGCTCGAGGCAGGCCGCAAATACTTCGATGAACACCAGCGCGCGAAGGGCTACGCGGCCATCGATTCATCGCAGCTCTTCCAAGGCCCCAAAGCCTACCAGCAGATCGCGGCCTCCAAAGAAGTGGACTTCATCCTCGTCACGACTCCTCCTTACTTCCATCCTCTCCACCTGGAAACCGTGGTGGCGGCAGGAAAGCACGTGTATTGCGAGAAACCCGTCGCCGTGGACGTGCCGGGCGCCAAGCGCGTCATCCGCATTGGCAAGAAGGCCCAGGGAAAGCTGAGCCTGGAAGTGGGGTTTCAGATCCGCAAAGCGCCGCCCTACGTCGAGTTGGTGAAGCGCATCCACGGAGGCGCTTTGGGCAAGATCGGTTGCGGCTTGGGCTACTACTACTGCGGCCACATCGACCGTCCCGAGTGGCCCCACGCCTCGCCGGAAGAGAAAAAGCTTCGAAACTGGGTGTGGGACCGCAAACTTTCCGGAGACATCATCGTCGAGCAGAACATTCATATTATTGATGTGTGCAACTGGATTCTGCAGGGGCATCCTGAATATGCCGTGGGCGGGGGCGGACGCAAGCTGCGCACGGACTCGGGGAACTGCTGGGACAATTTCAATGTGGTCTTCACTTATCCGGATCATGTGCAGGTCAGTTTCGGATCCACGCAGTTTGACAACCCGGCCTTTGACGCTGCAACGCGGTTTTTCGGCGCCAAGGGCAGTTCCGAGGCGCACTACGACTATCGGGTCAGCATCGCCGGAGCCGAGCCGTGGGACGCGGGTCTTGGCCCTAGCGAGGGAAGCAGCCAGTTCTCGGCTGCGGGGATGTTCAAAGGCGCTCTGGACCAAGCGGATGTGGAAAAGCAAAAGTGGTTTGTGGAAAGCATCACCGGCGGGGAATTCCACAACCAGGCAGCACAGGGCGCAGAGTCCGCGCTAAGCGCCATGCTGGGGCGCTCGGCCGCATACATGGGCAGACTAGTCACGTGGGATGAATTGATGAAGTCCGAAGAGGTATACGATCCGAATATCGATATCTCCAAGTTTGCCTAAACGCGAAGTGTGTCATGCTGAGCGGAGCGAAGCATCTCCGCAGTTCATCGTAGGCCGCTGAGCACAAGAAACAACTGCAGTCCCGCTCCAGCGGGATCGCCCGCCCCAAAAGCACGGCGGGCTCAGGATGACAGACGATCTCAACTTACGAATTCGAAGTAAAATCGACCACGCTTATGGGAAGGGGAAGATGAAATGAGAAGTGGAAGATCTCGACGAGATTTCTTAAAGGCTTCGGTTGCCGCTGGCGCGGCGCCGTGGGCTGCGCTGAGTTACGGGCCGGGGGCTCCTCCGGCGTCTCCGCCCCCGGCGTCCAATCACATCCGAAAGGCCCTCCAGATCAGCATGCTGCCGAAACAGTTGAGCTACGCGGAGCGATTCAAGCTGGCGCGGGAAGTGGGTTTCGAGGCTGTCGAGGGCCAGACGGTAAAAGACGAGCGCGAAGCCCAGGAAATCAAGAAGGCGGCGGATGACGCCAAGGTCAGAATCCATTCCGTGATGAACATGGCCCATTGGGACTATCCGCTCTCCTCGAGCGATCCCGCGGTGGTGGAGGAGAGCCTTGACGGGATGCGGACCTCGCTCAGGAACGCCAAGCTTTGGGGAGCAGAGACGGTATTATTGGTACCGGCCGTCGTCAACCCGCAGACAAGCTACCGCGAGGCGTGGACGCGCTCCCAGAAGCAGATCCGAAAGTTAATCCCCCTGGCCGAGGAGCTGAAGGTCATCATCGCCCTCGAGGAGGTCTGGAACAAATTCCTCCTCAGCCCGATCGAGTTCCCAAAGTACGTGGATGAATTTCAGAGCCCCTGGGTCAAGGCGTATTTCGACGTGGGCAACGTGGTGCTTTACGGCTACCCGCAGGATTGGATTCGCAGCCTGGGGAAGCGAATCGCCAAAGTCCATCTCAAAGACTTCAAGCGGCTCGAGGATGGCTACCGCTGGGTCAACCTGGGAGAGGGCGATATCGACTGGCCTGCGGTCCGCAAGGCTTTCGCGGATATTAGCTACACAGGCTACGCCACAACTGAGCTCGAGGGTGGCGATGAAGCCTATTTGCGAGATGTAGGCCAGCGAGTTGACCGGCTAGTCCTGGGGATGTAGTGTCCTGAGTCTGGACCTCTTCAAGGCTGATTCGAAGGTTCGTCCGAAACCTATCCGTCTATCTCGTTCAGCATCGCTTGCAACTGCTCAAAAGCATCTCGCTGAACAACAGCCCAAGCCTTTGGGTCGGATGGCTGGAAGAATTCAGCAACCGAGACGGGGCCTAATGAATCGAAACGCTCGAAGTAACGGCGGATATTGGCGATGGCCTCACCTACCAGCTTGTTTCCCAAGAAGGGTCTTAAACTCCCCGCCATGCTGCGAGGCCCGTTCTTGAAATACTTCACGAGCATGTAAAGGTCGTAGAAGTCTTTGGGCTTGGTCCGCTGCCCATGGTGATGCCTTTCATCACCAACACCGCGACTTCGTTGGCAATCTTCAGTCGAACCGTTACCCTCGCCCGATTAGGTAGTTGTCCGGATATCTCGCGGGTGTAGTTCTGCTCGCAGGCGATGTCGGAGCCACGAGCCTTGTGGGCGATCAGGTCCTGGACTTTTTGATGACGATGGGACTGAGCCGTTCCGCCATACTCGCCCGCCAGGAAATCGACACGCATCGGGAAGCTGCCTCCACCCACTAACGGCACAACCTTTTCGAAGCTTGCTGGGATGACTTTTCCTTGCCGATCTCTGCGCTGAGAGTATCCCTCCCGCCCAAGAATCTCGAAAATAGTTTCGTAGGCAGTCTCAGGTATCGAGCGGAAGTCCAGAAACAAATCGGCGTCCAGACTGCCGATGTGTGGTTCAAACTTCCCCGCAGAGTCCTCAATCAAGAAGTAAGGCGCCCAGCCACCCACCAAGACGATGTGGTCCTTTTAGGCTTTGAGACGTTCTACCAACTCCAGGAGGAGTTGTAATGCCAAGTCTGTATCTTGTCTGGAGTAGTCTTGAAGGCCCGCCATGTCAGTACTTGAGTTCCAGTTCGCGAATCGCTTGAGCTGCTTCCTCGCCGCGGCCTTTGTCGGTGAATAGGTCGAGATAGAGCTGGACAGGGTTGACTACGTAGGCCGCTCGGATTTGGCGCAAGCAAAAGTAGACTCCATCATCGTGCGGGACGAGGATATTGAGATTTGCACCGGTCGGGACTTCCATCGCGCTGAATTCCCTCTTGATCTCTTCAATCGGTCCGGAAAAGAAGGTGGTCACGGAGTCGTAGCGAACGGAAGAACCCATATAGCCGGCGCCGGAGAACGAAGTGAAGGCGAAAGGAAAATCGCTCCCCGTGACGGGGTCGGACAGCACTGCGCTTAGCTTCAAATCGTTTTCAATACCCTTAGCGAACTCTGTACTTACGTGGTACCTCGCCAGTTGGTCTTCAACCACAGAAAGAGCCTGGCTCAGCACGTACAGACCTATTCGGTGGTGTATGCCCGGATCGTAATTCCTGGCCCACTCGTCCAGCAACTCTCCGGGCTTGGTCAGAACCAAGCGGCGGCGCTCTTCCCTTACGTATTCAAAATCAAGAAGCTTCCGCTTGACGGCGGATGCCCAGCCAAGGCTCACCTCCGCTAGCTTGGCAAGTTCCTCGACTGTCCACGCGCGGTCCTCTGGCGGCTGAAGCAATATCGGCGGCTTCGTTCCCACGCCGGGCTTGAGGAGGCTATCATGGACAAGCGCAGGCGTTAGCAAGAACCGCAGCACCCTCGAGGCGCGCGGCTCGAAAAGTGATTTCAATCCTCGGGTGGTGGGATCGGGATTGGCATTGCCCTGTGAACGGATGAACACGCCATCGAAGTCAAGCAAACAGTTTCCAGCCAAATCGAAGAAGCCTACACCCTCGGACTGCATTATTCTGGCTGACTGGTCGAGAATATACGGAGCAACAATTACTGCGTAGCTGTTCGGAATGGCGCTGGCGAAGGCCTTGACCTCTGCAACAGCTTCCCGGGTGTACCTGGGTTGCCCGATTGACCGGAACTCAAAGACGAGGTTCTTCCGGTTGCCCCTGATCTCGGTCTCCATCACAAGGTCGGGGCGCATTTTTGCCGTCGGATTATTTATCCTCCGGCGGATTGAGCCCTGCACTTCAGTTAGGAACCGTGAAAAGGCCGGCTCGAATCGATTTCTAAGCTCACGCTCGGTCACGAGTTTCACTTAAACCTATAGTTTCAGCGTACGCTGAAACTATACATCTGAGTGAAACTCATGTCAAGACCAAGGCTAGCGTTCCGGCTTGAAAATGGCGACGCCGAGAGGCGGCAAGGTCGTCTCGATATGGCAAGGCTGACTGTGCCAGGGCGCCGGCACCGCCTGCTGGCCGGGCGCGTTGGTAACGCCGCTGCCGCCATATTTCGCATCGTCTGTATTGAGGACCTCGCGATAGAAACACGGTTCCGGCACGCCGATGCGGTAGCCGATGTGGGCAAGGGGGGTGAAGTTGCAGACCACGACCAGGTGATTATTTGGGTCACGAGCGCGGCGCAGGAAAGCGACCACCGAGTTGTCGGCATCGTGGAAATCGATCCATTTAAAACCCTGCCATTCAAAATCGACTTCGTGCAGTGACGGCTCAGCCTTGTAAAGGCGGTTCAGGTCCGCAACCAGTTGCTTTACCTGGCCATGGGGTTCGTAATCAAGCAGGTTCCAGTCAAGGGCCCGGCTTGGATCCCACTCGATCCACTGGCCGAACTCCCCGCCCATGAAGAGCATCTTCTTGCCGGGGTGAGCGAATTGGAAGGCATAAAGCAAGCGCAAGTTCGCAAACTGCTGCCACGTGTCGCCGGGCATTTTCGAAAGCAGTGAGCGTTTGCCGTGGGCCACTTCATCATGGGAAAGCACCAGCACAAAATTCTCAGTGAAGGCGTAAAGGAGCGAAAAGGTGAGGTTGTGGTGGTGGTACTTGCGGTAGATGGGGTCCTTGGAAAAGTAAACGAGGATATCGTGCATCCAGCCCATGTTCCACTTCAGGCTGAACCCCAGGCCACCCAGGTGCGTGGGGCGTGAAACCGCCGGCCAGGCGGTGGACTCTTCGGCGATGGTCAGCACGCTGGGACGGTCCTGGTGAGCGAGTTCGTTGAACCGCTTGATGAAATCGATGGCCTCCAGGTTCTCGTTGCCGCCGTAACGGTTGGGGATCCACTCTCCGGACTTGCGCGAATAATCCAGGTAGAGCATTGACGCCACGGCGTCCACCCGCAACCCGTCGGCGTGGTATTTTTCCAGCCAGAAGAGCGCGCCGGTCAAGAGAAAGTTCCGGACTTCCGAGCGGCCGTAATTGAAAATTCGCGTGCCCCAGTCAGGATGCTCGCGCAAGCGCGGGTCTGCATGCTCGTAAAGGTACGTGCCGTCGAAATACGCCAGGCCATGGGCATCGGCGGGAAAGTGCGCTGGCACCCAATCCAGGATCACGCCGATCCCGTGCTGGTGGCAGTAATCGACAAAATACATGAAGTCCTGGGGCGTGCCGTGGCGGCTGGTGGGCGCGAAGTAACCGACCGTCTGATAGCCCCAGGATTCATCCAGCGGATGCTCCATCACGGGCAGCAACTCGAGGTGCGTGAAGCCCATTTCGCAGACGTAGTCGACCAGTTGTTCGGCGAGTTCGCGGTAGCTGAGCAGGCGGTTGCCTTCGCCGCGTCGCCAGGACCCGAGGTGAACTTCGTAGATGGCCAGAGGCGCCTTGAGGAACTGCTGTTGCGCGCGGGCTTCCATCCATGCCTGGTCGTGCCAGGCATAACCATTGATGTCATGTACGATGGAAGCATTGTTAGGCCGGAGTTCTGCATAGAAGGCGAACGGGTCCGCCTTCAAGCCCAGATAATCGTTGTGGCCCTTGATCTCATACTTGTAGATCTCGCCTTCCATAAGACCCGGGACGAACAGTTCCCAAATGCCGTTCCCCCCGCGCACCCGCATGAGATGCCGGCGGCCGTCCCAGTTATTGAAATTCCCCACCACGCTCACCCGCTGCGCGTTCGGAGCCCACACGGCAAAGGCCACGCCGCGAACTCCCTCAACGTCCATCACGTGAGCGCCGAGTTTCTCGTAAGACTTGTAGTGTTTGCCCTCGCCTAGAAGGTAGAGATCGAAGTCGGAGAGGGTCGGTGGAAAGCGGTAAGGGTCTTCAAACTCCGGTTCGTTACCCTCCCCGTAACGGGCGCGAAGCCGATATCGGAAAACCTGCGTCTCGTTCGGGAACACAGCCTCAAAGAATCCGTCCGCATGGATGCGTTGCGAAGGAAAGACGCCCGAGTCCCGGCACACCCAAACCTGCTCGGCTCCCGGCAAGTAGCAGCGGATGGCAACGGCTGGCTTGCCTTCACACTCCACCACATGCGCACCGAGAATGTGGAACGGGTCCGAGTGTTCGGCCTTCAGAATTGATTCAATCTCCTCGAGTGGCGCAGTTGTGGTGTCCAGCAAATCGTTTTGTCGCAGCATATCTAGACTATTCTATACGAGGACGGCTTCGGAAAACGACTGAATCAAGGGATAGGTTTGAGGGGGCAGGTTCCAGGTGCCAGGTTTCAGGTGTCAGGGAAACGGTGACGACCAGAAGTCAGGAGTCAGAAGAGACGTACAACTGGTGGACCCTTTTCTTTTGTCTCTCGACTTCTGCCTCCTGACTTCTTCACTGAGGACGACACGAAGATGCTTTTTTCAGCCCGCGGTCAACGCCTGCCGTGCGAACCTCCGCCACCGCCCCCTCCGCGGGAAGGAGAGGGTGCGCTATGGCCACCGCCGCCGGACGGAGCGGCATTTCCACGCCCGCCACCGGACGGGGCGGAATACCCGCGGCCACCGCCGCCTCCATAAGAGCGCGGGGCCGTGGACCGTTCAACTACAATAGGCTTACGCATGTTCAACGAGGGACGACTACCATACCCGCCATAGGATTGTCCCCCTGGGCTGGACGAGAATCGGCCCCAACTCGGGGCTGAGAACTGCGAGCGCGGGGCGGGAGCATTCCACCCCCCGCTCCTGCTCGAGGGTGCCGGCTGGCTTTGCCTCGAGAATCTCTGCCAGCCGCCCTGGTTGCTCCCCTGCTGTGGAGTTGCATAACGCGGCTGGGAGTACCCGCCAGCAGGGCCCGATTGAGGCCGCGTCGCGTTGTAGGGTGCACTGTTCGTGAAGCTGCGAGGCGCCTGGCCGCCTTGTGCCGGCGATGAAGAAGGCGAGCGTGAACTAAACCGTCCCCAGCCCGGGTTGCCGGATTGACCCTGGGTGGAAGGCGCCATCGGCCTCGTGTTCGTGTATCCGGGGCGGTTCGCGTTTCCAAAGCCTCCGCTGGCCGCGCCTCCCGCGTTCCCGAACCTTCCGGTGGAATTCGTGCCCTGCCGTGCGCCTAGGTTCGAGGCTGCAGCAGGGTTGTGCTGCTGGACCATCTGCTGAATCTGTGCGGCCCGCTGATTGAAGGACTCCGTACGGGCAGGAACAGGACTCTTACTGTAGAAACGCGTGTTATTGACGGCCCGCGACGGAATTGCGGACGGGCTGGCCAAACGATTGCCTGGCATCAAGCTCGCGCGCGTGGGAACGACGGGCAGAGTTCCCCGCACCATCTGGCCCTGCCGCAGCGTGGCCGCATCCACACTGCGCCCGACTCCTCTAACCATGCCCTTCCCAAACTGGTTCGCGGGCATGGTGGTGATGGCGCGCCGGATGTTGGGGTTGTTAAGCGCCGCCTGGAGATTGGAAGAGTAACGCAGAGGCGTATTCCCCATCGGGCGGAGCCCACGATTGAAATTGCTGAAGTTTGTAATACCCACAGCATTGTAACCGTTGCGATGTCCCCACCACGGAAAGGCTCTATCAAAGGGCCCGAGCGGGCACCAGCCAATCGAGCCGAAACCAAAGCCGCGTCCGAAGCCGCCGCGGAAGCCGAATCCGAGGAAGGAGACGTAAGCCGGCGCCCAAATGGGCCGCCGACCCCAATATCCGGACCCCGGCCACCAGCACCATCGGCTGCCCCACCAGCACCAACGGCCGTAGTGGTAGGGCGCCCAGCCCCAGGGTTCATAGGAAACCCAGGTCCATCCCCAATAAGGCTCCCACGCCCAACTGCCATCATAATAGGGCACCCAGTCCGGCCCAACATTCGGAGCCCAGACATAGCCGTAGTCGGGCGTATTTTCCCACTGACCGTACGCATCAAGGTCCTGGGCGCCAGTGTAATAGCGGTTCGCGTACTGCCAGCTTTGGGCTTTCTCGATGGCGCGGTCGCGATCGTTGTTCCATCTATCCCATTCGTCATTGGCCGCGGCATCGGCAATCTGGTATTCGGGATTGTCCGTGCCTCTAACGTAAATAACCTGGCCTTTTTCCACAGTCATGCTGCCCTGCGGAGTTGAAACCTGCGCCCGGCCCTTGCGGACGGTGAGTTCCGTCTGGGAATCCGCGTCGATCTGGATGCGGTAGACGCCCTCGCCCAGGGGAAGTACGGCCAAGTTGGGTGTGTCGATTTCCGCATCCGCTTCCGTGCCCTTGAACACCGTGTAGTCGATGATGCCGCTCGCCACCTGAAGTTGAATGTGCTTTTGCGTGAGGTCGGCGATCTTCACGTCGGCATTCTGGTCCATGCGCAGAACGTTCGCGAAGTCGAGTTGGACTTCAGCGCGCGCGCGCGCGGCTGTCGCCAGTGTATCGCCGCCCACCACCGGCGCGTTCACTACGGCCGCCACCCATTCCCCGCTGTCCCCGCGCATGCTAGATACTTCGCCGTTGATCATGCTGATGCGGGCGGCGCCTGGCGGGGGTCCTTGCTCCTGGGCCGCAGTGCCCGGCGGGGGTCCCTGCTCCTGGGTCGCCGCGCCCGGCGGGGGCGCTTGCTCCTGGGCCACGGCAATCCTTGCTGCCACAAGACACAGCGTGCTGAGCGCAATCACATACCAAAGTTTTCGGCTTTTCATGGCCCACCTCCCACCTGTTTGGCTGCTAGACCTCATTTCAACCTCCGCCTTGCTTAAGGCATGTGGGTCGCCAAAGCTACGGGCTAAGATGGGGTAAGGCATCTTATTGAAACACAAACAGTTAAAGGCACACGGCAAAAGAGCTGCTACTGAAAGAACGAACTTGGCTTGGCCGAATTCAACCGAGGGTGGCCGATTTCAGCCAAGCCAAGGGTTTGCAGGATCGAATGCGGCATGGAAGAAGCTGGAATTGCGATCCCTTTTAATCGTCGGTGGAGGCGTCGTGTATTGGGGGGTGCCGCCGCGAGACAATGCCACAAAATTCCCTATAAGTCCCTTCATTTTCTATAAAATTCCGGCTTTTGGTACCCATCTCCTTTGCCATCAATAACATTCCCGCTTCGTTCCACGGTCTCCGAGGCTGGCCCTTTGTTTTCAACAACATTCCCGAGAGATTTCAGCCGCTGACGCATGTCCCGCCAAAGCGGCGATATGCTTCACCCCGCGAACTGGCGATACTTGGCGCATACGGGAACGAAAAACTTGCTTTGAATGGCAACCTCGGTAAAATGTTAGGTAGAGTGGAGAAGAGGTAATCGTGCCGGATTTTGACCTGAGGAGTTATCTCGACCGCTTCCCCGAAGTTTGTAAGAAGAAGTTCGGGCGCACCTACTCCTTTCAATCACTGGAAAAGAAGTTTGAGCAGCTTCGCTCGGGGAAGCGGTGGCTGGTGGCGAAGGATGTCCTGAACATCTTCGACCCGGCTCAGACGGCCTTCGCGCGCTATTGGCCGAAGCCGATTGAGAAGGAGCTGGATCAGGCACTGAAAAACGCCCATCTGATGGTAGGCCCGCTTCCTACCGATGCGCGTGATCTGGTGCAGCGGTCGCTACGGGTTTTTCAGAATATCGGCCTCGTCTCCCTGGTGCTGCGCTTCGTCCACCCCGACCGTTTCGGCGTTTTCAGCACGCCTATCATGAACCTTCTTCAGGTCTATCGTCCCCGAACCATCGATGTCTACCTCGCCTATTGCGATGAGCTTCGCGTGTGGAAAGAGCACTTCCAGCTACCTTCCGTGGCTTCCGCCGAGACCGCCCTGTGGACTTATCACGAGCTGACGATTGAAGAGCTCGAGGCGGCGGACGGGGGTAGCGTGCGCACGGCATTTGACGCGGACATCTGGATTCAGCGTCGCCGCGTGGCACAGGTTCTCAGACCGTTTCTCGAAAAATACGGCCCTCTGGAACTTGCCCGCATCCTGGTTTACGAAGACCCGAACTTGGCGGGCATGATCGCCGGGGTAGAATACGAGCGGCTCTTGCGGTTTGCCGCTCGCCGACTTTGCGGTGGCTTGCAGCTTTACGTAAAGGGCTCCGTCGAAATCCTCTTTGACAGGCTGCTCGAGGGTGGGCACATTTCGCTTGGGGATAGGACGCTCCTCAGAAGGGCGTGGAGCACCCGTTGCGCTGCCGTGCACCCTGAAAGCACCCCGACTTCGGAAGAAGTCGAGAACATGATCGATATCATCGAGCGCATCTGCCGCCCCTGGGAATCCGCCGCGTAGGGGCGATCCCATGTCATGGTGATTGTGAAGCAGTCGGCGTTATGGCAAGCATGAACACTGTCATGCTGAGCCCGTTCGCTTCGCTCAGGGTAAACTCCGCGAAGCATCTCGGCAGTTTGTAGGTCGCCCACTGGACGGAAAGGACAACTGCAGAGATTCTTCGCCCCGACAAGTCGGGGCACAGAATGACAGGTGTTGGCAGCTCAGCGCGCCAATGCCATGCCCAGCGTATTCTTCGCTGGCTGCGTGCGTCGCCGCTGTCATGCTGAGCCCGTTCGCTTCGCTCAGGGTAAACTCCGCGAAGCATCTCGGCAGTTTGTCACGCCAAACAGAGCAGGTTATGACCCCGAGCTAAGCGAAGCGACCGAATGAAGACGTATTACGTTTACATCATGTCCAACAACTCTCGCACGCTCTACACGGGTGTGACCAACGACCTGGAGCGCCGGGTCTTTGAACACAAGCGCAAACTGCTCCCCGGCTTCACCCGACAATACAACATCAACCGCCTCGTCTATTACGAGAGCTGTGGCGATATCCGCGCCGCGATCCAACGGGAGAAGCAGATGAAAGGATGGGTGCGTGCGAAGAAGGTGGCCTTAATTGTTTCAGTGAATCATGCATGGAAGGACTTGAGCGAGGGTTGGTACGGAAAGGACAACTGCAGAGATTCTTCGCCCGCCAAAAAACGGCGGGCTCAGAATGACATGGGCTGACGGCTGAGCGTCTCATTGTCATGCCGAGCGTATTCTTCGCTGGCTGCGTGTGTCGCCGCTGTCATGCTGATCCCGCCTTGCGGGAGAAGCATCTCGGCAGTTTGTAGGTCGCCCACTCCGCAGAAAAGACAACTACTGAGATTCTTCTTTCGTTTTAGGAAAGGGTTACGGCAACGAGTTCTGTAGCGGGTTCAACATCCTTGGGAATGGTTTCACCGGTCTTGAGAGCGCTCTCAAGGAAGCAGCGGACCGCATCTTTGGCCATGCTCCGCGCCTCGGGGAGGGTTTCACCGAAGGTGCAGATTTCGGGGATGGCCGGGACCACAACGCTGTAGCCGCCCTCGGGCATGCGTTGATAGACAACGGTGTAGCCGTATTCGCTGGCGGGATGCTTTTTCCGGTTGGAAGCTGAGCCTGCGGAGCGCATACCATGAGTATATCACTCCTCGACTCGATCTGAGAGCGCGGAGGTCGCTTTCTGATCTTCAGCCCAGAGCCAGGCAGTGATGGCTTCTTCGATGTCTTCGAGCGCCTCCTTCTCGTTCTTTCCCTGAGACACACAGCCAGGCAGCGCCGGGCACAGGGGTAGTGGAGGCCTTTGGCCTGCCGCGGGCGGCCAGGGGCCGCCGCTACCCTTCGGGTTCGTCGGGCACGCCCAGCTTCGACAAACGATACCGGAATGCGTTACGGGAAAGGCCAAGCAAGCGCGCGGCCTGGCTCTTGTTGCCGTCGGCGCGGCGCAGGGCTTCTTTGATGATCTCGTCTTCGTACTGTTCGAGTGTCATGCCAGGGGGCAGGAAAGGTCCGGAAGCGTCGGTGGCAGACATCCCAGGGCCAACGACGCCCGCCCCGCCCGGGCCGACATCCAGCCGTATGTCGCCGACGTCTAACATGGTTCCAGTCGAGAGCGCCACGGCGCGCTCAATGATGTTTTCGAGCTCCCGGACGTTACCCGGCCAATGGAAATCCATCAGCAATCTCATAGCGGCAGGCGTAAGGCCGGTAATCGGCTTTGCGGATTCGCGGGCGAGGCGCGCCAGGAAGTGGTCCACAAGGTACGGGATATCTTCCTTGTGCTCGCGCAAGGGAGGAATGCTGATGGGCACGACGTTCAGGCGGTAGTAGAGATCCTCGCGGAAGGTGCCCTGCTCGAGTGCGGCGCGCAGGTCCTGGTTCGTTGCCGCGACCACGCGCACGTCCACTTTCAGTGTTTTCGTGCCTCCCAGGCGCTCGAATTCGCGCTCCTGGAGCACGCGCAGGAGTTTCGCCTGAGTGGCCGCGGGCACGTCGCCAATTTCGTCCAGGAAGATGGTGCCCTTATCCGCGAGTTCGAATCTTCCAGGCTTCGCGGTCATAGCCCCGGTAAAAGCGCCCTTCTCGAATCCGAACAATTCGCTCTCCAGCAAGTTTTCCGGGATGGCAGTGCTATTGATCTTGATGAAAGGGCCTGAGGCGCGGCGCGAGTGCTGGTGGATGGCGCGCGCGATCATGTCTTTGCCCACGCCGCTCTCCCCGCCCAGCAGTACGGTGGAATTCGTGGGCGCCACTCGCTCGACGACGGCAAGCACTTCCTGCATCTTGGAGCTCTGGGCTACGATGTTCTCAAATCGGTAGCGTTCGCCCAGCGCCTCGCGCAGGTCGCGGTTCTCCTCGCGCAGGCGGCGGACGTCAAGCTCCTTGTGGATAATGAGCTTGATCTCCTCCATCGAGAAAGGCTTCAGCACATAGTCACTGGCTCCAGCCTTCATCGCCTCGATAGCGGTTTCCACTGTGCCGTAGGCCGTCATCAGAATGACGGGGGTCTGTGCGTTGGAGCGCTTCACGGCTTGCAGGAACTCGAGTCCATCCATGCGGGGGAGTTTGAGGTCGGTCAAGACAAGATCGATCTTTTCCTGGCGCAAAAGTTTGAGTCCGGTCTCGGCATCCTGGGCCGCGAGCGTCGAATAGCCCTCCTCGGCCAGATTCAATTCCAGCAGCCGCGCCATCTTTAGTTCGTCTTCGACGATTAGAATTGTGGACATAAGAAGCCCTCAGCCGTCAGCTCTCAGCTTTCAGCAAAAAGCGAGGAGCGGGCTTAGCTGGGTTCCGCTTTCAGGCCCGAAGGGCCGATAGAGATTAGCCCACGGCGTGAGAAGCTGTGAAAAGATCAAAAGTCTCTCGCAAAGACGCCAAGGCGCAAAGATTCGCAAAGAACAACTACTTTGTTTTCTTTGCGCCTTCTGCGACTTTGTCCCGCCTCGCGGGATGAAATGCTTTTGGTCATCCAGGGATTATTTCACAGCTTCTGAGCCGTGGGCTAATGTCTCTCGCCGCTCCGCGGCTCTCACGGTCTTTCGACTGGTTCGGCTGAAAGCTGAGAGCTGACGGCTGAAAGCTTTTCCCGCCCGCGATCCCGTGTGGCTCTACTCCGCTGGCAGGAACAACCGGAAGCACGCCCCCTTGCCCGCTTCGCTCGAAATCCGGATCCAGCCGCGATGGTCATCCACAATCTTGGAGACGAGCGAGAGCCCCAATCCCACCCCTTCTTTCTTGGTGGTGAAAAAGGGATTGAAGATCTGCTCATGCAGCTCAGAGGGGATGCCGGGCCCGGTATCCTCGATGTCGACCTCCACGCCACGCCTGCCGTCAGAGTTCGCGGCCGCAACCCTTACGGTTAGCCTGCCGCCGGTATCCGTCATTGCTTCATAGGCATTGAGCACAAGGTTAGTGAACGCCTGTTCGCAAAGGTCGGGATCAACGCTCATTTCCGGCAAGTTTTCAGAGTACTGCTGGGCAACCTCCACCTTTGCCTCCGGCCATCGGTCGTACGCCACTTTCAGAGCTCGGCCAAGGAGGAGCGGAATCTGCGTCGGCCTTCTTTCGAGTTTGAGAGGGCGCGCGAAGTTGAGGAAGCGGGTGACGATGCTGTTGAGGCGGTTCACCTCGCTGGAAATATATCCAGCCACCTCTGTAGTGAGCGGGTCCGCCGACTGGAGCCGGCGTGTGAGCGTCTCCGCCGACCCTTTGATGACCGCCAAGGGGTTGCGAATTTCATGGGCCAAGCCTGCGGTGAGCTGGCCCAGAGCCGCCAGGCGCTCCGAGCGGCGAGCTTCTTCCTGCGCCTGCTCCAGACGGCGGTTGGTCTCCGCCAACTCCTCAGCCAGCAGCCGATAGCGCTGCGCCTGCCGGCGGCTCTCGCTCACGAAACGGTTCACCACCATGGCCGCGAGGAAAAAGAAAATGTTCCGAAGGGCGAGTTCCGTAGCGCCCTCCGGCGACAATTCGTAATCTCTTAAGGCGGGGATCAAGAGAGAACAGTAAGCCGCCGAAGTAACGGCTGTCCAGATCAGCGTGCCGGTACCGTCGAAGAGCATGGCCGCCGTCACGACGGGCAAGAAATAAATAAGGTAGTAGCTGCTGGTGATGCCGCCGGTGTGGTCCAGGAGCAGAGTGGCCAACAGAATTTTGATGATCACGCTATAGTACTTGCTGCGGGAGGGATTCCAGGCAAGAAGGCGATGCTCAAAGATCTGAAACAGACCGATGGCAAGCAGGGTCTCCTGCTTATGGACTTCGAAAATGGGGTCGAGGATTGCAAGGCCACCCAGAAAGGCCAGCCAGAGAAGATCCGTCCAAGTGAATGTGTGGCGTTCTTGGTCTGCCATAGAGCGTGTTGATTAACATTACAATGTAACACGACAACGGTTCAGCGAGTAGATGCAAGCGAAGAGAGCGCCAGGTAACATGGCACACGAGATGAAAACCAGAGGCGGTGAAAACAATGAATCCGGCAAACTAAAATGGCCCCGAACGCGGAGGGCCGGAGGCAAGCCTTATCACATAGTGGCAATAAACTTAATTGATTTGACAAAGCATTCGCTATTTCCTAGACTGACGGGCTTAGGCTTGGACCTCAGGAAAGGCTGTCCATAATCCTCAGTTTTGCTCCGCGTGGAGCGGCTATCCCGAAGCCAACTCAAACCCAATAAGGAATCAGACTCATGCCTGGCATCATCAAAGAAAGACTCTTCACCCCTGGACCAACTCCCCTGCTGATGGAGGCACAGGCGCGCGCGATGGTCGCCAACGTCCACCACCGCACCGAAGCGTTTCGCCAGATCATGCGCGAAACCCTGGACCTCCTGAAGTATTATTTCAATACTCAAAACGACGTCCTGATACTGGCCAGCTCCGGCTCAGGGGCGATGGAAGGCGCCGTCTCGAACTTGCTTTCCCCTGGCGAGCGCGTTTTGGTAGGAACCGCCGGCAAATTCGGCGAGCGCTGGCTGGGCTTGGCTGAAGCTTACGGCATTGAGGCCGTCAAAGTCGAAGCTCCCTACGGCCACCCCTTGAATGTCAGCGAGATCAAGGAACAGCTGGAGAAGGATGGCGCCTTCCGCGCGGTTTACGTTCAGGCCACCGAAACCTCGACCGCCGTGAGCCATGACGTGAAGGCGATCGGTGAGATGGTCAGGAACTATCCCGAGACCTGCCTGGTTGTGGACGCCATCACCGGCCTCGGCACCACGGACCTGCGTCCAGATGAGTGGGGCCTGGACATCGTGATCGGGGGATCGCAAAAGGCCGTCATGATCGCTCCCGGCCTGGCCTTCGCCAGCGTGAGCGAAAAAGCCTGGAGGATGATCGCGAACTCCAAACTTCCCCGCTACTATTTTGATTTCGCCAAGGAGCGGAAGAACCAGGCAAAAGGCGAGACGAGTTACACTCCGGCGACGACGCTCATCATCACCCTGCATGCAGCGCTTCAGTACATTAAGCGCATAGGCAGGGAGAACCTGATCGCCAACGCCGCCCTGCTGGCGGAGGCCACGCGTGAAGCCGCCAAGGCGCTGGGGCTCAAGTTGTTCGCGGTCTCCTCCCCCGCCAACGCCGCCACCGCCGTCTGCGCGCCGGAGGGGATGGATTCGGGCGCCATCGTCAAGGAAATGCGCAACCGTTTCGGCGCCATCATTGCCAACGGCCAGGGCAGCATGAAAGGCAAGATCTTCCGCCTTGCGCACCTCGGCTATTACGACGTTCCTGAGCTGTTCGCTGCGGTGGCCGCTCTCGAGCTCACACTGCTGAAGCTGGGACAGAAGATTGAGCTGGGCAGCGGCGTCCGCGCCGCCCAGGAGGTGTACCTTCGGCGATGTGGCTAGTATTATGAAAATCCTTATTGCAGATAATGTATCGGAACGGGCCATTGAAGTCCTCACGGCAGAGAAATCGTGGGAGGTGGTTTTCCTTCCCAAGCAACCGAATGCCTCGCTAACGGAGGAAATCAAAGACGCCGACGCCCTGGTGGTGCGCAGCGCCACGAAAGCGACGGCGGCCTTGCTGGAGCGGGCCACGCGTTTGCGCGCCATCGGGCGTGCGGGCAGCGGCGTGGACAACGTGGATCTCGACGCCGCGACCAGGAAGGGCATCGTGGTGATGAACACGCCGGGCGGCAATGCCGTCAGCGTGGCCGAGCACACGATGGGATTGCTCCTGGCCTTGGCGAGGCGCATCCCGGAGGCTGACCGCCTGCTCAAACAGGGGAAGTGGGAGAAGAAAAAGCTCACCGGCATCGAGCTGCGCTCGAAGACGCTCGGCTTGGCGGGCTTCGGCAACATCGGGCGCGAAGTAGCGCGCTTGGCGCAAGCTTTCGGTATGACGATTCTCGCCACAGACCCTTTTGTTTCTTCCCGGCTCGCGCAGGATCAGGGCGTCAAGCTGGTGTCGCTTGAGGAACTGTTGAAGGAGAGCGACTTCCTGAGCCTGCACGCGGCGGTGACGGCGGAGAGCCGTCACCTGCTCAACGCCAAAACGCTGGCTCTCGCCAAACCCGGCCTGCGCATCGTGAACTGCGCGCGGGGAGAGTTAATCAACGAGGCGGATCTGCTCGCGGCCCTTGAAAGCGGTCAGGTGGGGGCCGCCGGGCTGGACGTGTTTGAGACCGAGCCGCCCAAGGACCCGCGCTTGGTGAACCACCCGCACGTCATCGCTACGCCACACATCGCGGGCTCTACGGAAGAGGCGCAGGAAATTGTGGGCATCCGAATCGCGGAACAGATCCGCGACTACCTCCTGTTGGGCGTGCCGCGCAACGCCGTCAACATGCCGACCATCTCGCCTGAGGAGTATCAGAAGCTTAAACCTTACCTTCAGCTCGGCGAAAACCTGGGCACCTTCCTGGCGCAAGTTGCCGGCGAGCGGATCAGCGAGGTCAGCATCAGCTACGATGGCGGGCTGGCGGAACTCAATACGCACCTGGTAAAGAACGCCGTACTGAAAGGCATCCTGAAAAAGGCCCTCTCGGATCGAGTGAACATCGTCAATGCCGGAACGCTGGCGCAGGCGCGGGGCCTCGAGGTGTTGGAGCTCCGCAGCGCCCGCCGCGCGGCCTTCTCCCATTCGCTCGGACTGGACCTGCGTACGGAAACCGGGTCGGCCAGTGCGCTTGCCATGGTGGGCCTGCGTGGGAACTTGCGGATTCTGGGCATCAACGAGCTCGATATCGAGGCCCCACTCGAGGGCATTCACATCTACATTCGCAATCAGGACGTCCCGGGCGTCATCGGGCGCATCGGCACCATCCTAGGCGACCACAAAATCAACATCGCCAATTTCGCTCTCGGGCGGGAACTTCAGGGCGGCGAAGCGGTGGGGTTAGTTCAGGTTGATGATCACGTCCCCGATGAAGTGCTCGCCGAGATCCGCTCCATCCCGGCCATTCGGGTTGCACGCGTGGTCGAACTTTGACGGGCAGTGGCTAGTGGTTAGTACTACTACGTTAAGTTAAGGTGGGCGGTTTCGTTTGCGAATTACGCTGCCACAATACGCGCACTCTCCGGTCCAGGTAAACAACAGGCGTTGGATCTCACGACGCGTCTGTGGCAGGGTCCACCCA